>PDWJ01009146.1_pt1 | contig 10421 bp, 6 predicted proteins | sample 1430881 | NCBI WGS metagenome assembly PDWJ01 (sample SAMN01162460, study PRJNA174530) | Oral metagenome, whole genome shotgun sequencing project. | biome: Marine environment; feature: Marine mammal; material: Swab sample of the gingival sulcus; isolation source: swab sample of gingival sulcus... | reverse complement strand
TCCGGCGAACTGCAGGCCCCTGCAAGAAGCGCGAGACCGATCAGCAAAACCCATACTTTTTTATACATACCATACCTCGTCATTGTGATTAACATTTAGCTTTTCTTCCAAACTCTACGATCCCTTTAGGCACATGATCAGAATTAAATCTGCCACAGATACGCCGGATTTTAAGTCACCATAAAGGCACGCCAATGGAAGCATATTTAAAATATGTGTCCTTTGGGGTAACGCCGAGGGTGGCTTAAAAGACCAGTAGATGGGCGATGTTATTTTGATCATGGGCCTTATACACCTGTAAATAAAATAAACAAGCCCGGTGAAAATTCACCGGGCTTGTAAAACACAAGACTTGGGTCAGGTCATAGGCTGTTTTGCCCAGGGCCTGTCACTTAAGTGTGTTAGCTGTTTCTTCTAGCCATTCCGGTTAGTCCAGCCAGGCCGACACCCAGGAGTACGATGGCTGCAGGAGTGGGCACTTCGTTGATACGGACATTGTCTAGGCTGGGCCAGAATCCTGATTCATAAGGTCCATACTTACCAGTTGGCATGATGCGCAGCCTGTGAACACCTGCAACTTCAGCAGATACTGCAACCCAATCGTCCCACGTAGTAGAGCTGCTTAGATCCACTACCTCACTCCAAATCATTCCCACGTCAGCGTCCATATCGTCATAGGTAGCTCCGTAAGCCCGGACCTCAACGGTACTAATAACCATGTTATGGACGGGATCAGGAGTAAAACCATTTCTTGGTAAGCCGTTCATGTGGAAATCATTAAGATATGTCGGATTTGTAAAATTCAGCCAGCCACCATCAGTATAATCACCAATTGAGAGATGGTCGTTGTCGACGTAGTCCCAATACAAGGCTCCACCAACCGATATGTTGCCACTCGGCTCCGTATCAAAGGTCAACACCTCGGCACTTGCAAATCCAGTAATCCCAAACAAAAACAATCCAGTGATCAGTAAAGTTAAAACACTCTTCTTCATTGTCATTCTCCATCATTTTCTTAAATTTAATGAGGTTTATTTATAATCGGGGGCCTTTCCCCCACCTTTGGGAGACCCCCTCCCTATACTGCTGCTTACCTTGGCCGCGCATCGGAGCGTGCCAGCCATTTCGGTTTATTGCAACAATAATATTCAAGACTAACAATCTTAACAGCTGTTGTCAAAATCTTTTTTTGTATGATTTGACTGCCTGATTGCAAGGCGCGTCAACGGGAGCCTATTGACATATTGGCCCAGTGGCGCAACGCGGGGAAAAATACCAAAACTTTTGCACCGATTAAAAATGGCAGCGCCTTTTCTTCCTGACCTGGTCGAGCAGACCGTCGGGTTTGGGGTCCATGGTCAAAATAAAATCAATCATCTGCTTGTCTTTTAATACGCCTCCGGCCTTACACCAACCGACACATGTATCAAATATGGGTGCATTGGCGTGCCTTGATGGCGACTTAAAATCCGGCGCATCTGTGCAGACGCGTCTGGGTCTGTGGTATTCCAGGCCTCCCTGAAAAGTGAAAAATCAGAGAACCGTACAATATTGTCGTTATCCAGATCACAGTCGCACATATTGCCGAACCCGTCATTATCCGTATCCCGCTGCCCGGTGTTGGGGGTTAATGCGCAGTTGTCAAGATAATCAGGTATGGTGTCGTTGTCCGAGTCAAGGGAGAGGTCGGACAGTGCGCCGAACAGGTTCAGGTGCTTGCCGGTAACGGTTTTGCCTTTAAGGACGTTAACAGGTACCCCGCCGTCAAGTATCCGGGTTTTGATCTCTTCTGCGCTGATCCCCTCAAAGACTGAGGCAACCAGGGCTGCGGCGCCGGTCACCTGGGGTGTGGCCATGGAGGTGCCGCTCATGTATTCATACCCATAAACGTTTTCAGGGATGCCGATACCGACGTCGTCAATATACACCCCGTCTGCCGGATAGTAGCCGCCCGAATTCATGACAAATTTAAATTTAAATCCGTCCCAGAAATATTTTTTATCAATTACAAAGGAATAGGATATAAACTCTCCCTCGGAGTTGCCGGCAATCTCGTCGTCTGCCTTTTCCCAGCGCAGAGGAGAAGGGAACACCGCATCACTGGCGGGTTCACGCCACTGGCCAATGCCGTTTTCAACATCATCAGAGAAAAAAACGGTATCGTCTGAGGCAATTTTAATGTCATCAAGGTAATACCCGTCCCTGGTTATTGAGCCATCAGTGGTCAGTACAAAGACGGCCATAAAGGTGTCAGTGCGGTACGCGTCCGGAATCACAGCTGAAAAGTCCTCCCAGCCTTCTGAACGGTCGCCAGAAATGGTGAATATGGGCTCAGACAGGGTTTTGCCGCCGTCGCCGGTGAAATATACGGTTAGTTCGTCGTAAGAGTATTCCACATCACCGGTGAGCTTAAAGCTGAACTCGGTGTTGTCAGGAGCCGATGATAGATCCACCACCGGGGAGAGCAGCCATTGATTGGTATTGTTGCTGTATTCGCCATCCGGACTGTCCGTCCAGGAAGAGTTACCTGAGGCGGCTTTTTTCTGGGTAATGGCCCATTCTACCGGAACAATGGGATTCTCTGATATGGTTCCCTCTATTTTGGGGGCAAGGAACCAGACATCAAGAGAGGCAAGAATGAAGGTAATGTCATGCCTGGCCTTAAAGCCTAAGGCCAGGTTTGTGTCTACGTCTGAAAGGTCAATGGCGCGGCTGACCGCTTCAACGTCAGCGTTTAGTTCATAGTTGCCGTCAGGGCTGTCCGACAACGCGTGGGTGCCGCTTGACGCGAATTCCTCGGTGACGGCCCAGGGTTCTTCCAGGGTAAAATTGCCGGCACCGGATTCAAAATCGTCGTAAAACAGTGCTGTTTCGGGATCCACCTCGTAGGCCATCGAATGTACAATCGTGCTCAGAATTTCATCACCCGGGGCGCCCAGGTCAACGGTTTTTGCTCCATAATTGGAAAAATAGGCCATTTCGCCATTCTCGCTGGTCGCGGCCACGGCAATGATATTATCCAGGGGGTAGGAACTTGGATAGTGGGTGTCTGTAGGGTATCCTGAATCATTATTGTTGGTGTCATTTCCTGCGGCGGCAATAAAGAGGATACCGGCTTCACCAAGGGCGGCAATCCCTTCCCGCTCATTCTCATCCGGCTCTCCTGTAAACCCATATGAGGCATTCACCGCTACAATATTGCAGTTCTTATATTTTTTCATGTAAAGCAGGTAATCATAAGCCTCAAGTTCCTCGGTGGTTGACATGTTGTCGTGTCCGTAGTAGTCCATGGGGTCGGAATCGTTATTGCCTGAATCAATGCCGTAAACGTCGTCCACATATCCGTTGCCGTCGTCGTCCACACCGGCTTGCCCATTGAGCTCATCGGTATTGATCCACATATTGGGTGCAAGATCAGGATGGAGGTAATCCACGCCTGTGTCAATCACAGCCACGATGACATCCCTGGACCCTGTGGAGATATCCCAGGCAGAGTCGGAAGCCATGTCAAATCCTTTGGTGGTCAGGTTGGAGTGACACCACTGCCTGGAAAATTCCGGGTCATTGGGAAGGGTGTTGTCCAGGTAGCGGTAAGTCACCGGAGTAAATTTCACCCCGGGGGTGCGCTGACTTATTTTTCGTAACTGTTTTACTTTGTTCTGCTCCGCGTCTTTGAGCGTCAGCACATAGTAATCGCGGCCCGTGTACTCGGAAAGCGTGGTAAAGCGTTTGGGGCCAAGATCCTCCTGGATTTTGGAAACGGCGTTCAGCGAATTTTTTGCCTTAGCATGATCAAAGCTCAGGATATACTCTTTGGGGGGCACTTTTTTGGTAGTCTTATCCGCAAACGCCTGACCCGGTATGAGAAGCAGGGGGATCATCACCATCAGGGCAAGTCCTGAAATGAGATATTTTTTCATTTTGTCTCCTTTAATTTATCTGTACATTTGTTTTTAAACCCCATGGCAAAACAAAATCACCCAACGGTTTGTTTTTTAAATCACCCTCGACACTACGCCAATGGACACATCTATCAAATATGCGTTCCCTGGTCTGTTTTGATGGTCACTTAAAATCCAGCACATCTGGGGCACAGTTCATTCCGACCATAGGTCTAATTTGGTTTCCGATGATGGTTTGGGTCTGGAATTTATCCTCCGAACCCAAAGGTCACTGGCTATTCAAATGGGGCAGTGCTGTTCCATCGTTCCCTGAAAATCATAAAATCCTGGAGGCCGACGCTGCCGTCCCCATTAAAATCAGCCAGATCATCGGTGCTGTTCCACAAGCTGCGGAATTTAGTAAAATCGGGCAGGGTGACCATATTATCATTGTTCAGATCACAGTCGCAGGCATTGCCGTGTCCGTCATCATCCGAATCACGCTGGTCACTGTTGACTGTGAGCCGGCAATTATCGTCCGCGTCGGGAATGGTGTCACCGTCACTGTCCGTTATCAACTCAACAGCCAGAAAGGCTGTTTGGTTCATGGCTTGAAAAGGATATCCAAACATGCCTGGAGCTCCTTCGGTATTGATGAATCCACCGTTCACACAGAACACCCCCTTTGGGGGTACAAACAGGGCTGGCGCAGTTATTTTCGCCGTAAGCAGTGTCCGGTCGGCAAGGCTGACCCAGGTATCTGTTTCAGGGTCATACCTGAGCGCGATATCCAGAGGGGTACGCCAGAAATCATTGCCGGTGCCACCGATGGCGTAGATGTACCTGCCGTCGGTACAGGCGCCCATCCGGGCAAACGCCCTCGGCATATCGGCCATGGGCGTCACCTGACCTGTAACGGTGTCAATGATCTCACCAGATTTCAGGTAGATGTACTCATCATCCGCCCAGGATTTCAACCCGCCAAACAGATAGATCTTGGTGTCCAGGGCCACGGCCCCGTGCTCAAAGCGCTCGGTGATAAGGGATATCGTTTCCGTGACCCAGCGCTGCCCGATGGCGCGGGCAGGATCATAGGTGCGGATAAGACTGGACGCGGTATCATCCACCCCCATGCCGCCGGTGACCCAGATTTTGCCGCCCACGGTAACCGCCTTCATAAAGCAGGCCGGTTCCGGGAAATCTTCTTTTGCTTCAAAGGTCTGGGTTCCGGGGTCAAACAGGGTGGTGGCAGAGAGGTTGGCCCCGTCACCATGGGAATCATATCCGCCGATCAGATAAATCTTGCCGTCCAGAACGGCAGAGGTCAGATGGGCCGCAAAATGGGGCATCCATTTGCCGTACTGGTAGGTCCAGGAATCGGTTGCCACATCATAGGTTTCCCAGCTTCTCAGGGAATTGTCGCCCCCGGCGTACCCGCCGAAGGTGTAGATGACACCGTCCAGGTACTGAGCGGTTAAAGAGTCCCGTTTGGTTTGGGAGGCTGTTTTTTCCTCCCACAGGCTTATTTTATACTGACGCCTGGGCGATATGTTGCCGTCGGCATCCTTCACACTGAAATATCCGCCGGAATAGGGGGGCTTATTGACACTGATCTCCGTGTCACCCCAGGACAGAATCTCACCGGGCACGCCATTGTGTGGATCAACTGCGTCATGGAACCAGACGGTTCCGGGCGTGTCTTTGAACATACTGCCATTGATGAGAAAGGTTCGACCCTCAAGTGTTTCAAAGGATTTGATCATGGGCATATCTGCCAGGTCCGAATCCGTTGCCCGGTCCAGGTTGAGCCGTGCGTCCATGGATAAAAATCCTTTAAGGGAGTCAAGTTTGTCACCGCCAAGCAGAATTCTTCCCACCCGTTTATCAACGCTTTCATCCGGATACATGGATGCCGTAAGGCAGACCGCGCCAGTGACATGGGGGGCGGCCATGGAGGTGCCCTTGTAATAGGCAAAAGCGCCTAAAGCATTGGCTGTGCCCACGCCGATATTGTCCAGGTAAATCCCGTCCGCCACCCCTGTGGGGACAATGGACATGTAAAATCGGATCCGGAATGTCTGTGTATACAGCTCCTGGGGAATATTGTAGGCATAGGACTTCCAGGTGGGATCGGATTTTGAAAACAGCGCCAGGGTCTGCCAGGTTGCGCCGTCATCCCCGGACACATCCACGTACAACTCATCTTTTCTGCCACAGGAAGCCGTGGTGGGATTTAAATCTTTGTACAGCCAGAATCCGAGCATCAAGGGCTCCTGGGCCTGGGAAAGGTCTATGGCCTTGCTGATCAGGGTGTAGTGGAGGTTGATGCCCATGGGGCCCATTTCATAATCCCCGCCGGGGCTGTCCGACCAGGCTTTGTTGTCGTCAAACGCCTGTTCATCAGTGATATCCCAAACCCCTTCGGACATCTCCATGTCCCACAGATCTTTGCCCTTTTCCATGCCGTCAAAGAACAGATCCGTGGAGATGGGGGTGTATCCGCCCCCGGGTATGGCGCTTAAAATATTCACCCCCGGTGCCGCGATATCGCACTCCGAGGCCCCGTAATTGCTGAAATAAGCCAGATTGTCATTCTGGTTGGTCGCGGAAACCGCGATTACGTTGGGCTGGTCAATACAGGAGGGGTAGTGTTTTCGGTTGCCGTCACAGTCGTTTGTACGGTTGCCTGCCGCAGCACTGAACACAATGCCCGCATCATAGGCGTCCCCAATGGCGGTCTCCATGGCATCGCTGGTCGAAAGGCTGCCCCAGGATGCATTGATGACCACAACATTGTTCTGCGCCCGGCGGTTCATCTCAATGGCGTAATAGATACATTCAATGGCATCGGAGAGGGCGCCCCTGCCATTGGCCCCAAGGAATTTCAGGGCCATGAGCCGGGCCTTGTTGCGGCTGACGCCCGTGACCCCCTCATTGTTGTCTGAAACCCCGGCAATGGTGCCGGCCACATGGGTGCCGTGGCTGTGATCATCATAGGGATCCCCGTCATCATTGGCCGTGTCAATACCGTAGATGTCATCCACATATCCGTTGTTGTCGTCGTCCACACCGGTTTCACCATTGACCTCGGCGGTGTTGGTCCACATGTTTGCGGCAAGATCGCTGTGGCTGTAATCAATGCCGGTGTCGATCACTGCGGCGATCACAACAGGATCGGTGGCATTCATCTTTTCCCAGGCTTCCGGGGCATCAATGTCCGCGTCGGCAGTGCCTGGGGTCTCATTGACTTCCTGCCCCTGGTTGTCCAGGGCCCACAGCTTGTCATAGGATGTGTCATTGGGCAGCGCATCCACAGAGATGATATAGTCCGGGGAGACTGACCGCACATCCTTGTGCGTTTTAAAGGCGTCCACCATCTTTACAGTGTCAACGGTGTCGGCCGTTATCAGCATAATGGGATGTGCACTGTTTGCCCCCAGGGCTTTTGCGCTGTACCCCTTCTGACCCGCAAGGGCAGCCATGGCTGTGTTGACGGATCTTTCAGAGGCGCCCGGTTTCATGACCAGGATTACCCGGCCCTCAACCCAGGACGGTCCCTTGGTTATGTCGGCAGCAGGATGCTTCCTGAGGTCTCCGGCACCAGCCCACGAGGGCCCGGCAATTATCATTGCCAGGCCCAGTGCCAGAAGAACCGGTCCTGAACGTTTTACTTGTTTAAACACGGATCTTTCCTGAATTGCTTTTGGGCGGGTTAGCTGTTTTTACGACAGAGTCCCGCAAGGCTGGCAAGTCCTGCACCGAACAGCAGGATGGCCGACGGCACCGGTACCGGATCAAATGAAAATGTGCCGGTGACATATGCCTCGGCTTGATCATTTCCGTTTTCATCGTGTAAATTGATTTTAAACCCTGCGCCTTTGTTAATGCTCCTGAATGAGTAGTGGTTTACAGTATCAATAATTGTAAAAGACATCCCGGTGATGGTGTCGTCGATCTTGCTCAGCATCAAGTAAGGCCCGCCAAGAGACGTATCGTTGTAGAAATAATCTTCAGTTTCAACAAAGGTCCTGTTTCCAATGGTCACATTGAGCTTGTAGTCTTCATTGCTATTAATGAACACGTAGTGCGTTTCGTTGGTGTAGGCACCTCCGGGATCATAGGTGGTGCTCCATGAGATCGTGTCGTTTGCCGCAACGCCGAACATATTATTTTCAGCCGCGAATGTGATCTCTCCTTTAAAATTCTGGGTGATCAGGTCTGCATTGGCAGCGCCTGCTGCAAAAAGTACGAAAAGGGTGACCGAAATGGCGCAAATTGATTTTTTCATTTTAACTCCTTGATAAATTCTTCTTTTTTGTTTTTTCCGGGCCTTTCCCTGTGAAATGCCCTGTTGTTATTCATTACTAAGCCTATCCCTGAAAAACGGCTTACATCCAGGGGTAGGATGAATTCCATAAGCTGCGGAAAATCGTATAATCAGGAACGGAGACAACACCGTCTGAATTGAAATCACTCTCCGGGGATGTTGTTGAATTCCATTGCGATCTGAAGGTCGTGAAATCCGGCAGATTCACAACACCGTCATTGTTAAGATCACAGTCAACAATATTGCCGATGCCGTCATTGTCTGAATCTGTCTGATCCGGATTATAGGTTTCAGGGGCATTGTCCTGGTGGTCAAGGATCCCGTCCTGATCCTGATCATTTTCAGGTATGCAGCGGTAGTCTGCATAGAAGGCGGGATCTGATGCTTCGGTGTTCCAGTCCCGGGTTTCAAATCCCTCAATGGCAATTTCATGGGGATTGGCCGTGCCTTGAACAAATTCAGCATCCGTTACAGTTGATCCAGGATCGTTGCCCGGACACCCTTCACCGACGTTAAGCTCTGAATCCATCTTGATGATCCAGGCATCTTTGCCGCCGTCGCCAAATGATGAGGACATGCCCACGGCCACAACCCCAAAATCAGATGTTGCCGCAATACCGTACAGGGTGTCATCACTGGTTCCTGCGTACTCTTTCTCCGTGATCAGGGTGCCGGTTGAATCGAATTTGGCCACCCAGCCGTTTTTCTTGTAATTGATACCCGCAATCACAAGATTGCCCGCATAATCTTCACACATGGACCCAAATGAAAGATCATTGCCGGAACCGTCATTATGGTGAAAGGATTTGCTCCATAACAGCGTGCCGGATGCATCTGTTTTGAAAATATAGGCTACTCGTCTTTGTTTCTCCCAGTCTGGATCACTGAAATTATAGCTTTTTCCGAACATGGCAAAGCCGCCGTCGCTGGTCTGGACAGCCTGTAAGGCAAAATCGTTTTCCGGGTTGGTATGGGAGGCATCCGCGTACCCCGCGTAGTTTTTGGCCCACAACATAGTGCCTGCCGTATCAAGCCGGATAAAAACAATATCATTGGCATCCATGCTGGATCCCATGGGTGTGTTGTACTCATAGATCAGATAGCCGTCGTGGTTTCCAGACGGGTTCTTTACAGCGGTGATGCGGCACCACATGTCAAACAGATCGGATCCGTAGCGCTTGGCCCAGGCCAATTCACCGTCGGCGGATAGTTGAAATACAGTCCACTCGTTACTGTCTTCGCTGCTTTTAAACTGGGCTGAAACGGCGCAGCCGCCGGTGTTGTCCGCGGCAATATAAACGCCCCTTGTTTGGGTGGTGTCGTCGGTGACGATTTTTTCCCACACAATACGCCCCCAAGGGGCAATCTTGGCGACCCAGATACTTTTGATGATAAAGTCTGGAACTTCTTTAACATAACCTGTGACAAAGATGTTCCCGTCCTGGTCCACATCAAGGTCATTGGCATTGGATGCCCAGACCCCATCGAACTCTTTGGTCCACTCAAGGCATCCGTATTTATTCAGTTTGGTGACATGGACAAAGTCCCCCTTCTGGCCGGTCATGACATACCCGTCATCGGGCGTTGCCTTCACATTGTGAAACTTGTCGGTTTCAGTGGTGGCAAGATTGGCCATGAAATTCACCAGCCCCGCCCCTGGGGCCACGAGTGCCTGGACCGATGAAGCGGCTAGGAGCATCAGCACTGCCGCCAGGGCAATTGCTGCTCTTTTCTTTAGCTCTAACATAATTGATACTGCCTTCCTTATTCTTAAGAATTTTTATTTATTTGGGGGCTCACCATTTACCCCGCACGTTGAATTAAAGACCTGTTGATTTGAATTGTCAAACATTTTTTTTACCGACATTTTATGCTTTCCATGGATTATGAAAATAATTATTGTCTCAACAAGCGATCCAAACAAATCTTCTGATAGGTATAAATATATTTCTGAAGATCATTTGGGGCAATCTGATGTCTGTATTTGTTTCACGCAACCTAATGAATCATTATCAAATATTAAGATAACTACTAACCCCTATCAGAGTAAATTTGGCCAGAAAAGGCCATTTAGACAGCGACCAGGGGATTGTACCCCTTTATTCGCCATGGTCTGCAGGTAGCTGGAGATACGGCAATAGGCTTCGGCGTACTTTATTGTCCTGAAGCAGCCTGATACTTTCTGTTTGACCTTGCTCATTCTCAGGTCACGT
>PDWJ01005470.1_pt1 | contig 10421 bp, 9 predicted proteins | sample 1430881 | NCBI WGS metagenome assembly PDWJ01 (sample SAMN01162460, study PRJNA174530) | Oral metagenome, whole genome shotgun sequencing project. | biome: Marine environment; feature: Marine mammal; material: Swab sample of the gingival sulcus; isolation source: swab sample of gingival sulcus... | reverse complement strand
ACACTTTCAAAGTTCGCATCCCACCAGGCTTTGTTGATATCCACCGGCACCGGGAAAGACGACCAATCTTCGCTGGCCACGAAGTACCGGATGTTGTGCTGTCGACAAAACTGCACCATCTCGTCGACCGGCACCTGGCCCTGCACCAGCCGCGCCAACTGCTCCTCCCGCTCCAGGGTTGGGTAGCCAGCAGACCAGGCATAGTAGGGGTGGCCGTACCAGACGCGCCTGCCGGAATAGAAGAAGCTGTGGTACGACCAGGTTGGGGTGATGAAGATCTCGTCGCCGCTGGTGTGGGTCATTGCCCACGTTGTCAGTTCGGCGGACGTGTCTATCTCAACGCTGGCCCCATTCTTGGTCACATAGACGTTCGCGTCGATGACGCCGCCAAGCACCAGGAGGCAGCCCATTGCGCCGGCAACAACGGCCGCAGCCACCTTGGCAAGCGCATCTCGCCGCGGTTCCTCCCCGGCGAGCAGACGCCGAACACCGGCACCGAGGCGAACCAGCAGGTCAGCCAGAAAAACCGACCAAAGCAGCTGGCCGACCATGATGTATTTTTCGTTCACCGTCGGATCAGGAGTCAGTGAAATCGTGAACGCGAACAGAAATGGCAGCCAGCTAACCACTGCCAGGTAGCGCCGCCACCCCGCCGGCTGCAGCAACGGCACGACCAGCATGAGTAGCAGCCCTGGGCCAAATACGACGACGATGTAGGTGACCAGCGTGGCCAGGGTGAGTGGCTTCGGCGCGATGTATCCCAGGTAGATGCTGGGCGAGATCGCGGTGTCGGTCACTCCCCAGAACAGTTTGGTGCTGATCCAGGCTGCCAGCCCGCCCAGTATTCCCAGCGCCAGCAACGCCGGTTTTTCTTCACTGACCAGGCCGAACGCCATTAGTACCAGCATCAGCGCCAGGAACGCCGCACCATGCCAGTAGGGCATCGGCAACACCACAATGAGTGCCGCCAGTAACACTTCCATCCGCCGGACGGTCCACAACTCCGGCTGGAAGAACAGGCCCACCGGGTTGAGGTTGCGTTGCTGCCTGATGCTGGCCGCCACCTCGAGGCCACGCCGCATGGCGGGCAGGAATAGCAACATCACCAGCAGCAGCATCGCAAAGCCCCACATGAAGTGCCGCTGATTGGCAAACACATTGAGGTTGAATAGCCCCCACGCCTCGTTGGGTTGATTGCCGGGAAACTCGTTGCCTCGCCACACCTGCCCGAGCGCGGTGAAGAAGCCGACGCCGCTGGTGCCCATCGTGGTCAACACCCCTTCCAGCCACGAGAAGGTGCTGCGGAAGATCACTAGCAAGAAAGCAATCAGTGGGACCCAGCGATGCCGGTTAATCGTGCGGGCCAACTCCCCCAGCAGTGCGAAAACCGCGAACATGGCCAGAGCACTGGGAACGTTGTAGGCCAAGTCGACGGGAAGCCCAAGATAGTCGAGATTGCCGATCAGGAAGTAGAAGAAGAAGTGGTAGCGGATGCCGTCGCCTGGGAAGTGTGGGTACTCGGCCGGGAAGTTATTGCCCACCGCGAAGGAGCGAGACAGCGCCATGTTCGGCCCGTAGTCGCCGAACACCGTGATTCCAGCCAGCAGTTTGGCGCCTTCCATTCGGAACACCCAGAAAAACAGCAGCCAGGCCAGGCTCAGCAACAACACCGCGACGACCACGCGGTAGCCAAGCAGCGATGTAGGCATGGCCCCGGCGCGACGCAACCCGTCCTTGATTCGCTGCGGTATCGACCGGAGTCCTGCCAGCACCGGGCGGCTCCCACCGAGCAGGAACCAACTGGCGGCGAGGACTAGCAGTGCGGCGACGACGTTCGCGCCAAGCAACGGATAAATCCCCGGAATCGCCGCCTTGCTGGCCACGGCCAGCCAATAAGTTGCCGTCGTAACCAAGGTGACGCCCATGACGAGTGCTGCGGCTTGCCTTCCTAGGAAACCAAGTGGGACCGGGCTGAGCCTGCGCCACAGCGTCCAGCCCAGCAGGTAGCTCAATGCGAGATAAACGCCAGCGAACATGCGGCTTCACCCTTCAGTCGAATTTCGGAGCCGACTCGGGCGGCATCGAAGCATTGTCGGCGGCAGTGTCGGCAGCGACATCCTTGGCCTCGGGCAGCGATAGGCGTCCCCGCTGCTGGGCCACTCGGCGGTTGTCACTAGCGACGATGTAGCGAGGCCTCCCCTTGACCTCTTCATAGACCCGGGAAAGATAAGTGCCGATGATGCCGAGGCTCACCATGATGGCGCCGCCAGTGATCAAGATCAGCAGGATCACTGTGGTGAACCCGCCCAGGGCGTCGCCTAGCAGGTAGCGCACCAGAGTTTGGATACCGAGCAGCACGGCGACTCCGACAAAGGCAAGCCCCAGCCACAGCACGGCCTGCAGTGGCAGATCGCTGAAGCCGGTCAATGCATTGACACTGAGCTTTGCCAGCGAACGCCAGCTCCATTTACTTTTGCCGCTGGTCCGCTCCGCGACGTCAAAAAACACCTCTTTGCGGTTGAATCCCAGCCAACTGCACAAGCCTCGGAAGAAAGTGTTGTGTTCGGGCAGGGTATTCCACACCTCAACCACGGCCCGATCCATGAGCTTGAAATCCGAGGCGTTCTGCAGCCGATTTCCGCCAGATCCCTGGAAAAGCCAGTAGAAAGCGCGCGCAAAAAACTGATAACCAGCGCCCGACTTCTGCCGCTTCCGCTTTACCCCCTCGACGACGTCATAGCCCTGCCGCCAGTGCTGCACCAACTCGGGGATGACGCTAGGAGGATGCTGCAGATCGGCGTCCATGACGATGGCGGCGTCGCCGGTCGCCTCGGCCAGTGCCGCGCATAGCGCCGCCTCCTTGCCAAAGTTTCGCGATAGCCGCAGCACATGAAGATGGGAATCCGCGCTAGCTGCGTCCGACAGCCGCTGCCAGGTCGCATCACTGGAGCCGTCGTCGACCAGAATGATCTCGTAGTCAGGTGTCAGTGAAGCGAGAACCGGCGATAGCTGCGCCAGGGTGTCGGCCACCTGGTCCTGCTCGTTGTAGACGGGGATGCAAACCGACAGTTTCACAATCGTTCCTCCCCCATCTGACACCGCAGCCGCGCCTGACACTAGGACAGGCTATCGCAGTCTGCTGGCTGGTTAGCTGGCGCTGCCAGCGCGACGGCAGCTCGGCTGGGGATGCCCCTGGTCAAAGCCCGGCTCCATGAAAGCAGGAAGACCCTGTTTGCCCGGGTTACTCCCCGACGGCCCGCAACTTGGTTTCCTCGGGTTCGACGTCGGCGTCATCGGTGGCGGCCGGATTGTCCGCTGTGGGAACGACAAGCTCAGTGCTTGGCATTGGGGCCGACAGGTCGATGGTGCGCACGGTGCGCGGCACCAGCGGCTTGGATACGTAGGTGGGCGCCGTCACCGGGATCGGGTCCCACAGCATTCCCTTCGCGGGTGCGCTGAGATCGACCGAGAACTCGGTCGACTCCTCACCATGAGCCACGGCGAACTGACTCAGATCAATGGCGGTAGTTTCTTCAGCGTCGGCGGCCGCCCCGGCGAGCCGCTCCAGCCGGGCGTCGAACCGGCGGCGCATCCTAACGACGCTGAACCGGGCGACCGCCACGAAGGCGACTAGCAGGCCGGCGGGAACCAAGATGCTCCAGGCTGGCAGCCAGCCGAGCAACACGGCCGCGGCGACGCCGACCAGCGCCACCAGCAGCAACAGCGCCGTCATCCGGCGGCGGCGAGCGGCGCGGCGCGCCAGGAGCCGCAGTTCGGCCAGTTCGGCCCGCCTGGTGAAGGGGGTAGAAACTGCGGCGGCATCGTCGCCGGTGGGATCGTGCACCAGTTTCATCGAATCCGAGAATCGGTTCGCCGGATCCTCGTCGATCGGGTCGATCGCTTCGCCCTGCACGCTAAACCAGGGAACGGCTATAGCGAACCCCAGCAAAACTAGGATCGTTATGACTATTCCGGCGAGCATGAATCTACGCTAAACAACAAAGGTGTATTTCCCGCTAAGGAAGCTGGGCGCGTCGTAAAGCAGCGATCACAAAAGGCGGCTGGCTAGCTACTCCTCATCCAGCAGCCAGCAATAGACCGACCCCCCGGCGCTAACATGATCGGTTTCTTCGTCTAGCACGATCAAACAATTCGTGCGCTTAAGCTCGGCAAATCCGTAAGCTTCGTGCACTCGCTCGACCTGATTGATGCTGCCGTTTAGTGTCAAAGCGCCGCGCAAGAGATGTATTTGGCCCTTCATCGAGCGGATCGGCCCGGTCGTGATCGCCCTGACTAGCCGCCGGGAGGAATTGGCGCCACTCAGCTTGCGGATCAGCGGCCACACGAAAGCTTGGAAGGTGACATAGGCGCTAATGGGGTTGCCTGGCAGCATCACCATCGGCACCCGATCATCGCCGATCAGCCCAAAACTCTGCATTCGGCCCGGCGACATCGCGACGTTGACCGAGTCGAACGCACCCAATTCACCCATGGCCTTCATGACGGCCTGATACTCCTCGCGGCTGCCCGCGGTAGTCGAGATCACCAAGTCAGCGCGGATTAGCTGATCGGTGATGGCCTGCTTGAGCACTTCGGTGTCGCTGGTGTGGACCGCGACCCGGAATACCGTCGCCCCGGCGGCCTTCGCTGCCGCAGCGATCATGAACGAGTTCGCATCGGTGGACTCACCGTGACCGACCTCCGCGCCAGGCTCGACGAGATCGGCACCTGAGCTGACGACCACTACCCGGGGGCGCGGCCGAACCAGTACCTTGTCGATGCCTGCCGAGGCGAGCATGCCAATCGAACGCGAGTCCAACACCTCACCCTCACTAAGAAGCCTGCTGCCCAGGGCGAGATGCTCGCCCGCGGCCCGGATGTATTCGCCCGGCTCGGTTACGCCCAGCAGCTTCAACCGATCCCCTTGCGGCTCGGCGAAAGTTACCGGCAACACCGTGGTCGTCCCCAGCGGCAGCGTCTGGCCAGCTTCGACTGGCGCAGCCGTGCCTGGCTGCAGCTGTTCGCAGTGCCGCACCAGCGACAGCTCGCCCAGTTGCTTTCCTTCCGCGTCGAACAGGTCTTCGGCCCGCGCGGCGTAGCCCGCGGTTTTGGCGGTGCTGTTGGGCGGCACACTGATGGTGGAGTTGATGTCCTCACACATCACCTGGTCCCAGGCGTCCAACAAGCCCATGCCGAACGGCCGCAGCGGCTCGACCAGGCTCAGCAAGTATTCGGTGTGGTCACTAACCTTGCGCAACCCGTTGTCGTCTAGGGGCGGCGCTTCGGGTAGACCGACTGGTTCGGGCGGTGTCTCCTCGACAGCTTCCTGCTTTTTGCGGCCAAACAATCCCATGCTCTTACGATAGATCAATGGCCCAGTTCAGCAGCAGAGGCGCGCTCAGAGGGGAGATCTATCGGCAGCGAGCCGCGCTCTCCCCGGCCGCTTGGCGCCGAGAGGACGAGCAGCGGCAGGCTTGGGTCCTCGCCGAGCTTGCCGCCTGGCCGATCACCACGGTGGCTCTGTATGTGGCGAAGCCGGGCGAACCGGCGACCGCCGGAATCATTTCCGCGTTGGACAAGCAGGGCTGGCGGGTGTTGCTGCCGATGTTGCGCAGCACCCCAGATTGGGCAGAGTTTGCTGGCTGGGATCAGATTGCGCCTGGCCCGCTCGGCATCAGCCAGCCCACCGGGCGAGCGTTGGGGGCGGCTGCGCTTGGGGAAGCTGGGCTGATTATTTGCCCTGGCCTGGCGTTCAGTGCCGACGGCACCCGGCTAGGCAGGGGCGGCGGCTGGTACGACCGGGCGCTGCTGCATCGCCGCCAAGGGGTCCCGGTGTGGCTGTTGGCCAGATCATGCGAGCAACGCGAACTGATCGCCGAACCCCACGATGTTGCGGTAACCGATGTCGTCACGGAACTGGGCAGGCGGCCGCTGGGCGGCTGAGATTTGCTATTCGCCAAGTTGCGCCTATCATGCTTAAGTTGCCTACCCGAAAGCATCACCATGCCCACATACCAGTATCGTTGCTCCGATTGCGGCGAGGAGCTCGAAGCGGTTCAGAAGTTTACCGACGAAGCGCTGACGATCTGCCCTAGCTGCGATGGCAAGCTGCGCAAGGTATTCAACGCGGTTGGCGTGGTGTTCAAGGGCTCGGGGTTCTACGCGACTGATTCCCGCTCTTCCGGGGCACGAAAGGCCGCCACTGCGGCCACCCCCGCGAAGTCAACCGCAGGCAGCCCGGCGAAAGCAGCCAGCAGCTAGGCCTGTGCAAAGCGGCAATTAAGCTGCCGCGCTTCTCACTGTGCGGGCGTGGAGACATTTCGCACACTCATCCGCCGCATCGGCTGGTATCGCAGGCCACTGGCCGCCGCATTCGCTGGCTTAAGCATCCTGCTGTTGGGGATTTGGCTGAAAGCACCACCTGCGGGGGTGCCAGTCGTCGTGCTTAGCGCCGATCAGACCGCAACCGAGCCGCTCAGCGAAGCAGACTTGCAGGTGCGCCTGGTGCCGCCGGAACTGACGCCAACCTCGGCAATAACAGATATCTCGGCCGCTGTGGGACGACGGTTGCGGCAGGCTATGCCCGCCGACACGATAATCGTCGCCGAACTGTTGAGCGACGCCACACTCGAAGCGGGCCGAGCGGTTGCCCCCATCTTCGTAGCTGATCCGCAACTACGCTCGGTACTGTCCCCCGGCCTTCGGGTGTCGTTGGTGTTAGCCGACGAGACGGGGGTGGAGGTGATTACTTCCGACGCCCGCATCGCCAGCAGCACTGTAGCGCCTCACGCCGATGACGGCCTGGTGCTGCAGCAACAAAACTCGGCATTGGTGCTAGTGGACGTACCGCAAGAGATCGCGCCGCAGATCAGCGCACTGGGGCAATCCGGGCAGTTGGGGATTCTGATCACCGGTTGACTCCAGTCGACGATTGGCTACTAAGACTGGTATTTACGCAACACAGAACTAAGCTTAAGCCGTTTGGGATCCCAAACTGCCCTATCGGAAAACCGCTAGGGCGTCGATTGAAAGGATCGATCGTGCAGGAATTCAAAGACTTCCTAATGCGTGGAAACCTAATTGAGATGGCTGTCGCCTTTATCATGGGCTCGGTATTCGCTCCCGTGGTCGAGGCGTTCACCAAGATCATCATGGACATCATTGGCCTGCTGTTTGGTATGCCCGACTTCAGCGAGTTGGCAATCAGCGGCGTCAACATCGGGGTGTTCCTCACCGCGTTGGTTACCTTCTTCTTGACTGCGCTCGTAGTGTTCCTCTTCGTGGTGAAGCCCTACAACAAGTACCAGAAGCGCGCCGAAGAGAAGGCGGCCGCCGAGAAGGGCGACGAGCCCGAGCCGCCGACTCAAGAGGAGTTGCTGACCGAGATCCGCGACGCCTTGACCCGGCAGGCCCGGTAACTAGCTCTCACCAGTGCGGCGGCCGATCAGCGACGATACGCTGTTCGGCCGGGTTGAGTGGGCGGATCGCGGGCTGGGAAGGGGCTAACCCCTCCAGCCCGGCCGCCCGCCGCACGTCAGCTAGCAGCGCGTCGAACCTGGCGAAGCCGATAGCCCGCAGTTGTTCTAGCGGGACGGCGAAGGGCCACGGTTGGCGCTGTTGCTGCCGGTTTCGACGCAGTTGTTGCAGTTGCTCGGAGTTCCAGCCTGCAGCAGCCAACGATGTCAACAATCCCCCGACGTTGGTGGCGTCGAGATCGAATTGCTGCCCGGTCAATGCCCGCGCCACCGCCACTGCTTCATGTGGCGCGAGGCATTGGCCTGGGTGGTTTTCCATCTATCTCACTGACCCAGGACGGTTCCGGCCGGGACGGTAGCTGCGGCACCCTGGTCGTTGATGGCAACGTCGCCGACGACCTGAACGCCCTCGCCGAACGTCCAGTCCCCTGCCACGCTCAACCGATCGGCGCGCCGCAGGCTAGGAACATTAGCGACCCGCTGATCAAAGTCGGCCACTAGCTGGTAGTAGCGCTTGTCAAGATCGATCTCCGGCTGGCCCTCCCGGGTGCTGACCAGCAACGCGTCCTGGTTTAGGGCGTAGATATCGGAGCGCAGCAACAGCAGCTCATTGGTGGTCTTCACCGGCAGGAAGCGGTCGCGTCCCACACAGATCGCGGTCGCGCCGGCAAATACCTCGACCGCCGCCCCCATCGCCGATTCGATCTGAACCACCGGGGTGGATGCTGGGTCGGCCGGATCGACCGTCTTGTGGTTGCGGATCATCGGCAAGCCAAGCACCGAGTTGCGTTCACGCAGGGTGTCGCGCAACCGCACCAGGTCGAACCAGAGGTTGTTGGTGTGGAAGTACGGGTGCCGATGTTCGTCGGTGAAGAAGTCCATCTCTTCAGGAGCAGTCTGTGCGGTGTCGCGCAGGATCAGCTGGCCATCAGCCTTGCGGATCGCCAGGTGGCCGCCCTTCCTATCGTTGACGGTGCGGTGGCACACCTCCGCCGCGTACGGCGCACCGGAGGCGGCGAACCAGCCAGCGATACGGGCATCGGGGGCGGCCCCGAGGTTGTCGCCGTTGGAGCTGCAGGCGTAGCGGAAGCCCGCGTCGATCAGCCGGTCTAGCAACCCAGAGGCCTGCAATGCCGGATACAGATCGCCGTGGCCGGGCGGGCACCATTCCAGGTCAGGATCGGCGGGCCAGTCAACCGGGCTCAGGTCATCGGCCCGCAGCTTGGGCTCCTGGTTTTGCAGAAAATCCAACGGCAGGTCGTCGACTGCTAGCTGCGGGTAACGCGCCAGGTATTCGAGCGTGTCGGCCTGGGTGCGGAACGAATCCATCAGCAGCAGCGGCAGCCGAACCTGATACTTGGCACGGGCCGCCAGCACCTGCCGCGCAATGATGTCAAGGAAGGTCAGCCCGTCGCGCACCTCCAGCAGCGACTTGGCCTTATCGAGCCCCATGGACGTACCGAGGCCGCCGTTTAGCTTGATGACCACCGTCTGGGCTAGTGCCGCCCTGGCGTCTTCGTCGCTGATGTTCACGTCGGCCAGCATCGGTAGCGAGGTCAACGGCTCGATGCTGTCTTCCGGGATCAGCCCGCTCTGCCCCGATTCCAGCAGCCGGTAGTAGTGGGAAAAAACCTCGATTGCTGCGGGTGCCACCCCGGCAGTGCGCATCTTGTCCTGGGCAGCTCGCAGGCCAGCGTCCGACATGGCAAACCTTTCTCCGACGTCGATGCCGATTCTACCGAGCCGACCAGACGGCCACCGTCAGGATGTCGGCAAAAACTTGGCCTTGTCGGCGCTACCGCCGCCGCGCCACCGCGAAGCGAACTAGAGTTGAACCATGACAGATATGCGCCAAGAAATTGACAGTATGGGCACCGTCGAGGTGCCAGCCGACCGGTATTGGGGAGCGCAGACGCAACGCAGCATCGGCAACTTCCCCATCGGCCGCGACACCTTCGTCTGGGGCCGTTCCATGATTCGCGCCCTCGGCATTCTCAAGAAGAGCACCGCCCGCGCAAACGCCGAACTCGGCGAGTTGCCGTTGGAGCCCGCCCAGATCGAGGCCCTGATTCAGGCTGCCGACGAGGTCGTGCAAGGCAAGCTCGATGACGAGTTCCCGCTGGTGGTGTTCCAGACCGGTTCTGGCACCCAGTCCAACATGAACTCCAACGAGGTCATCTCGAACCGCGCCATCGAAATTCTTGGCGGCGAGCGGGGCAGCAAGACCCCGATCCATCCCAACGACCACGTCAACCGCGGCCAGTCCAGCAACGACACCTTCCCCACCGCGATGCACATCGCCGTCGTATTGGACCTGAAGGAGCGGCTGTTCCCCAGCGTCACCAAGCTGCGCGACGTACTGGATGGGCTGGCGAAGCAGTACGCGGATGTCGTCAAGGTTGGGCGCACCCACCTGCAGGACGCCACCCCGATCACGCTCGGCCAGGAGATCTCCGGCTGGGTGGCTCAGCTCGATTTCGCGCTTGAGCAGGTGCGGCTGTCTGAGGCTGGCCTGGCCGATCTGGCCATAGGCGGCACCGCCGTCGGCACCGGTCTGAACGCCCACGAGAAGTTCGGGGCCTTGACCGCCGCCAAGATCAGCGAAGAGACCGGCTTCGAGTTCCGGCAGGCCCCCAATACGTTCGCGGCGCTGTCCGCCCACGACGCGCTGGTTGCGGTGTCCGGTTCGCTGCGAGTGCTGGCGATGGCGCTGATGAAGATCGCCAACGACGTGCGCTGGCTGGCCTCCGGCCCCCGCAACGGCATCGGCGAAATCCTGATCCCCGAGAACGAGCCCGGCAGCTCGATCATGCCCGGCAAGGTCAACCCGACCCAGTCCGAAGCCATGACGATGGTCGCCACCCGGGTGTTCGGCAACGACGCCACCGTCGGCTTCGCGGGCAGCCAGGGCAACTTCCAGCTAAACGTGTACAAGCCGGTCATGGC
>PDWJ01005468.1_pt1 | contig 10421 bp, 9 predicted proteins | sample 1430881 | NCBI WGS metagenome assembly PDWJ01 (sample SAMN01162460, study PRJNA174530) | Oral metagenome, whole genome shotgun sequencing project. | biome: Marine environment; feature: Marine mammal; material: Swab sample of the gingival sulcus; isolation source: swab sample of gingival sulcus... | reverse complement strand
TGCGGTCGCTGATGGTGGTCAGGGCGGCACTTTGAATATACTCGGGCAGGGCATCGGGAGCGCGGTAGGGGTCGCCAAAGCCCAAGGTCAGCTGACTGACCACATTACCTGCATTGGCCATGGCCATGGCGAGATGCCGATCCGCATTCAGTGCGTCTTCCGCTTCGTACAGGCCGAGCAGCAGGGCGATGGCATCTTCGGCGGTTTGTTGGGTGAACGGGTCGAGTGCGGCAGCTGCTTCCTCCGCTACTGGCTGAACTGTGCTGTCGTTGTCACCCAGCAGACTATCCGCATTCGACCCGCTTGCCGGGTCAGCTGCTACAGCAGCATCGCCACCCAGCTCGGCGAGGGCGGCCAGGTCGTTCAGGCTGGACTGTTCAAACTGTTCGCGCAGGGCGCTGATATACATCAGGCCAGGGTCTTGCTGCGGCTCGGAAAACAGCGCCACATAGCCGATAACGGCAGGTTCGCCCTCGGCGATAAAATTGATCATTTCAGCCTGTTGGCTGCGCGGCCAAGGCCAGCGGCCAATGTTCTCGATGCTGATGTCATCAATGGCAATCACCGCCACCTTGCTGCTTGGCTGCGCCTCTGAGTGGCTAACGCCAAAATCATAGGCTACCCGCTCCAGGCTGTCGAAAACCGGGGTTGTACGGCTGAGAATAATGACAGCGATAACGATGACCAGGCTGCTGAACCAGTCACTTTTCCAAAAGGTCGATTTCATTCAATCTGTTCCAAACATGATGGTTCTATAAGACAGGCTGATAATACCCCAACTGACTTTGATGACAAACGATTTTTACCGTGTGATTTGGCACAGGCGCAGCCGGGGGCTTGCCAGCTTGTTAAGCCAGACTACTCCTCGGCGACAAAAAAGCGCGTGGCCTTGCTGCGGCCAAATACCGAGGAGGGATTGATGCCGAACATATTGCGGAAGGCGCGGTTGAAATGGGCGGAATCGGTAAAGCCCGTGTTCAGTGCCGCTTCAGTGATTGACTGCCCCTGTGCTATGCCGGCTATCACGGTTTTCATGCGCACCGACTGGCGAAAGCGCCGCAGCGGTACGCCCGTCTGCTCCGTGAACAAATGGATAAAGCGTGTGGGTGAGAGGTTGGCGATCTCAGCCAGGCTTTCCATCGAGTAATTGCTCGCCGGGTCGGCCTTGATGATGTTCTGCACCTTGCGGATGCGCGGGTCGATATGTTCTTCGCCGGCATAGTCGTAGCCATTGCCGTAGAGAATTTGCTGGGTGAGGTGGTAGGCGGCGCTTGTATCGGGCTGCTGATCGCGGATGTGCTGCATCCACTCAATAATGTGCGCCTCGTCAATATGGTCGTACATCAGCCGCTTGTCGCCATGCGGCATGCTGCCAGACAAGTTAATATAATCAATGCTCTCCGGCTCAATGTGCAGTACGGCGGCGTGGGTGCCGGCAAAGCGGGTCGCGTGAACGCAGCCCGGTGGCACCAGCACAGTGCGGCAGCGGCGCCAGTTATCGGCTGCCGACTCCCGCAGGGCGAGCGCGCCGTTGAGGCCGACGATAAACGCCGCCGCCCCAAGGCGGTGCTCGCTGGCATCCGGGAAGCTGCTGATATGGAGAACCCGATTGTCCCAGATATACAAGGTGGAGTCGCAGGATGTTTGCATAAATTGAGTACGGCCAGCCTTGAGTTTTATTCGTTTACACCATAGAGATGGCGGCGAAATTGCTGCAGCGCCAGCCTATAAAGATGCCAGGCGGAGCTGCGCGGCGCTGAGTGTGCAGCCAGGCTGGAAATGTTGCAACAGCACAGTGGTAAATAGTTGGGCGCGGGGCGGTAGCGAGTGGTGGCGAAGATAGTCATCCGCCTGCCGCCAGACCGCGTGCTTGAAGGCGGCACTGGCACCGTGCCCGGCATCCAGATTGTCGGCGCTGATATGGAAATTGACCCCGGCGGCGAGGGAGAAAATCCACTCAATCGCCTGCGGCTTGACTTCCATCTGCTCAAACGCGGCCTGCTGCTGCGCGTTGCGCCCATCCGGGGCGTACCAGTAGCCGTAGTCCTCACGCTGGCGGCGCGCGTGGCTGGCAATGGTCCAATGGGCTATCTCGTGCAGGGCGCTGGAGGCATAATCGCGGGTAAAATAAATCCGGTGGCAGGGGTGGTCGGCATCGGCGGGGGTGTACAGCGGCTCATCCGCATTACCCACCAGCAGCGTGTTTTCACTGGCTTGAAAGGTCTGGTTGAACAGCTGAATCAGTATTTGTGCGGGCACGGTGGCTATGCGGATAGTCTGGTAGAGGGTATTCTATGCCAAGCGCCACCCATTTTTCCATGCCATTACTAGTGACAGGAGCAGCGTATGTCAGACATTGATAACGAATATACCGCCGCCTATAGCGAAGCGGGCTATTGGCAAAAACTCAAGGGCTACGCCAGCGCCGCAGGGCGCGAAGTGGTGGAGCGTTCTTTGCAGTTGTACTATGCCGCGCAGGCGGAACAGACCCCGACTTGGGCGAAGACCGTTATTTATGGCGCACTGGGTTACTTTATCAGCATCATTGATGCCGTGCCCGATATCACCCCCTTTGTCGGCTATACCGATGACCTCGGCGTGCTGGTTGCTGCACTGGCGGCGGTGGCGGCCAATGTCACCCCGGATGTCAAACAGCAGGCGCGGGACAAAACCAGCCGCTGGCTGGGCGAGCCTGCCAGCGATGAAGCAAGACAAGCCGAAGAAGAATCAATCAAAGAAAAATCAGTCAAAGAAAAATAAATGGGCATCGAACCTTTAATACAATCCCGGCCAGTGGCCGAGCGAGCAAACAACCATGGATAAAACGCTAAACCGATTTATTGCCGATCAGCTCTGGTCAGAGCGCGTTGTGCAACGTCCGCTGTGGCAGCGCAAACTGATTATGGCGCTACGCTATCTCTATGTGCTCGCCGATGACCTGGCCAGCGGGCAGCTGACCATGCGGGCAATGAGCCTGGTCTTTACCTCCCTGCTGTCGCTGGTGCCGCTGATGGCGGTTAGCTTCTCGCTGCTCAAGGCCTTTGGTATGCACAACAAGGAGCTGGAGCCGGTTTTGCTGAAACTCCTCGAACCGATGGGCGAGCAGGGGTTGGAGATTACCGAAAAGATTATCGGCTTTATCGACAATGTAAAAATCAGCCTGCTGGGCACAGTCGGTATCGCCCTGCTGCTGTGGACGGCCATCTCCCTGATTCACAAAATTGAAAGCAGCTTTAACTATGTGTGGCGCCTGCAACAGCCACGCAGCCTCGGGCGGCGCTTTGCCGACTATGGCAGCGTCATGCTGATAGGCCCTCTGCTGGTCTTCTCCGCCATCGGCATGTCGGCCAGCGTGCTCGGCGGCGCATTTGTCAAGGAGGCCTCGCAGTTTGAAATTATCGCCTGGGCGGTCGCCTTGCTAACCAAGTCATTGCCCTATCTGATGATTATCGCCGCCTTCAGCTTCTTCTACATGTTTATCCCCAACACCCGGGTCAAACTGCGCGCAGGTCTCGTCGCAGGTCTGGTCTCTGGCGTGGTCTGGCAAACCGTCGGCTGGTTGTTTGGTGCTACTGTGGTCAAGGCCACCGGCAACAGCACCTATGCCATCTATTCCGGCTTTGCCATTCTGATTTTATTTATGCTCTGGATGTACATCAGCTGGGTTATTCTGCTGATGGGCGGCAGCCTCGCCTTTTATGTGCAACACCCCGAATACATCGTCCCCACCCGCCGCGAAGGCGGCATGAGTGCCGAGCAGCAAGACCGCCTGGCCCTGCAAATCATGGCGCTGATAACCCGCCGCCAATACCAGGGCGAAAGCCCGATGACCGCCGAGCAATTTGTCCGTAGCGCCGGTGTGCAGATTCAGGGCGTACAGGCGGTGCTGCATGCCCTGCTGCGCGCCGGTCTGATAGAAGCCACCCACGACGACGAGCCCGGCTACCTGCCCAAAGTGCCGATGGAAACCACCCAGGTCAAAACCGTGCTCGCTGCCGTGCGCCGCAGCAATGCCATGCCGCCCCTGTACCGCCGCAGCCAGCGCAGCCACCTGCCGGGCGTGAGTGATGTGGAACAGCGTATCGAACAGGCCATCAGTCAGGCACTGGCAGAGATGAGCGTCAAGGACATGGCGCTGCAAGAGGCCGAGTAAAGCGCAAACAACAGGCGGCGTTAAACCAGCCCTTTTGGGACTATCCGCATTGTGCTCCTTGCAATGCGGAAACCCGCCACTTCCCTGTGGCATGTCCGCATTTGCTCCTTGCAATGCGGATAGTCCAGAAAGGGCTGTTTCAGGGTTAGGCGTACTGCCCCGCGCAGTAGCCCGATGCCCAGGCCCACTGGAAGTTGAAGCCGCCGAGCTGTCCCGTTACATCCACCACTTCGCCGATAAAGTACAGCCCCTTGACCTTTTTCGCCTCCAGGGTTTGCGAGGATAGCTCGCGGGTATCGACGCCGCCGAGGGTGACTTCGGCCTTGCGGTAGCCCTCGTCACCCGCCGGGGTGAGCTGCCAGGGTTGCAGCTGTTTGCGCAGGGCGGTTAGCTGCTTGTTGGTGAGGTTGCCGAGTTGTTGCTCGTGCAGTTGCAGCTGCTGGCAGAGTTGTTCGGCGAAGCGCTTGGGCAGCAGCTCGCTCAATACGGTTTTCAGGTTTTGCCTGGGGTGTTGTTGTTTTTGTGTCTGGATAAACGCGACCAGGTCGTGGTCGGGGAGCAGGTCGAGCGCGACGCTTTGCCCGGCCTGCCAGTAGGAGGAAATTTGCAGAATCAGCGGGCCGCTCAAGCCCTTGTGGGTAAACAGCAGTTGGTCGCGAAATTGCTGGCCATTACAGCTGGCGGTGGCGGGCAGGGCAATGCCCGCGAGTGCTTGATACTGCTCGCGCAGCGTCTTGTCGAAGGTGAATGGTACGAGTCCGGGGCGCAGCGGGGTGAGGGCGAGGCCAAACTGCCGGGCGATGCGGTGGCCAAAGTCACTCGCCCCCAGGCGCGGAAAGGACAGCGCGCCGGTGGCGATGACCAATGATTGGCAGCGGTAGTCGCGTTCCCCGCAGTGCAGCAGAAAGCCGTTGGCAAGCTGCTGGATGCTTTGCACGCTGCTCTGGGTGCGAATCTCAACCTGCCCCTTGGCGCATTCGCCTTGCAGCAGCTCGATAATATCCTTGGCACTGTGGGTGCAGAATAACTGTCCGGGGCTTTTTTCGCAGTGGGCGATGCCGTAGTCATCGACCAGTTTGACAAAGTCATACGGGCTGTAGCGGGACAGGGCTGATTTGCAGAAGTGCGGGTTTTGCGACAGGTAGTGCTCGGGCGCTGCCTGCAAGTGGGTGAAATTGCAGCGCCCGCCACCGGAGAGCAAAATCTTTTTGCCAACTGCTGCGTTGTGCTCCAGTACCAAAGTGGAGCGCCCGCGCTGCCCGGCCTGCGCCGCACACATTAAACCCGCTGCACCCGCGCCGATTACAATTACGTCATAGATTTTAGGCATCTGTGAATTATAAAGGCTTTCTGCGCTGAGTTTGCTGAATAAGTCGGTTTGCCGTCCAAGGGAGTTTCCTTGCCGCCGCTTATTTGGGAGAATGGCGCACCGCAATGATTAACCGCAGGAACAAGAGCATGCCCAAAGCCAGTGATATCAAGAAAAATCAGGCCATTGAATACAATGGCAATACCTATATTGTGCGCGATATTGAGCGCTCTGTACCGCAGGGTCGCGCCGGCGGCAGCTTGTACCGCATGCGTATGTACGATGTGGTCACCGGTGCCAAGGTGGACGAGACCTTTAAGGATGTGGATATGCTCAATCTGGCGGATTTGCTGCGCCGCCCGGCCAGCTTTTCCTATATAGATGGCGATGAGTATGTGTTTATGGATACGGAGGACTACACCCCGTACAACCTGCACAAAACGACCATCGCCGATGAGTTGCAGTTCTTTAGTGAAAGCACCGAGGGCATACAGGTGGTTCTGATTAATGATGCCCCGGTTGGCCTCGACCTGCCGACCACGGTGGAGCTGGAAGTGGTGGAAACCGACCCCGCGCTCAAGGGTGGCTCGGCCACGGCCAGAACCAAACCCGCAGTGCTGTCCACGGGTTTGACCGTGCAGGTGCCCGAATATATCGCGATTGGCGAGCGGGTGAAGGTGCACACCGAAGAGAAAAAGTTTCTTGGTCGCGCTGATAGCGCCTAGCTGACCTGCAAGTGCTGCTGCAGTCCCTTTGTGGTGCTGCTCGCATCACGGGGCGTTGCCTGCGAACAGGCTGTGCTATATTCCGCGTCTGCCAATTTTTCTGATTTTATTGTTATGAGCCATAGCGAAGTTTCCCAATTGATAAGCCGTCTGGTGCGCCCTGAGATTCAGGCGATGCAGGCGTATTCTGTGGCGGATGCCACGGGTCTGTTAAAGCTAGACGCGATGGAAAACCCCTACACCTGGCCCTCATCCATGCAGCAGGAGTGGCTGGAGGTGCTCAAGGATGTAGAGATGAACCGCTACCCCGATCCCGAGGGGAGGGCGCTGTGCGAGCAGTTGCGCAGGGCGATGGTGGTGCCACAGGGGCAGGCGCTGTTGCTGGGCAATGGCTCGGATGAGCTGATTCAGATTTTGGCGCTGGCGCTGGCGCGGCCAGGCGCCAAGCTGATGGCCTTTGAGCCGGGCTTTGTGATGTACCGCCTGATAGCCGAGCTTGCCGGTATGGATTACCTCGGTGTGCCACTCAATAGCGATAATTTTTCGATTGATTTGGAACAGACGCTGCTGGCTGTTCGCACCTATCAGCCGGCGCTGATTTTTATTGCCTACCCGAACAATCCCACGGGCAACGCCTTTGACACCTTGCTGATTGATACGATTGTCGAAGAGGCGGAGGGGCTGGTGGTGATTGATGAAGCCTACCAGCCGTTTGCCGAAGATAGCTTTATGGGTCGTCTGGGGCAGCACGGCAATATGCTGGTGATGCGCACGGTGTCCAAGCTTGGCCTGGCCGGTTTGCGCCTTGGTGTGCTCGCCGCTGCACCAGCGCTGATTAACGAGCTGAACAAAGTACGCCTGCCGTACAATATCAATGTGCTGACTCAGGCCAGCGCCACCTTCGCCCTCAAACACGCCGGGATATTTGCCAGGCAGGCGGCAATTATTCGCGCCGAGCGGCACAATTTGCAGCGGGCGCTGGCGGCCATTCGCGGTGTGCAGGTCTTCCCCAGTCGCGCCAACTTTATTTTGTTTAAGGTGCCAGCCGGTCGCGCCGATGGCGTGTTTGCGGACTTAAAGGTGGCGGGTATCTTGATTAAAAATATGCACCCGGCGGGCGGTGTCTTGCAGGATTGCCTGCGCGTTACCGTGGGCACACCAGAGCAGAACCAGCAGTTTTTAGCCGCGCTGCGGAAGATTTTGTAGCTGCTGGCCAAGCCCCATGTTGGCTGTGCAGCTTGGCGGTTTTGTCAGTGTGTGATGGCAGTGTGCTGCGAAGGCTGCCTTTTTACGGATAATCACTGGTTTTTACTGGCTTTCTGTTGACTTTTCGGGGCTTTCGGGTAGAGTTTCGCCGCTGTGGTTTGTGGCGCTTTACCCGGCGCTGACCGCCACTTTCAGGTTCGGGATAACCCATTCCGGGCTTCAGGCAGAGATCTCACATTGTCTCTGCAGTGATGAATACAGGTTCCTCTGTACAAACGTCGCTTGTTTGCGATGACCTCTCGCGCAGCTTGTCTGCGCCCTTCTTGTGAAGTTGCGGGGTCAGCTCGGCGAATCTGCGCCCCTGTTTGCAGAGGCTCCTTGGGGAAGCTCTGAGCAAGTCCCTCCACAGACTATCCGCATCGTGTAAATTGTTGATTTTATGCAATGCGGATAGTCCAGAAATGACTTGATCAGCGCTTCCTTGCATATTGCCTACCGGCAGCGTATCCCCATCACGAACGAATTGTGTTCGAATTTTTACTTTATGGGAGATGACCGTGAAATTATCTGGCGGTGACATTATTGTTGAATCCTTGAAGCGCGAAGGGGTCGAGTTTGTATTCGGCTATCCCGGCGGTTCGGTATTACATATTTACGATGCTTTATTCAAACAGGATGAAGTAAAGCATATTCTGGTGCGCCACGAGCAGGGGGCGACGCACGCCGCCGATGGCTATGCCCGCGCCACCGGCAAGCCGGGCGTGGTGCTGGTCACCTCAGGGCCGGGGGCGACCAATGCCGTTACCGGGATTGCGACGGCCTTTACCGACTCCATCCCTATGGTGGTGCTGACCGGCCAGGTGCCGCTCAAGTTTGTCGGCAGTGATGCCTTTCAGGAGTGCGACAGCGTTGGCATTACCCGCCCGGTGGTCAAGCACAATATGATGTGCAAGCGGGTTGAAGATTTGGCGCTCACCATTAAAAAAGCCTTTCACATTGCCACCAGTGGGCGGCCAGGTCCTGTGGTCGTGGATATTCCGAAAAATATCACTGACCCCGGCATCAAGATTGATTTTGACTATCCGCAAAGCGTGGATATTCGCTCCTATCGCCCCGCCGAGCGAGGCCACGCCGGGCAGATTCGCAAGGCGGTCAATCTGGTATTGGAAGCCAAGCGCCCCGTGCTGTACGTCGGTGGCGGCGTGGTGCAGGGGGAGGCCTCTGGCGAGCTGCGCGAAGTGGCCAAGCGCTTTGGTATGCCGGTGACCTGTACCCTGATGGGTCTGGGCGCTTATCCGGGCAAGGGCGAGTATTCCATCGGCATGCTCGGCATGCACGGCACTTATGAGGCCAACCTGGCCATGCACGAGGCGGATGTTATCCTCTGTGCCGGTGCGCGCTTTGACGACCGCGTAACCGGTGAGCTGGACAAGTTTGCCCCCTACGCCCAGGTGATTCATATTGATGTAGACCCCTCGTCCATCTCCAAGAACGTCAAGGCGGACATTCCGATTGTCGGGCAGATGAAGCCTGTATTGCAGGACATGATTGCCATTCTCGATGAAATGGGTGTGCAGACAGCCGATGCGGACAGGCTGAAACCGTGGTGGGAGCAGATCGCGCGCTGGCAGGCGGTGGATTGTCTCAGCTATGAAAAGGGCGAGCAGATTACCCCTCAGGAAGTGATCCAGGCGCTCTACAAGGTGACCAAGGGCGAGGCGATTATCACCTCCGATGTCGGCCAGCACCAGATGTTTGCCGCCCAGTACTATCACTTTAACCGTCCGCGCCAGTGGTTGAACTCAGGCGGTCTGGGCACGATGGGCTTTGGCATGCCGGCGGCGATTGGTGCGCAATTGGCCTTCCGCGATCAGCCGGTGGCCTGTGTGACCGGTGAAGCCTCGATCATGATGTGTATTCAGGAGTTGTCTACAGCCAAGCAGTACATGACCCCGATTAAAATCATCAACCTCAACAACCGCTATATGGGCATGGTGCGGCAGTGGCAGGAAATGTTCTACGAAGGTCGCTACTCCATGTCCTATATGGAAGCTCTGCCCGATTTGGTCAAAATGGCCGAGTCCTACGGGCATATTGGCATTCGCGTGACCGAATCCAAAGACCTTGAGGCCGCACTGGAAAAAGCCTTTGTCGAGCACAAGGATCGCCTGGTGTTCCTGGATATTGAAATTGACCAGGAGGCCAATGTTTACCCGATGATTGCCAACGGCAAGGGTCACCACGAGATGGTGCTCTCGCCCAAGCAGGCAGAAGCGAGCGGGGCCGAGCCTCGCGATTTGGCATAAGGGGGTTTGGCAATGAGACATATTATATCGGTACTGGTTGAAAATGAGTTTGGTGCGCTGTCGCGCATCGCGGGGCTGTTTTCCGCCCGTGGCTACAATATCGAATCGCTGAATGTGGCGCCGACTCAGGATGCCAGCATGTCGCGCATGACCATCGTCACCTCCGGTACAGACGATGTGATTGAGCAAATCACCAAGCAGCTGAACAAGCTGGTCGACGTGATCAAGCTGACTGACCTGACCGAGGCACCGCACATTGAGCGCGAGATGATGCTGATCAAGGTCAACGCCGCAGGCGCCGAGCGCCGCGATGAAGTGAAGCGCCTGGTCGATATCTTCCGTGGCCGAGTCATGGATGTGACCGACACGGCGTTTACCGTTGAAGTGACCGGCGCGGCATCCAAGCTGGATGCGCTGGTGAAAACCCTGGGCGAAGAGGACGTGATTGAAGTCGTTCGCTCCGGGCCGCTGGGCGTGGGTCGCGGCGAGAAGGCGCTGCAACTCTAAATGCGCCGACAAAAATTTTTAGAACTGACAAGATAGTTACGGAGTTATATACAATGAACATTTATTACGATAAAGACGCTGATCTTTCCATTATCCAGGGCAAAAAAGTGGCCGTGATTGGCTACGGCTCACAGGGTCACGCCCACGCCAACAACCTCAAGGACTCGGGCGTTGATGTTACCGTTGGTCTGCGCGCCAACTCCTCTTCCGTGGCC
>PDWJ01005467.1_pt1 | contig 10422 bp, 7 predicted proteins | sample 1430881 | NCBI WGS metagenome assembly PDWJ01 (sample SAMN01162460, study PRJNA174530) | Oral metagenome, whole genome shotgun sequencing project. | biome: Marine environment; feature: Marine mammal; material: Swab sample of the gingival sulcus; isolation source: swab sample of gingival sulcus... | reverse complement strand
TCAAAAAAGATAAAACAAAAAAAGAGATGAAATACAATTCATTGACAGAAGAAGAGAAAGCAGTTATTTTGCACAAAGCAACCGAAAAGCCGTTTACAGGCAAGTTTTTACACAACAAAGAAAAGGGCGACTACCTTTGCAAACAGTGCAATACTCCTCTATTCGTATCCAAAGATAAATTTGAATCGCATTGTGGGTGGGTTTCGTTTGATGACCAAATCAGTAAAAATGTAAAGCAAATCCCTGATGCCGATGGTATTCGCACAGAGATTGTTTGTGCTGAATGTGGTGGACATTTAGGGCATATTTTTGAGGGCGAAGGATTTACTGATAAAAATAAAAGATATTGCGTCAATTCTATTTCTTTGAATTTTGTGTCCGAAAATGACAAGCCAAAAACGGATACTGCCTATTTTGCTTCGGGTTGCTTTTGGGGTACTCAGTACCATTTTGAAAAAGCAGACGGTATAAAATCCACAGCAGTTGGTTATATGGGTGGAACGGTTAAAAACCCTTCTTATCAAGAGGTTTGCACAGGAAAAACAGGGCACGTGGAAACTGTTGAAATCATTTTTGACACAAAATCCACCACTTACGAAAATTTAATAAAACTCTTTTTTGAAACGCACGATTTCACGCAATTAGATGGGCAAGGACCCGATATTGGTGCTCAGTATCTTTCTGTTATTTTTTATAAAAATAGTGAACAAAAAAGAACGGCAGAGAAGTTTATCGGTATTTTGGAAGAAAAAGGATATAAAGTTGCTACGTTATTAAAACCTCAAAATAATACTCCTTTTTGGAAAGCAGAAGAGTATCATCAAAGTTATTATGAGAAAAAAAACGGTACGCCCTATTGCCATATTTATAGAAAGATTTTTGACTAAAAACACTCTTTCATTCTCAAATTCTAAATAAAAAAAGTAATCTTTTTGTGTTATTTTTCAAAAATTATACTTAACTTTGTTAAAAAATATAAGGAAAAATAGTATCAATTATGGCAACAAAATCATCAAATAGTAATTTGCACAAGGCGAAAAATGTCAAAAATGATGAGTTTTATACACAAATGGCAGATATTGAGCGAGAAATAAAGTATTACAAACCTTATTTCAAAGACAAGGTCGTTTATTGTAACTGTGATGACCCTCGTGTTAGTAATTTTTTTCTCTATTTTGCTCGTGCTTTTGAACATTTAGGACTTAAAAAATTGATTTCGTCTTGTTATAAAAGTATAGAACCTGATTTATTTTCTCAACACGATAGTGAACAGGCTATTTACCTTGACTTTAATGGTGAGTTTAATAAAAATATGCCTTTGTTAGACGAAACAAAAATACAAACTTTTGAGGGAGATGGAGATTTCCGTAATCAAGAAAATATTGAACTATTAAAACAGGCTGATATTGTGGTTACCAATCCTCCATTTTCATTATTCCGTGAGTATGTTGCACAACTTATTAAGTACGACAAAAAGTTTTTGATTATTGGAAGTGATAACGCACGAACCTATAAAGAAGTATTTGGTTTTATTAAAGAAAATAAACTTTGGGGTGGTATCAATAAAGTAAAAGAATTCTTGCAAAGAGACGGAAGTATAAAAAAATTCGGTAATATTGGTTGGTACACCAATTTAGAACACAAAAGAAGAAATGAAGAGATATTTTTATGGAGGGAATATGATGAAAATAAATATCCAAAATATTTTAATTTTGATGCTATAAATATTGATAAAGTTAGTGATATTCCTTACGATTACGATGGTTTAATGGGTGTTCCTATCAGTTTTTTAGATAAATACAATCCTAACCAATTTGAAATAATAGGATTAGGTATTTCAAATTCGGGTATTGAATTTGGAGTAAAACCCTATCTACCTGAGCATAAAAAATATAGAAAAGAAATTCAAAAAAGAGGAGCGGTTGATGGAGATTTATATATGATAGAAAATGGAAAAGTAAAAGTTCCATATGCACGTATTATTATTAAAAACAAACAATTATGAAGATAGAGTTAAAAGAAATAACAGTTAGAGAATTAGCAAATGGTTATGTAGATAGTCAAGAAGAAGGAGTTATTGCTTTTGGAGGAAAATTAGATGTTCGTCCTCCATATCAAAGAGAATTTATTTACAAAGATGACCAAAGAATGGCTGTTATTGATACTATTACGCAAGACTTTCCATTAAATGTTATGTATTGGGCGGTACGTGAAGATGGAACTTATGAAATTATTGATGGACAACAACGCACGATTTCTATTTGTCAATATGTAAATAATGAATTTCCTTATAAAGATAGAGCCTTTCATAATTTGCAAGAAGATGAGCAAGACCAAGTACTTAATTACAAATTAATGATTTATTTCTGTGAAGGAAAGAATAGTGAGAAATTGAAATGGTTTGAAACCATCAATATTGCAGGAGAAAAACTAACAAAACAAGAATTGAAAAATGCCGTTTTTTCAGGTAGTTGGGTTACAGATGCAAAAAGATATTTTAGTAAATCAAATTGTCCAGCATACAAAAAAGGGAAAGATTATTTAAATGGTTCAGCCATTAGGCAAGACTATTTAGAAACGGCTATTAAGTGGATTTCAAAGAGTAAAAACGATGAGGGAATTAAGCAATATATGTCGGAACATCAGCACGATGCAAATGCTTTAGCTCTTTGGCAATATTTTCAGTCAGTAATCACTTGGGTAAAAGAAACTTTTATCAACAAACGAAAAAAGTTTATGAAAGGGCTTGATTGGGGTAGTCTGTACAATGAATTTAAAGATGAAGTTTTGGACGCAAAAGCACTTGAAAAAGAAATTGCACAACTTTTTGCCGATGATGATGTTCTAAATAAAAAAGGAATTTATCCATATGTTTTAACACGTAAGGAGCGTTATTTGAATATCCGTGCTTTTTCAGACACACAAAAACAAAAAGCCTACGAAAAACAAAAAGGAGTTTGTACATCTTGTAAAAAACATTTTAAACTTAACCAAATGGAAGGCGACCACATTACTCCTTGGCACGAAGGAGGAAAAACTGTTGATGAAAACCTACAAATGTTATGCAAAGATTGTAATCGCAGAAAATCAGGAAAATAATCATTATTTGTAAACACTTCAACAAAAAATGTATTTTTCCTTTTAATCTTAAAAATAAGACTAAAAACACTCTTTCATTCTCAAATTCATTGATATAACTCTCTTTTTTTTTAGTTTTTAAAAAAGAAATTGTATATTTGCACTCATTTTTAAACAAAATTTATTTAAATAAAGTAATATATTATGCAAAACAAAGGACTTGTTAGAATTATTGCGATAGCTCTTGCTCTCGTATGTCTGTTCTATTTATCGTTTAATTTGGTAACGATGCGTTATGAAAGTAAAGCCGATAAAATAGCACAAATTGCAAAAGATGATTTTCAAAAAACAGCATTTTTTGCGAACTTAAAAAACACTAAACAGAGTAAAGCGCTTGATTCTGTTGGAAGTAGAGCGTATTACAACTATTTGGATTCTGTTGGAAAAGAGAAAGTTTACCTTGGATACACTCTAAAAGAGACTCGTGAAAAAGGACTAAATTTAGGGCTTGACCTTAAAGGAGGTATGAACGTAACGTTGGAAATATCGGTTGTGGATATTATCCGTGCGTTGTCTAACTACAATACAAGTCCGAATTTCAACAAAGCGTTACAATTGGCTAACGAAAAACAAAAAACAAACAGTGGTAACTCTTATTTGGATTTATTTATTGCTTCTTACAAAGAGATAGACCCAAATGTTCAGTTTTCTACTATTTTTAGTACTTTTGAACTAAAAGACCAAATTTCGTTAAGCACTACAAATGACGAGGTTATCTCTGTTTTGAAAAAAGAGATTGAGTCAGCCATTGACAACTCTTTTAACGTGCTTCGTACTCGTATTGACCGTTTTGGTGTTATTCAACCTAATATTCAAAAATTAGAAAATACAGGTCGTATTCTTGTTGAGTTACCGGGTGTAAAAGAGCCAGAGCGTGTTCGTAAATTGCTTCAAGGTTCTGCTAATTTGGAATTTTGGGAAACATATAATGTTCAAGAAATTCTTCCTAACTTGCAAGAAGCAAATGCTATTTTAGCACAAATATTAAAAGTAGAAGAGGTAGAAACTCCTGCAACAGAAGAGGCAGTAAAAACAGAAGAACCTGCAAAACCTACAAGTAAATTAGATAGTTTGAAATCTACTTTGAAAAACAATGCACTTTCAAAAGCAGATTCACTTAAAAATATTGAAAAACTAAAAAGAGAAAATCCTCTTTTTGCCGTTCTTTCTGTTGGAAGACAAGGTGGTCCTGTTGTCGGAATTGCTGATGCAAGAGATACAGCAGTTGTTAATCGTTATTTCAGTATGAAACAGGTAAGACAAGTTTTACCGAGAGATTTAGGATTAAGATGGAGCGTAAAAGCGATTGATGATAACGACCAATATTTCCAATTGATAGCCATTAAATACACAAACCGTGATGGACGTGCTCCATTAACAGGTTCTTGTATTACAAATGCACGTCCTCAATTTGCACAAAATTCAGCAAGAGCAGAGGTTTCTATGAGTATGAATGCAGAGGGTTCAAAAACTTGGGCTCGTATGACAAAAGAGAACATTGGTAAATCAATAGCCATCGCCTTAGACGGTTACATTTACTCATTCCCAACTGTAAACACAGAAATTACAGGTGGAAATTCAAGCATCTCTGGAAACTTTACAGTAGAAGAAGCGAAAGATTTAGCCAACGTATTGAAATCAGGTAAAATGCCAGCACCTGCTCGTATCGTACAAGAAGACGTGGTAGGTCCTACACTTGGACAAGAAGCGATTACAAGTGGTATGTGGTCATTCTTGGTAGCGTTCTTGCTTATCCTTATTTATATGATATTCTATTACGGACTTGTTCCCGGTTTAATTGCCGATGTTGCCTTATTGATAAATGTATTCTTGCTTATCGGTGTTTTAGCATCGTTTGGAGCAGTATTGACATTACCGGGTATTGCAGGTATCGTGCTGACTTTGGGTATGGCAGTGGACGGAAACGTACTTATTTATGAGCGTGTTAGAGAGGAATTGGTGGCAGGAAAGAACTTGCGTAAATCAATTCAAGACGGATTTGGAAATGCTATTTCAGCCATTATTGACTCTAACGTTACAACCTTAATTACAGGTATTGTCTTGTTCTTCTTCGGACAAGGTCCAATCAAAGGTTTTGCAACAACGTTGATTATCGGTATTATTATCTCATTCCTAACTGCTGTGTTCTTAACACGTATGATGTTAGAATGGTATGCAAACCGTAGAAATGCAAAAGAGATTGCCTTTACGACAAAAATTACTTCTAAATGGTTCCAAAAATTAAATATTGATTTTATTGGAAAAAGAAAAATTGCTTACACTTTATCATCAATCGTTATCGTTGTTGCGATTGCAGGTTTGGCTGTTCGTGGTTTGAATTTAGGTATTGATTTTAGTGGAGGACGTAACTATGTTGTTCAGTTTGAAAAACCTGTTAATACAGACAATGTGCGTCAAGCGTTATCTAACACTTTTGGAGAATCTACTGCCAAAGTTATTAGTTTAGGAACAAATAGTGATAAAGTAAGAATTTCTACAAAATATAGATATGATGACAAATCACAAACGGCTGACACAGAGATAGAACAAAAATTATATCAAGACTTAAAAGAATTCTTGGGAGATGATGTTTCTTTTGCTGAATTTACGAAAGATAATTTGGTTAATTCACAAAAAGTGGGAGCAGTTATTGCTGATGACATTAAAGTTTCTGCAATGTGGTCTATTCTGATTTCTCTGTTGTTGGTATCTATCTATATCTTCATTCGTTTCTCAGATTTAGGTTTCTCACTTGGAGCGATGGCATCTCTTGCACACGACTTGATGTGGATATTGGGTGCTTATGCACTTCTTTGGGGTCTTATGCCATTCTCAATGGAGATTGACCAAGCCTTTATCGCAGCGATATTGACTATTTTAGGATATTCTGTGAACGATACGGTGGTAATCTTTGACCGTGTTCGTGAAAACCAAGCATTGTATCCAAAACGTGATAGAAAACAAGTTATCAACGAAGCATTGAACGATACGTTAAGTCGTACATTTAGTACTTCTATGAGTTTGTTTGTTGTATTACTTGCTATTTTCGGATTTGGTGGAGATACGTTAAGAGGATTTATCTTTGCACTGATTTTAGGAACGATACTTGGTGTTTATTCATCATTGTTTGTTGCCGTTCCAGTGGCGTACGACATTATGAGAAGAAAAGATAAAAAAGCAAAAAAAGAAGTTAAGTAAAATGACTAACTAAATAAGATAAAAAGAGGAGTTGTGAAAAATCAATTCCTCTTTTTTTTAATATTCCCTATAAATTATATACTTTTGTAAAAAATAAATTTTTAAAACAATAATCAAAATGATTACCAATCCTTCTACTTCGTTTAAAGTTTTTTCAGGAACAAAAAGTAAGTATTTAGCAGAGAAAATCTGTGATAGTTTGGGCTGTACGCTCGGAAATATGAACATTCAGCATTTTTCTGATGGCGAATTTGCAGTTTCTTACGAGGAGTCTATTCGTGGGCAGTATGTCTATTTAGTTCAATCGACTTTCCCAAATGCAGACAATTTAATGGAACTTTTACTAATGATAGACGCTGCCAAAAGAGCATCGGCTTATAAAGTAATTGCTGTTATTCCTTATTTTGGTTGGGCAAGACAAGATAGAAAAGACAAACCTCGTGTTTCTATCGGTGCAAAATTGTTGGCTGATATGCTAACGGTTGCAGGTGTGGATAGAGTGATGACAATGGATTTACACGCTGACCAAATTCAAGGTTTCTTTAACGTGCCTGTTGACCATTTGTATGCTTCAACGGTATTTATTCCTTATATTAAATCATTGAAATTGGATAATTTAGTGATTGCATCGCCTGACGTGGGTGGTTCTAAACGTGTAAGTTCGTACTCAAAATATTTGGGTGTTCCGATGGTTATTTGCCACAAAACAAGAGAGAAAGCAAATGTTGTTGGCGAGATGAAAATTATTGGAGATGTAGAGGGTAAAAATGTTGTTATTTTAGACGATATGGCAGATACGGCAGGAACGCTTTGCAAGGCTGCCGATTTGATGAAAAAGAATGGTGCTTTGGAAGTTCGTGCAGTTGTTACTCACGGTGTAATGTCAGGAAAAGCAGTTGACAATGTTGAAAATTCAGCATTGAAAGAGATTATTTTCTCAGATTCTATTCCTTTTGATGAAAGCCGAAGCGACAAAGTGAAAGTATTAAGCATTGCTGATTTATTTGCTGAAACTATCCGAAGAGTACAATCTCACAAATCAATTAGCGAACAATATTTACTATAAAACTTTTTTACAATTCATATTTTTTGAAAAGTAGGTGTTTTTCTTTATGAAATTCATCTACTTTTTTTGTCGATAAAGACTCAATTATTTCAAAACAATTACTCGTAAATGTATAATAGAACATCTATTCCCTAAAAAGTATTAAAAAATCTTAAAAAAATTGTATCTTATAAAAAAAAACTTTATACTTGCAAATATTTTTGCTTAAAGAAGCAAAATAATTAATAATATTCATTAACAAATAAAAATCTAATTTTATGAAAAGAAACACAACTTTTTTCGCAATTTTAATAGCCTTATTTGCTATTATCGGAACAAACGTTTCCGCACAAACTCCAGCAGTACCAAGTCCTGATTCTGGACATTATTACATTCTTTATTCCGCTAATAACGGAACAAAGGATTTGATTATTACTAGTAATGGTACAAATTTAGGAAACCCAGGTGACACACGAGGTAAAATTTTGTATGCACCAGATAACACCGATGGTCATAAACTTAAATATGGTGACCTCACTGATGCTCCAAGTAGAGACCACGCTTTATGGCAAATAGAAAAAGCGTGTGATGGTACTCTTTATATGAAAAATAAAGCGACAGGAAAATATGTAAGAGAGTCTAAATATGTGTCAGACAATCCATTTGAGATGCAAATAGCACAAGAAGGAACAAGTGATAAGTATAGCTTTAGAACAGCTAAACCAAATCAACAATGGTGGCCTGGATATTGTATTTCTTGGAAAAACAATACTGCAGACTCTTGGAACCCTCAACAAGGTGAAAACAGCCCTACCGCTTGGATTTGGGAAGAGCAACCAGAAACAACACCAACTCCTACACCTTGTGGTGCTAATGTTACCGTTGCAGGTTCAGCAGAAGGAACTGCTTACATTGAAGTAGCAGGAAGACCAACAAATGTACAACTTAACACAAATGGCAGTTGTGATATTTGGGCTGTACCTAACGCAGGATATAAATTTGTAAAATGGAGTGATGGAACAAATGAGTACACAGATAATCCACACAATTATGCAGGTTCAGCAGATGTTACATTTACTGCTACTTTTGAAAAATTATCAACAAACAGTAATGTTTTAACTCCTACTAATCTTGGTGAACTTGAAGATAAATTTTTCTATATTCAATCAGCTGGAACAGGCGAAAGTGCTGGAACTGACACAAGAGACCACGTATTGTATGCTGATGGAAACACAGCAGGGAAATTAAAACACAACACCTTATCAAGTATTTCTGATAAAGACTATGCTCTTTGGTTTATTGAAGGTGGAAAATTAAAAAACAAGGGTTCTAAATTATATATGACAGAATCTTGGGATCAAGGTACAGGAGATGACTTTGAAATAGAAGCTATTGGAAATAGCCAATACAAAATTAAATCTGGTGGGCAATCTCCTACTAATGCGTGGGACAACAACACAGCAAATAGATGTAATGGTTGTGGAGACACTAAACATTGGTATTTAGTATATCATTCAGATATTGATTTAACTTGGATTGGCGAGTCTTACATTACAATAGGTGGAAAAGACAATGGTGGAACTTGGTACAAAGGTAGCAATCAAGCAGGTTCAATGGCTAACTTTGAAGGTGCAGACTTAGGAGATAAAAGAACTTCAATAGTACTTGGAGGACAAGTACAAGCTTACAAGCCTACTGACAATGCAGTTCAAATGTGGTATAAAGTGGTAGATACAACTGATGATTCAGAAGCTATTGCAGAAACGTCATTTGACTTACCAAAAGAGTTAGACCCACAAACAGGTGAAAACCAAACAAACAACAGCAGACATTACGGAGAAACAACTATTGATATTTCTGCATTAACTGATGGTAGAACTTACAGACTTGAAGTTTGGTTCAAAGGTGTCGATGGTTCTGTTGTAAGATGGGATAGCAATATGAACAATAACTATAAAGCAACATTTAACAAAATAGCACAAAATACAGGGTTAAATGATATTGCCTTGAAACACGGTATTTCTGTGAAAAATGGTGTTATTACTGTTGATGGTGTAGATAACTTCTCAGTATTTACTGTTTCAGGTCAAAAAGTTAATGCTAACCAAAGACTTCAAGCAGGTGTTTACGTTGTAAAAGTAGAAAACTTAGTACAAAAAGTAGTAGTTAAGTAAATCTCTTAACTTCAACACATAAATAACAATCCTCATAGGTTTAATTACCTATGAGGATTTTGTTTTTATAAATATGAAATATAGCGCCATTCATTCTTCGTATCGTATGTACGAGAGTTTGTTACTTTGCTTTGTTTTATACCGAAATATTTTGCTAATTCATATTTTTCAAAGTAGGTGTTTTTCTTTGTGAAATTCATCTACTTTTTTGTCTAAAAGTTTGTAAAGTTATAACACAAAAAAGGTTATGAGTAAAAAAACTCATAACCTTTCTATACAATTTCTTATTTATCTTGTTTTATTTTAGATTTATCGTAGTAGGTACTCTTTTCCACGTTTCTGATACCCACTCGTTGATTTTCGTATTTTTGTACTTAATGATAAGAGTATTTTCATCCAATAATTCATAATTTAATTTACTTTCGGTGTTGGAAAAACTAGAATAAAGATGTCCTTTTATTTTTTCATCAATCGTATTTTTAGAGGTTATTTTGTAGTTACCATACATTGTGATTGAAGCAGTACCATTTTTCCAACGAATAATAGAATAAAATGTACCGTCACTATTGATGAATTTATAATTCTCGTATTCGGCTGAGTGATTTTGCACTTTTACCTGATGCCAAACACCGATAAGTGATTTAGACTCTGCTAAATTTTGTGGTTCTTTTTCTCCTATTGTAAAAGAAGAATAAACGAAAATTGTTGCCATTACAACTGCCAATAATGTTAAAGTTGTCTTTTTCATAAGATTTTGTTTTTATAAAAACTGTATGTTCGTTTTATATCATAATTATATAGTAAAGCGTCATTCCGAATTTATTTCGGAATCTCATCTGCTAATAATCAGGTGTTTATAATGAGAAC
>PDWJ01006361.1_pt1 | contig 10423 bp, 7 predicted proteins | sample 1430881 | NCBI WGS metagenome assembly PDWJ01 (sample SAMN01162460, study PRJNA174530) | Oral metagenome, whole genome shotgun sequencing project. | biome: Marine environment; feature: Marine mammal; material: Swab sample of the gingival sulcus; isolation source: swab sample of gingival sulcus... | reverse complement strand
ATAAGAGAATATTATAGTAGCAATAACCCTGCATCCCTTGAAAATAAAAGGGTAGCGACACTATGTGAGGCTACCCTAAATTATTAAATGGTCGGAATGACAGGACTTGAACCTGCGACCCCTTGTCCCCCAGACAAGTGCGCTACCAGACTGCGCCACATTCCGAAATAGATATGCGCTATTGCATAAAAGGAGTGGATATTTTACCCTTTTTTTTGCAGTTTGCAAGCATTGATTGATGATTTTATCACTTTATGATGCTCAACAAATCAATTGCTAAAAAATAGCTAAAGCAAAAACATGCTAGCATAAACCACCCTGAATTTATAAATAGAGGAGAGCAGATTTAACCAATTTTTCGCAATTTTTATATATCCGATACTTGAAAAAAACCATCTACACTCCGATATAGGTGGTAAGCGACGATAATGTCTAATTTCGCTAAACACAAGTATTTATAAGAAACTGACTTGAAAAAATAAGCCATTAGACCAATTATCTAATTCACGAAACATTAATTAATTTAAATATTGGAGTAATTATTATGGGTAAAGTAATCGGTATTGACTTAGGTACAACTAACTCTTGTGTCTCAGTTATGGAAGGTGACAAAGTTAAGGTCATCGAAAACTCGGAAGGTGCACGCACAACGCCGTCAATTGTTGCTTTTAAAGATGGTGAGACTTTAGTCGGTCAGTCAGCAAAGCGTCAAGCAGTCACTAACCCAACTAATACCTTGTTTGCTGTAAAACGTCTTATCGGTCGTCGTTTTGATGACAAAGTGGTACAAAAAGACATCGGTATGGTACCTTATAAAATCGTTAAAGCAGACAATGGCGATGCGTGGGTTGAGCTAGATGGCAAAAAACAAGCACCACCACAGATTTCTGCTGAAGTCTTGAAAAAGATGAAAAAGACTGCTGAAGATTATCTTGGTGAGACCGTTACTGAAGCGGTTGTTACTGTTCCTGCTTACTTTAACGATAGCCAACGTCAAGCAACTAAAGATGCAGGTAAGATTGCAGGTCTTGATGTGAAGCGTATCATCAACGAGCCAACTGCGGCTGCCCTTGCTTATGGCATGGACAAAAAAACCAAAGGTGATAGCACTATTGTCGTCTATGACTTAGGTGGTGGTATCAAGCTCAACCAGCACTGAAGTGAATTTACCATACATCACAGCAGATGCAACAGGTCCTAAGCATTTGGTGGTTACTATCAGCCGTGCAAAACTTGAAGCATTAACTGAAGAACTCGTACAACGCACTATGGCACCTTGTAAAATTGCTTTAGAAGATGCCGGTCTTTCAGCGAGTGAAATTGACGAAGTGATTCTAGTCGGTGGTCAGTCTCGTATGCCGAAAGTTCAAGAAGCAGTTCAAGCGTTCTTTGGTAAAGAGCCACGTAAAGATGTAAACCCAGATGAAGCCGTTGCTATGGGTGCAGCGATTCAAGGTGCGGTATTAAGCGGTGACAAAACAGACGTATTGCTACTTGACGTGACGCCATTAACGCTGGGTATTGAGACCATGGGCGGTGTATTAACGCCAATCATTGAGAAAAACACCATGATTCCGACGAAGAAATCGCAGATTTTCTCGACAGCCGCTGATAATCAACCTGCAGTTACTATTCAGGTATATCAAGGCGAGCGTAAAATGGCGAAACAAAACAAATTGCTTGGTCAGTTTGATTTGACTGATATTCCACCAGCACCTCGTGGCGTACCACAGATTGAAGTAACCTTTGACATCAATGCTGACGGTATCATGAATATCTCTGCAACTGATAAGGGTACTGGTAAAGCTCAAAGCATCCAAATCAAAGCAGACTCTGGTCTAAGTGATGAAGAAATCGAGCAAATGGTACGTGATGCAGAAGCCAACGCTGCTGAAGATGAGAAATTTGCAGAACTCGCTCAAGTGCGTAATGAGGCGGATGGTCGTATCCACGGCGTACAGAAGGCGATGAAAGACGCTGCTGATAAAGTCACTGACGATGAGAAAAAAGTCGTTGAAGAAGCAATTAAGGAGCTAGAACTAGCGACTAAAGAAGACGATGTTGATGATATCAAGGCGAAACTTGAAGCATTAGACAACGCATTCTTACCAATCGGTCAGAAGATTTATGCTGATGCGGGCGGTGCTGGTGCAGGCGTTGATCCTAGCCAGTTCCAACAAGGTGCTGAAGGTGCGAGCTCTAGCAATGCTGATGACGATGTGGTCGATGCAGAGTTTACCGAAGTTAAAGATGATAAGAAGTAATTCTAAGCCTACTTTGAAATAAAACGAAAAACGCTCTCAATAATGGGGGCGTTTTTTGCAGGTTTATGTTTTATAATGAATTTAATTCACTATAACTAAGTTATCATCATGCAATCAACCCTTACCGACCAACAACAAACGCTCGCCAATTGGGGCATTGTGAAAAATCTGCACCAGTATAACTCTGCTTGTCAGGTGATTTATCTGGATAATGCGGTGGGTGAGGGGTATTTTGAAAACTATGATTTTGAGCAGATTGGTCTTGCTCGCCTTAATTGCCAATTTCATCATCAACATCGTCTTGCTAATGCTAATAGTCGCCATGCCTATTGGATATACATCATCTTGCAAGGCAAGTATCAGATGTATTCAGCACAGCAAGATGAGCAACATGACTTACTCGCCCCTGCCATTTTGTTATTAAAGGGTGATTTAGGCGAGATGGTTGCTAGCATTCCTGCGGATGTGTTGATTAATGCCTTTTATATTGAGTTTGACAAAGATTATTTTGCCAAATTACAACAACAATTACAGAATAATCCCAATTATCAACACAGTATTTTGCGTCACTTTTTTTATCAACAGCAGGCGTATTGTTTTATTCCCTTGACCAAAGAAGTAACGGTTAAGCAAGTTGAAGCTACTACAGAAGAAATCCCAACAACAGATACCAATACAAACAGAAATACAACTCAACATATCAGCAACCCTATTGCCACCGACATTATTGAGAGGTCATGGCAACTATACCGTACCCCCATGCCAACAGACGAGATAAGTCTTATGACCCTACAAGGGGCGACTTACTCCTTTGTCAGTGAGTTGTTAATGCAGTCTTTTAGCAAGTTGTATCAATTTAATGTCAATTATCAACCAGAATTGCTAAACAACACTAATAGCAATACCCATGCAAATGCTCAAACCGATAGCCAAACAACTGTAAACCCTAACATTAAGACTAGCACCAATCCTCATCACAGTTTGTATGCGGTGCAGGCAAAGCTATTGCTCGACCAGTTTTATTATGAAAATTGGACAATCCGCCAACTTGCCAAACGTGTGCATACCAATGAATGTTATCTAAAAAAGGACTTTAAGACATTAACAGGCATGACCATTGGCGATTATCGCAAACACAAACGTATGCAACAGGCGGTAATTTTATTAAAACAAGGGGTAACGACCCCAGACATTGCCAATCAATTGGGCTTTAATAGTCATGATTACTTTTTAAAGACGTTTGTTAAGTTTTATCAGTGTCAGCCAAAAGATTATCAACAGATGCAAAATAATCAAGAGCAACCTCAACAATCTTCATTTTAAGTGTTTTTATTTTCAACAACTTAAAAAACTATTTAATAACAATAACTTTCCCAATTTTATAAAATAATTACCAATTATCAAAAATTAACATTACCTCATAATGTTAAAAAAGATTATCATTAGCGTTTGTTTTTTATTCTTGATAAATATTATGGAGGGTTTATGTCTATTTTTCGTCCGATTTCCGTGGTGTGTATCGTGCCATTTTTATACTTTGTGCCGAGTGTTGCGATGGCAGAGCAAGCTGGTGAGCAAGAGGCTATGCCATCAACTGTCTTAGAGCCGATTACTGTTACGGCTCGTGGTTTTGCTGAGGAGCAACTTGATACACCATTCGTTGTCAGCCTAATCAACGATAGTGATGTTAAAGATAAGCAACTAGCAACGGTAGAAGATGCGGTGCGTAGCCAACCGAGCAGTGATGTGCATAATGGAGGCAATGTTGCTTATTCAACTTTGTGGATGCGTGGCTCAGGCTCGTTGTCAATTACCAGTCTTGATGATAACTCGGTGGATTTTCGTGTTGATGAGGTGAGTAATGGCAAAACAGGTTTGGCTCGTAACCTGATTGATATTGATAGCATTGAAGTTGCCAAAGGTCCGCAAGGCACGCTGTTGGGCTCAAAGGCTGAGGCAGGGGTTTATATTGTTAAAACCAATGATCCAAAAGATGAATTTGATACTTACGTTGGTTTGGGGATTGGTGATAATGGTGAAAGGTCAGCCGAAGCCATGCTCAATATACCTTTGCCTAATAACTTTTCGGCACGGGTGGCGGGTATGAGTTCGCATCAGGACAATCATATCTTACGCAAAGAAGATGGCAAGCCGATTAACCAAAAGAAAAAACAAGGCATACAAGCAAAACTCGGTTGGCATGACGATGATTATAGCAATGATGTGGTGTTGTCGGTTTATCATGATACGCAAACCAATGATGTGCCTGTGTTACAAAAGGACTTTAGTACCAATGAAGTCGCTACTTTTGGCTTACCACACCACAGCAAAAGTAGTGCTCAAGGGGCAACTTTAAGCGTTGATAGTGTCTTTGATGCTGTGAATTTTAAATCAACCACCGGCTATCACCAGTATAAAGGCGATATTGCCAGACCTTATCTGCCACCTGAAATGTTGCCAATGCAATATCAGGCGTTTGGTATTCCGCCAGCCATGCAACCCATGCTTAACCAAATTTTCTCTAAAAACGAAAACAATCGTCAGCGTTTGTACAATGATTACAAACAGTTATCGCAAGAGTTTAGGCTTACTTCAACCGATGACAGCGATACTAAATGGGTGACGGGCTTATACTTTGAGCAACGTGACCGCGATATGCACTCTGATGCCAAACTTAGCCTAACAGCATTGCCAAATAGCCCTGCTAAGGCGTATCTACTTAGCACCGCAGGCAATGGCGATTATTATAAAAAGTCAAAATCTTCCTCGCAGGCGATATTTGGTGAGGTCACTTATCCTGCCACGGATAAATTAAATCTCGTTGCAGGCGGACGTGTCACCCATGAAAAGCTAGAATACACGGCAAAATGGCAAGGCAACGACAACAATCCGCATGCTAAAGCCGGTATGAAGTTTGACGAAAAAACCATTGAAGATACTGCGGTAACAGGACGATTGGGACTCAGCTATAAAATTACCCCACAGTTCAGTGCCTATGCTTTGCAATCTCGTGGACATAAATTCGGTGGCTTTGATGATTATGAAACCAACACCTTTGTCAATGCCCCATTGCAAGCCTATGAGCCAACGATCATTGATTCCTCTGAAATCGGAGCAAAATACCAAAGTGCCGATAAACGCTTAAATGTTGGTGTGGCGACTTATCTAATCAATATGGACGATGCTCAAATGAAAGCAGGCGGTATGCCACCTGCCTATATCAGTGAATCAGCGAATGTCGATAGCCGTAGCCGTGGTGTTGAGTTAACCGCAGATTGGCAAGCGACGGATAATCTCAAACTGCATACAGACCTTGCTTATATTGATACTGAAGTAACCGATGCTAGTAATATTCCAGCACCACAAAATCCACAACAGCTAAAACTCACCGAAAAAGGCAATCGCATGCCTCAAGTGCCTGAGTTTAGCGGTAGTGTCGGGGTAAGCTATATCAATGACCTGCCAATGCTTAATAATGCGAAATGGTTTACCAATGCTAATTATCGTTATGTTGGCTCACGTTTTGCCCAGCCTTATAATGTGATGGAGCTTGATGCTTATCATTTGCTAAATGCCAGTGTCGGTATCAAAAAGGATAAACATGAACTCAGCCTATGGGGTAAAAACCTTACTGATGAGCAGTATCTGTACATCGGTGTACAACCAGGTAATGTTGGTTCGGTTGCTCCAGAGCGTACTTTTGGGGTGAAATATCGTTATGATTTTTAATTTAGAAACCTGAAGTTACGTACTTGAAAAAGATTTTAATTCAATACGGAATTTAGTAAACCCCTCGGACAGTCCTCCCCCTGCGAAGGGGGAGTTAGAGGGGGTTGGCGAAGTCAGTTAAATAAAATAACTCCGAAGACCCCTCCTAACCTCCCCTTATCAGGGGAGGGACTTTCCGTTTTAGAGTATCGTGTCGTTGAATATTATAAAATTCTGTTTGGTAAATAACGTTAGTTTAAAAGATTATGAGTAAAAACCCTCTAAAACTTTGGGCATTATTTGCCAGTGTCTATATCACCCAATATATTGGCGTGGCATTTATTTTGGCAAGTACCGTTGCTATTATGCGAGAAATGGGCATGGCATTGGATAAAATTGCCATGATTAATATCATTGCCTTGCCCTTATTGCTAAAGATATTTTATGCCCCTTTTATTGACAACATACAAGTTGGTATTTTTAAGTGGAAAATAAAAGGTGCTTATCGTAGTTGGCTATTGACCGCTCAGTGCTTGATGGTGCTGTTGCTTGTTGTCATTGGACAGCTTGATTTGCTTAGCAATTTTTCTCTTGCATTGGGGCTGATGTTGCTTTACGGCTTTGCGGTCAGTGTACAAGATGTTGCCATTGATGGGCTTGCCTGCAAAGTCTTTGATGATAAACAACGCCACTATGCCAATAGTATCCAGTTTTCGGGTAATTTATTGGGTAATATCATTGGTGGCGGACTGATTTTGATGGCTTATGATTGGTTGGGTTGGCAAGGCTGTTTGTTGTTATTGGCGGGCTTAACCTCATTGTCATGGGGGCAGTTGTTGTTTTTTAACGAAAATGACAATATAACAACCCCCTCTAACTCCCTGAGAGCGGAAACAGCGAAACACTGTTTCGCCCGCTCGCAAGACAAGAGCTATGCTCGCGTAGAAGGGGGAGGACTTTTGATTGATAATTTATGTTTGTCCAATGACTTAAATAGTAATGCACCCCCCTCTTTGCTCTCTGCTTTTAAACAATTATGGACGAATATCAAAGCCTTTATCAAACGTCATAAGGTTTGGTTTGGCTTATTGCTGTTATATCCGTTATCGTTAAGTGCCAGTTTTTCCTTGATAAATCCGCTATTGGTAGATGCGGATTGGCAGTTAGCGGATATTGGTTTTGCTACTAAAGTCTTTGGCTCATTAGTGGGGGTGTTTTCTGCCCTCTCTGCCAGTGTGCTGATTGCCAAATTTGGTAAAAATAACAGCCTTGTCTATCTCACCTTTGCTCAAGCCCTTGCTTTGTTGGCTCTGTTGCCATTGGGCTTTGGTTATACCGATAAAGCAGTGGTTTATAGCGTGATAGCGATTTACTTTTTACTGACACCAGCATTAATGACCACCATCGCCACCCATATTATGCACAAAGCCAGTCAAGAATCCGCTAAGGCAACCTTTTTTACCCTACAGTTAGGGCTATTATCCTTTATCGGCTTTGCCTATGCAGGCATTGCCATGGCAGTAGCAAAATATGTCGGTTATGGTGCGGTGATGGTGGCGGTATCTGCCATCGCCTTGTTGATTTGTGGATTGGTGTATAAGTTGGCACGGCGTTGGAATTAAGTATTGGATTAAGAATTGATGTTACCTAGCCGTAGGTTGCGGTCGAGGAACGAGACCCAACAACTATCTTACAAATAGCCACTAGGTATCTTTAAGACAGTCGATAAGTATTTCTAAGACAGTTAAAACCACCTCAACAGGTGGTAACAGACACCTTAAAGACAGTCAATAACTATTTTGGAAATGGTTTGCAAGTATCTTAGAGATAGTCGATAGGTATCTCTGAGATAGTTTTAACCACCTCAATAGGTGGTGACAGACACCTCTTAAGGTAGTCAATGGGTATCTCTAAAGTGCTTATAGACACCTATAAAGGTGGTTGGAAGTACCTTGATAAGTGGTTAAAAGTGTTTTAGAGATAGTTGATAAGTATCTCGAAGATGGTTATCGAGTATCTTAGAGGTGGTTGTAGGTACCTTGATAGGGGGTCAAAGGTGTCTTAAAAACTTTTTAGGTAACAATAATCTAACTAGATAGACGGAGTTAGACTATCAAACTGAACCAGTCCTCCCCCTGAAAAGGGGGAGTTAGAGGGGGTTAACAAAGTTTAACATAAAAACCAAAGCATAAACTTTAAATCGAAACTGATAAAATAGAGAACCCTCATGAACGAGCAACAACAAATATTTAACAAAGTAAAATACAAAGAACGCAGAAAAGAACTAAGACAAAATCAAACAACACCCGAAAAAATATTATGGACACATATCAGAAACAAACAACTCGGGGTAAAATTTAGAAGACAGCATGGTGTTGGAGACTACATCTTAGACTTCTTTGCAAAAGAAATAAACTTAGCAGTAGAAATAGACGGCAACAACCATTTTGAGCAAAATACCATAGAATATGACAACCTCAGAACAGAATACTTAAATTCAATCGATATTGAAGTCATTAGATTTACCAATCAGCAAGTTATGGAAAATGTAATGGGCGTTTGTCAAACTTTGAGTAATATTATTAACCAACGGCTTGTGGAATTAAACACAGTTAATGAAACAAACACCGATAACCCCCTCTTGCTACGCAGGCACAGCCTTTGTCTTGCGAGCGGGCAAAGCAGTGCTTTGCTATTTCCCTCCTCATAGCCCTGATAGTAGCGGTATCGAGCCGAAATTGGGGGCTATATGTGGTATGGCGAGAGGTAGTCTCGTGGAGCAGGAACGCAAATCGCCATATACCACATAAGCCCCCAACGAGGTGAGATAAGAGCGGATAGCAGGATTAGCTCCAAAAAACTATTATTGTAAGTAACTCTAGTGAATAACAAAAGGAAAAGACATGACAACTTCTTACACCCCCATTAGTAATCAAGATGAAAAACTTGATATTATGGAACACATTAATCAAGACCATCAAGAAGAGGTGTTGGCGATTATTGAGCATTACTATCCTAACCTTAATATCCGCAGTGCTAAAATTGCCGATATTTTTGTCGAGGGGATTTTGGCTGATGCAGAAAGCCATGCGGACAACCAATCATCAAACAATCAATCATCAAATAATCAACAATTATTTGTGCACTTTGAATTAGAAGGTGAGTTAGAAGAACAAATTCTCTACCTTGCTTATATGGCAATGTCAAAGCAAGGCAAAGACCTCACAGGCAACAAAAAACACTATTTTCAAGTGATTGGTAAACAACAACTAACGGCGAATATGACTCGCTTAACCCTAGAAAGTCAGCAACCTCTGCCCACAGACTATGCAGGCTATGCCTATGGTATGGTGCTAAAAACGCTTAATAAAAAGCCTGAGATAACCAGTGATCAAACTCATGGAAACAAGCCACATAGCTTATTAAAAAAAGTGGGCAATCAGGCGTTTTTATGGAGTCTTAAAAAGATGTCCAGCGAAAGTCGCAAAAAAGTGGTTGAACGTATCAATAAAGACATTCGCCTCTATACGTTACGTTCGGCATGGCAAGGGGATGGCAGTGATTATCTGAATCAAGGTTATATGGACATTTTTACTCATGTAAACGAGGAGGGTATCAGTGCAGGCAGTCAATGGGTTGCTGATTTAAACATTGGTGATGTGGTCTTTAGCCGAACCGAAACAGCAGACAAACACCCACATCTAGCCACAGGTCAGAATCTGCTTATTGCCGATGAAACCGCCTATCCTGCATTGGTTGGCATACTCGACTTATGGCAAAATGATACTGCTCCAGAGATTATCATCGTCAGCCAACAACAGAGCGAGCAAGACTACTTTAGCGAAAAATATGAGAACGAGTTACCAGCCAATGCTACCATTCACCGAGTGGTAAAACCTGTCGCTGAGCAAACCGAGGCAATATTAACCATCATTGAAGGCATTGCTAATATTGACGGCGTATGGGGAGCATTAGAAAACAACTGTGCCAAACACATTCGCCATTATCTGCGTAATCAACGTGGCTTAAGTGGCAAGGTAAATCATGTGAAGGGGTATTGGCGATTGAAATAAAAACAATCCCCCCACTGCCCCCTATCAATTTTCTTTGTTTTTTAGTAGAATAGCACCCATTTTATTATGAAAACAACATCAGGAAACTTCCATGCAACGTATTCTTAGGGTATTGCTCATTATTGCCATACTCATTACTTCTTATTTGCTCTTGTTAGCATGGCAAAAAGATTACGCCAATCAGCCAGCTAAGCAAGCCCAAACCACCACGGTCGAACAGTCGGCAGGTGACTTACCCTCTGACTTACCCTCTGCCATGGCGAGTAATGGTGACATTCCTGTCGTTGCCAGCACCGCCAATGCCAGTGTTAGCACACAAGCGAAGACAGAAAAGCTGATTAACGTCTCCACCGATATGTACAATATCAAGATTAATCC
>PDWJ01005466.1_pt1 | contig 10423 bp, 8 predicted proteins | sample 1430881 | NCBI WGS metagenome assembly PDWJ01 (sample SAMN01162460, study PRJNA174530) | Oral metagenome, whole genome shotgun sequencing project. | biome: Marine environment; feature: Marine mammal; material: Swab sample of the gingival sulcus; isolation source: swab sample of gingival sulcus... | reverse complement strand
AAACAAATACGAAAACCCAGATAATTCAGTATTTGAAAAAAATATTTTATTTGCAAGCCTTAGTACTTATATAAGAAGTATAAGCATAGACAGTAATTATAAATTTTTTCTACTAGACACTGTAGGCTTCATTAGTGATTTACCAGCCCCGATATTGAATGCCTTTCGATCGACGCTTGATGAGATTAATATATGCGATATATTAATTCATGTAATTGATGCTACGGATGAGAATTATGAAATTAAAGAAAAATCCGTTAACAATATTCTTCAGAGTCATTCAGTTGATACGGAAAAAATAATAAAGGTCTATAGCAAAGTTGACCTCATTGATACGAGGGATAATAGGCTTCTTATAAGTTCTAAAACCGGTGAGGGTATGGATGAACTCTTAGATATACTTAAAAATAAATTGTATCCAGATGAAAGTACAAAGCGTTTTTATTTTGATGGCAGAGAAAAGAGTTTGAAAGATTATTCTAAATTTTCTCTGAAATCGAAAATTATAGATACTAAGTATAAAGATAATGGTTTTGTTGTAGAAGCTGCCGTGAACAAATGGGTAGAAGAAAAGTATAAGGAATATTTATTGTGAAGATAGTAAGTAAAAATATTAAGAGTGAGTTTACAATTGAGAAATCAAAATTCATATCGTATATATATTTTGTAAGTTCAAGAGAAGAGGTTGACTATTATTTGGATAGACTTCAAAGAGAGCATAGGAAAGCAAGGCATATTGTCTATGCGTATAGGATTGGGTATGAGAAAATGGAGGAGCACTACACAGATGATGGAGAACCTAGTTTAACCGCAGGGTTACCGGTATATAATGTATTGAAAACAAATCATATAACATTTGTTTTGTTAGCTGTAGTAAGGTATTTCGGAGGAGTAAAGCTTGGCACTGGAGGCTTAAAAAGAGCATATGAAAAGGGTGCGAGTGAAGTTTTGAGCAGTTCGAAGTTACAAAACATAAAGAAGTATGAAAAGGTATCCATAAAATTTGATTATAAATACATGAAATTAATAGAAAATATCTTATATAACAATATAATATTTGATAGAGAGTTTTCTGAACTTGTAAAACTGAGCTTCTATATGGATGATAAAAAAATAGTAATTGCAGATCCTGCCTTAGGCATAAATGTAGACAGTATTAATACTTTCAAGAATAAATGGTCAAAAACAGCCTTGCTGATTAAAATTCCCGATGGTGAATTAAATGAAAGCATCTTAAACAAAGGTATTTCTGATGCCTTAAACAAATATTACTTATTAAAAAGGATGGCTAGACGAAAATGATAAAAAAAAGCATTTATATTTTACTAATAATTTTAAGCTTTCTTCAGGCTATTACGGCAGAAGAATCTGAACACCAAAGAATAAATTCTAACGAATCAAATACATTTCAAATACAAATAAATCTATCTGTTAAAAGCAAATTCCCGGCTTACCCCTACGGTAATGTATATGACTTTCTACCACAAGCAGGTTTTGATTTCATTTTATACGATGACTATATCTTATCAATCAATCAACCCTTAGCCATTAGAGGCATAGCTTTAAACCCAAAAATTTCAACAAAAATTAAAAGCGGAGTAAAAATAGCAATTAGCGACTTAAATTTAGGTTTGACATGGCTACCATCATATAAAGACTGGCAGTTTAGATTAGGTATAAATTCCACAGTACCAACAGCTCCCTGGAAAGAAAAAAATCAAAACCACTTCGTACAAGGAAGCGGGAGATATGCGCAAAATATATTTACAACCATACATTATATAACTGATCCGGTTGTAATAGGCGGAACTTTAAATTATACATTTATCACGCCTCAAATAGATAATAAAAAATCAGATTGGATACCTGCTATTGTTTCATTGAGTTTAGAAACTAATATAGTTTTAAATCAAAATTTTTCAATATTAATAACAACATTACTTGACTGGAACAGTAATGAACTAAGCAAAGGAAAATATATTTTATCACAGTCAGTATTATCAGAAATGCTAAAAATAGCTACAATTTGGTCAGAAGAAAAATGGGATATTTCAGGAAATATAGCGATATCCATTGTCGGAGGTCAAGTTATTCCCATTTTAGAACTTGGAGGAAGCATAAAGCTTTTTGAAAAGTAGACAGAAAAGCTAAAGATATAAATTTAAACCTCTTTCACACAGACGATTAGTGAATTCCCCCTATTGCACAATTAAAAGCATTTTAATATAATCACTTTCTAATTAAGTATTGTGGAGGCATGTTTTCAAAATGGAAAAAGGATCTTTGTTAAAAAAAGAAATTTCATGGGAAAATTTTATTTTCTTATTCTGTTTTTTTGGCTTTTTTGTAGCCGTCGGTTCTCAAATGGGCGGTGTTAATATGATAAAAACAATGATGAATACGGGCTTTGACCTGTTACTCAATGTTTGTTTTTATCTTATGGCAGTTGCAGTTCTTGCAGGTGCAATTTCGGGACTTTTTTCCGAATTTGGTACTGTTGCTTTAATAAATAAAATCTTGTCAAAATTAATGAAACCAATTTATGATTTACCCGGAGCATCTTCTCTTGGTATTTTGAACTGTTATCTTTCAGATAATCCTGCAATTTTAACTCTTGCAGATGATGATAACTTTAGAAGATACTTCAAACAGTATCAATTACCGGCATTAACCAACCTTGGTACAGCCTTTGGTATGGGGCTTATAACAACAACAGCGATGATGGGACTTTCAGTAAAATCAGCAGTTCCTGCTGCATTGATTGGAAATCTTGGAGCTATTGCAGGTAGTATTGTTTCAGTTCGATTAATGCTTATGTTCTCTAAAAAACAGTATGGAACAGAAAAACAGGTTTCAGTAATGAGCGGTGGAGCTATCCCTGAAAACATGCGTGTTGTCAGAGAAGGAAGAGCCGGTGCAAGATTTATCCAGGCTATGTTAGATGGTGGAAAATCAGGTGTAAACATGGGCGTTGCAATTATCCCGGGCGTTGTTGTTATTTGTACAATGGTAATTATGCTTACAAACGGCGCAGGTCCTGACGGAATCTACACAGGAGCTAAGGGTGAAGGTATTGCTATTCTACCTTGGATTGGCACAAAACTTCAGTTCATTTTAAACCCACTTTACGGTTTTAGTAGTCCTGACGCAATTTCAGTACCAATTACAGCTCTAGGTTCAACAGGTGCAGCTCTAGGTATGGTAAAGGACATGGCTCTTAACGGAAAAATCCAGGCAAATGATATTGCAGTATTTACAGCTATTTGTATGTGCTGGAGTGGTTACATTTCTACACATATAGCTATGATGGATGCACTAAAAACTAAGGAAATGACAGGAAAGGCAATTTTGAGCCATACAATTGGTGGTCTTTTTGCAGGCTTTGTAGCCCATATAATTGCTTTCGTTCTATAAAATCTCCTTAAATAAGGAACTATGAAAAAAAAATCGGCTTTTCTGCTTTGTTTTATATTTTTATTTTCATCACATCTTGTCTTTGCTCAAAATGAAAATAAGGTTAACATAACAGAAAAGTCCGATTATCGTATCTACGAAAACGGTAAATACATCGGTCTTAGCAGTCGTGAGAGCAAATCTTATATAATACAAAAAAATATTAGCAAGAATAAGCTTAGTTATTTTGGAGAAGCCTTTATTCTTCAAGAAACAAAGCATAATATGAGAAGAGTTGCTAAAACAGTAGATGATATTTTAAATATTCAATACAGCATTAATTTGGAAGAAGAAGCAGAAAACCCTTTTCAACCCCAAATATTTACGGAAGATTCCGGCTACCCTATTCTAAGAAATTTCCCAATACTCCCAAATAGAAAATTTTCGCCAAAAGATATTGGAAAGACATGGACAGGAAAAAGTACAGTTGTGGTTAAACCAATAGCTGAAAATCCTGCAACAAGAATTCCTGTTTTGGTTGAGTTTCAATATATGGGCATGAGTGAATATCAAAACGAAAAAGTACACTATGTAAAAGCTCTTTTCGGTCTACGATATAAAGGAACAGATGAGGACGGCGACTTTGAACTGATTCGCTCACAAGGCGGAAGAAAGGTGGATATATATCTGGACTTGGAAAATAGACCTCTTTTTATAAGAGAAAATATTAACGAAGATTTTATATATGAAAATGGAAAGAATATTACACACAAGGGCTTTATACTGCACTTTTACTCTTATTCAGGCTTCTACTACGACAGCGCTCACTATCAAGCTAAAAAGCTAGACCAAAAGCTAAGCCAAAATCAAGGTAAAAAGCTAAGCAAAAAGAGTGGACTAAGTACTAAAAAGAAAACAAAACAAGCCAACATAAAAACAAAGCAACCAAATATAAAAGCTACAAAAAATTTCACTGTTAAGCAAAGTGAAAGAGGCACTGTTTTAAACTTGAAAAATTTAAACTTCGTAGCAGACCGGGCAATCTTACTTAAAGGTGAAGAAAAAAAACTTGATGAGATTTCCGCTGTATTAAAAAAAGTAGATTCAGACTTTTTTATGATTGAAGGTCATACCGCTGACATTGGCAATTATGAAGGTCAAAAAAACTTATCCCTGGATAGAGCAAAGACCATAGCCCAAGAACTTATAAAAAGAGGCATTCCTGCAAGCAAGCTTATTATACGAGGCGCAGGTGGCACAAAACCAATAGCAGACAATTCCAGCGAAGACGGAAGAGCAAAGAACCGTCGTGTTGAAATTACAATATTCTAAATTCTAAGAAAACTGTGTCAAAATATACACTATATAAGAGTCAAAATAACATAGTAGATGAGCAAAAATGACTCAGTTTATTTGCAGTTTTTGTATGAAGTGAAAAAAATTTGCACAGCAAAATCAAAGTAAACATAAAATATAAAATATTTATAAGCTTTTCTTAAAAATTTCACTTAAATTTCACATAAATTCAAGCAAATTTCAGTAAATTTTAGCAAATTTAAGAATTTTTGTATATTTTTAAGCTTTTTATAACTTGGCATAGTTTTTGCTACTGTATAAGTGATGAGTAAGACTCATTAAAAAATAATAATTCAAAGCTGGAGGTGCTTTATGAACAGTTTAAGTATTTTTAGTCCATCATTTACGGACAGTATTGTTGAGGCTCTAGACAAAAGTTTTAGCCCTGATTTTAATGTTTACACAGGAACAAAAGGTCTAAGAAGTAAAATGCCTAGCGTGGATATTAGAGAACTTGATTCGGCTTATGTGATGGAAGCAGACCTACCCGGTTTCTCTGAGAACGAAATTGATATCAGCTTAAAAGACAGAGTTATGACTCTTTCATCCATTCACAGTGAAGAAAATGAAGAAGAGAAAAAAGACGATGAAAAGCAAAGTTATATCATGAAAGAGAGAAGTCTTAGCCAATTCATCAGAAAATTCTCGCTTCCTGATGATATTGAAGAGGAAGAAGTTAGCGCCAATTTTAAAAATGGAGTTTTAACTGTGAATATTCCTAAAAGAGCTGAAAGACAAGCAAAAAAAATTGAAATAAACAAGCTCTAAATCGAGTAAATTGAATAAGTTCTAAGAACTTTCAATAACTTATAATACTTTTAAGAGTTAATATTTTGCTATGAATGATTCTGTATACTCCTCACTTTTTTACCGTCTCATTCATAGCTTTATTATTTTTGAGGAAGAAATTTGATAAATTCTTCGTAGCCCTCTTCTTTCATTTTTGATTTAGGTATAAACCTTAATGAAGCCCCATTTATGCAATATCTAAGACCGCCCTTATCTTTTGGACCATCATCAAATACATGACCTAAATGAGAATCGGCATCACGACTCCTAACTTCAACCCTAGTCATTCCATGAGAACTGTCAGTACTATATTTTATCATATCCGAACTAATAGGCTTAGAAAAAGCGGGCCAGCCACAAGCTGAATTAAATTTATCACTTGACAAAAATAGAGGTTCACCACTCACTATGTCTACATAAATCCCAACTTCGTCTTTTTCGGCATATTCATGTGAGAAAGCTCTCTCAGTTGCAGACTCTTGTGTAACTTTATATTCCAAATCACTAAGTTTAGATTTAAGCTCAGCTTCATTTGGTTTTGCAAACTTTTCAAGTTCTACTATTGGCTCGTTAGATAAGGAAAGATTTATATGGCAATAACCACCCGGATTTTTCTTAAGATAATCTTGATGATATTCTTCAGCATCAAAAAATTCCTTGAGTGCTTCTAATTCAACAAGAATTGGAGCCGAATACTTTTTTTGCATTTCTTCTAAGAAGTATTTTGCTGTTTCTTTCTGGCTATCTTCAGTATAATAAATACCGGTTCTATATTGAGTACCCTTATCATTACCTTGCCTGTTTAAACTGGTAGGATCAATAATTCTAAACAGGTGAATTAGTAATTCTTGCAAGCTTACAATGCTTGTATCATAATCGATTTTAACGGTTTCTGCATGCCCCGTATTATTATTGCAAACATCTTCATAGGAAGGATTTTCCGTTTTTCCGTTTGCATAGCCGGAAACGCAGTCCAAAACACCTTCAATTCTTGAAAAGTACTCTTCTACTCCCCAGAAACAACCACCTGCAAAGTAAATAGTTTTCTTTATAGGATAGGTTCTAAAAGAATTGAGAGCTTCACGCTGATTTTCATTATTAGACATAATATTCCCCTCTGCTTTATTTTCTTCAGTACAAGACAAGTGACTAAAGCTCAATAAGAAAATTATCAAAATTAAATAATATTTATTTCTCACAAATTTTTCTTTTAGCTGAAATTCTACTTTAATGAGTTAAGAACCGTAGAAAGCTTTGTTTTATCATAAAGGTCTATAGGTCGCCCTTCCGCATATCTTAAAGCTTCATCAGTAAATGTTCCTGCACTCATACAAACGCCTGAACCGCCCTTAGTTTCTTTCAGTCGACCATGGAAGTCTCTAAGTAAAAGTTCTCCAACATTGCTTTGAGATCTAAAAAATCGGAAAATAACTGTGTCAGAAAATCTTGCTGCATCTACAGAGGCAACAATATCAGTATGACTTGCAAGCACCGAAATATCAAGTATTTTTACAATTGCTCTAGGATAAAATCTTGCAACAATCTTACGGCAAAGTCCTACGAATTCACTTTGACCTGACATTAAATATGACTGCAAGTTTTTGTTCTGATTAAGCTCTTGATAACGCATAATCAAAGAGGCAACATCCTTATATGCAGGATTAATTGTTTGTATATCCTTTAAGAGTGCCAAAGCTTTGCCAATTTCCTTATTCTTTATATAGGCTTTTGCAAGTCTATATCTAAGTTCGTTAGCAGTATCTACAGGAATATCGTTGTGTTTCAAGCCTATTTCAAAGTCTTCTATACCTCGCTCCAATTGATTAGACTTAACTCTAATCATACCGGTATACAGGGTTGCTCTAGGTCCAAATACAGGATCAACTCTTAAATGATTCAATACTCTAAGACATTTATCTGTTGCACCTGCTTCATAAAAACATTCACCCATAGCAAATAAAACTTCTTTATCATCAGGCTTTACATCTAAAGCTTTTTTTAATGCAGGCAAAGCTTGATTATATTTATGCAGTTTTTGCAAGGTATAACCGGCATACTTTGTTGCTAAAAAGTTATTAGGTTGAGCAATTAATGATTTTCTTAGATAAGGTAAGGCTCTCTCGTAGTCCTTCTCTCCATAGTAAATATAGCCGAGTGTATAATTTACATCAAACTTTGTTGGTTCCATGGTTTCGGCTAAAAGTAAGCCCTTCTTAGCTTCAGCAACACGATTTGTTTTCAATGAAGAAATTCCATATTTTATAGCAATGTCAGCTTGATTATCCGCTTCAACCGTTTTTATACGATCAATCAAAACACTATAAACAGCATAAGCCTTTTCCCAGTTTTTTTCCTGATAGTGGATATTTCCCATGATGGTTAAACCCTGCACATCTCTTGGATTCTGATTTAACCTTTTAGAAGCCTCTTTCATTAAAGAAGCCCTACTCTTTTCTCCGGTCTTTTTTCCACCGGAGCTTTTGATTTTAGAAAATATCAAAAAGAAAAAACCTAATGTAACTGCTATAATAAAGACTGAAATAACAATGGTAATCATTTTTTCATTATATCCTTTATTTGAAAATTTATCAAGCTTATTAAACTTAAATAATTCATTTTTTTCAAATTGCTTAAAGCTCTTTATTTACTATAATTTATTTACTATAATTAGCTGAGAAGTAACCTAGCGATTCATCTCTAGGCTGAAATAAGAACTTAGGAGACTCATTGCTCACAGACTTTTTTGCCTCTTCAATAAAGGCTGAAATCTTTTTCTTTGGAGCTTTTTCTCGATCTAAAAGCATAATAACAGCCTCATCTTTATATTTATCCATCATATAAAAATCGCCGTCACTGTCCCCTGCAATTAAAATAGGAGCCTTCCCCTCATGTCTTGGAGCAATAAGTTGTGCTATAGTCTCTGCCTTCCCCGGACCATGAGTCGCAGGAATAGACTCGTCATAGTCATTACTTATTCTATCATTCACTAAGATACGACGACGACCAAAAACCTCTTCCACATTGTATCCATATTTTGGATTTGTCCCAAAAACACGAACAGGGTCAGTTTGAGATGCAGTACATATATAGACCTTAATGCCATTTTCTTGTAACTTTGCAAATAAATCTTGAACTTCTGCATGAATTCTCAAACCCTTTCTATATGAAGCCTGCACCATGCCGGCATGTCCCTTAAGTTTTGAACTTGATTGGATGCTAAAAAACTCGATTTCGTCATTTAGTCCTGTATCAATTGAAGCTTCGGCAACTTTTTCCAGTTCTGCAACAGAAAAGCCCGTACTTACAGACTGGCATAAGTCAGGTCCTCCAATAGCATAGCAATGCGATGCAAGAGCAAAGATTTTAGCTTTAAAGTCGATATACTCTTCTGTGCAAATAATTTTTTCCAAAGGCATAGAGCCTTCAAAAGCTTCATAATTTTTATATAAGAATGCATATCGTTCATCCAAATCCTTAGCAAGATCTCCAGCCGTAAGTTCCCTTCCCTCAATTGACGGAGAGCTTTTAAAAGGAATATCTTGAGGAATACCGGCTCTAATCATAACAGAAAATTCTTCAGGACTTAAATTAAAAAGTAGATTTTCAACTTGATAAGCAAAAATATTGTCTTGTGTATCATAAAAAACACAGGTAAAGTCCCAATCAAATACAACATAATTATTCTGAAAAGCCTTCTCTTTAATAAGCTTTTCAAGCCTTTCTCTGTTTTTAGGTAACCAATTTCCGCTCTTTAATATTGTTTCATCTTTTTCTTGCATCATAGCCTCCAAATTAAAATGAAGTATATCATATAATGCATTATAAGTAAATTAGCCACTTGCAAAGTATTGAGTTTTTATAACTTTTGTGCTATACTCTCCAAACTATGGCAGATAATCAAAATTTAAATAGTTTAAAAAACAAGCTTCCACCACATGATACGGAAGCGGAATTGGCAGTTCTCGGAGCAATACTATTAGATCCTGATGTATTTTCGTCAGTGAGACAAAAGTTGGCTCATTCAGATTTTTATTCTCCACAAAATCAGAAAGTCTACAAGGCTATTTCTGAACTTGATGCTCAAAGCCAAAAATTTGACATTGTTATTCTTACAGACTTTTTACGCTCAAACGGAGAATTGGATGCTGTAGGAGGCGCAAGTTATATAGCTTCGCTTACAGATTATGTACCAAGTTCTGCTAATGCTGAATTTTATGCTAAAATAGTTTTAGAAACTTCAGTCAGAAGAAAATTACTTAAAGTTTCAAATAAGATTTCTGTTTCGGTCTTTGATGAAACTATTAACAGTCGCTCCGTTTTGGAAGAAGCTCAAAAGAGCATTTTTGAATTAACAGAGGCGGGAAATTCAGCAACCTTTAAACAGCTTAAAGAGCTTATAATTCCTACAATTAACGCATTGGAAAAAATGCACGAAAATCGCGGAGAATACACAGGTATTCCATCAGGTTTTGAAAATTTAGATGATTTAACTTATGGTTTTCAAGATGCCGAATTTATAATTATAGGAGCCAGACCTTCTGTTGGTAAAACTGCACTGGCAATGACTATGGCATCACATATTGCTATCGACAAAAAAATTCCTACAGCATTCTTTTCTTTGGAAATGTCCGATATGCAGTTAACTCAGAGATTAATTGCATCCAGAGCAAAAATAAATTCAAATAAAATGCGTTCGGGTAACTTAAATACACTGGACTATAAAAAATTTATGGAAACTTGTAGCCGTCTGTATGAATCTCCCTTTTACATGGTAGATATGCCAAATATGAAATTATTGGATTTAAGAGCCATGGCTAGACAATTGGCAGGTGATCCCTACAATGTAGAAATAATTTTTATTGACTATCTTACTTTAATTACCGGC
>PDWJ01005465.1_pt1 | contig 10423 bp, 9 predicted proteins | sample 1430881 | NCBI WGS metagenome assembly PDWJ01 (sample SAMN01162460, study PRJNA174530) | Oral metagenome, whole genome shotgun sequencing project. | biome: Marine environment; feature: Marine mammal; material: Swab sample of the gingival sulcus; isolation source: swab sample of gingival sulcus... | reverse complement strand
ACCGTACCCTGTGCGCCCAGTTCATCGGTAATCCACTCGAAAACAGTACGGGTATAATAATCCAGTCCGCGTACCAGACGCGGGTTTACTACATACTCAATGCCCAGTGCATCCAGCATGCGGCACAAACCGGTAAAATGCTGTCTGGATTCCTCATCCAGATGATCATGCAGATCCGGTGCGGCAGCTATCACTTCACGCATCGCCGGATTCTTGGTGTCCAGAATGCGTAGCGGATTGGTGTGCAGACGACGTTTGGCATCTTCATCCAGCACGTCTTCATGAGCACTGAAATAGTCAATCAACAGCGCACGATAAGCCTGTCGTGATTCCGGTGTACCCAGAGAGTTCAGTTCCAGACGGATATTTTTCAGTCCCAGCCGTTGCCAGAGTCGGGCGCTTAGTGCAATCAGCTCCGCATCGATATCCGGGCCGGGAATATTAAAGGTTTCCACCCCAAACTGATGAAACTGGCGGTAGCGGCCTTTCTGCGGGCGTTCATGGCGGAACATCGGCCCGGCATACCACAGCCTTTGCTGCTGATTGTGCAACAGACCGTGCTGGATACAGGCCCGCACACAACCGGCAGTGCCTTCCGGGCGCAGTGACAGGCTCTCGCCATTACGATCCGTGAACGAGTACATTTCCTTCTCGACAATATCGGTGACTTTGCCCACGCCGCGATGGAACAGCTCGGTCGGTTCCAGCAGTGGCATACGGATTTCATCATAGCCATACTCAGCCAGCAGGTTGCGCGCAGTGGCTTCAAGGTGCTGCCAGGCAAACGCCTGCTCAGGCAGGGTGTCGTGCATGCCGCGAATGGATTGAATATTTTTTGCCATGAGGTTCAATTCGCTCTGAATCTTGCCACACTGCCACGGGTGTGCGGACGCTGATCCACTAATTGTCCATTGAGATAAATTTTAACACCGGGTGCATTACCAACATGAAACTGCAGCGGGGTACGGGCCTTCAACTCTTTCACGGTACCGGCAGTGTTCAGGGAACCGAAAATGGTTTTGCCCTTACCATCCGTGATGGACATCCATACCGGCTGGCTGAAGACCAGACGAATCAGCACATTTCCATCAAAGGGTTGCCGAAAGCGGTCACTTTGTTGTCGGGCCTGTTCTGCTTTCCTCTTGTCTTCCGCAGCCTGCCTTGCCGCAGCAGCCTGTTCCGCTTTTTTCCTTTCTGACTCTGCGTCGGTATCCTGAGCCTGTCCGGATTGATCTGTCTGTTCCGCCTGAGTCAGCTGGTTGGCATCGGTGTCTGTGGTTTCATTGTCTGTATCCGCAGTATTACTGTCGCCTTCAGCGGCTACCGCACTGGCTCCCTGAGTATCCTGTGCAGCTTGTCCGGTTGTATTTTCCTCGCCGCTGGCGGTAGCAGCAGAGCCTGAGTTGGTTGTGTCTGCCAGCTGTGCTATTGCCGGATTTTCAGTCTGTCCGCTGGCTGATGCACTGTCGTTCTGAGTATTTTCAGTGCCATTATGAGCCTGAGAGGGCGTGTCAGTAGTATCGCTGCCATTATTGCTGGAGGCATCAGCATCGCTTGCTGTATCTGCACCATTTTCACCATTGCCATCAGCAGTGGAGGGTTCATCCTGCTGATTTAGAGCCAGTTGCTCGCTGCTTTTATCCGGTATTGTGGCCGTGTCATTGCGGCTGGAGGCCATCGGGGCGGTTGGCGCTGCTGGCCGGGTGGCTTCAGTTGTTGATGCTGTGTTTTGCGTTGTGCCGTTATTCGGTGCCTGTGTATTGTTTTCCGTTGCAGCGGTATCCGTATCACCAGCGTCAGTGCTGTTGCCTGCCGTCTTGTCTGCCTCTGTATCAGAGGTTGCCGTTACTGGCTGTTGCGGTTCAGAAAAGGTTTTCCAGGTATCGGAAGCTTTCTGGCTGAGAGTCGGAATCATGGACAATACCACCAGCAGCAGCACAATGATTGAAAAGCCGACCAGCTTGATGGTTGTTGGCGAAACTTCTTTTTTGGCCGGTTTGGGATTGCGGGTGACAGGTGAGTTGAACGAGGTTATTTCACCTGGATTAGCACCACGCAGAATTTCAAAGCGCTGAATCAGCGGACCGGGATCGCTGTCACTGAGCCGGGCATAGCTGCGCAAATAGCCGCGCACATAAGGTGCTTCCGGTAGCGCCGCAAAATTTTCATCTTCCAGCGCTTTGACAATATCCACGGGCAGGTGTATTTCCTGAGCTGCCTGCTCCAGGGTCAAGTCCGCCTGATTGCGACATTGTTTAAGCGCCCGGGACAGTGAGCCGGGGACAATCGCATCGTTGTCGAAATCGTCATCTGTCAATAATGGCTCTGGCTCCGGTGCTGTTTCAGTCTCAGTCACTTTGTCAGAGGCTGCGGTGGTTGAATCCTGAATCTCTTCAACCGTGGCCTCTGTTGCTGGCGTTTTATTGTCAACAGGCTTTGACTCCATTTCCTGCTCTGCTGTCTTTTCGGTCACATCCAACTCTCCGCTGATTTTGTGGAAGCCACAAACTTCCCTGTCCGGGGTGAAATCTTTTACGCTTTACTGGCTAAGTGTGCCTGCTTCCGTGCTGTTCGGAAATTTACTTAGCAAACCATTAGCACATTGTTCTGCCTGGCGGTTTTCCTGTAAGGCGCTGTTGATTTTATAGCATAATAAAAGGGTTTCCGGGGTTTCCGGGTTCTGTTCATTATACCGGTAAAGAAAGGCTTGTGCCTTAGCATTTTCACGCCGGGTATGAGATAACTCCGCCATGTGAAACAGGGCGGACGGTAAACCCGGATTAATCGCCAGGGCCTTGCGCAAATAACTATCTGCCCGTGTCATATCACCCTTGTTTTTCAGGCAGATACCGGCATTACTGTAAGCAAACTCCGGTGTCTTGTACATGGGGTCTTGTGCTGCCTGCATAAACAGTTTTTCTGCCTGTTGGATATTACCGGTTTTACACAGGAAAGAGCCATAATTATTTAACAGTTCAGGGTTTTTACTGTCCTGTTGCAAGGCACGACGGAAGTAGGTGCCTGCCAGCTTATTATTGCCCAGCCTTTCCTGTAACAAGGCGTAATAATGTTGAGCAGGTACTGAATTTCTATTACTTTTCAGGGCTTTATTCAGGTATTCCTGGGCCAGATCCAGGCGATTGCGCTGTAGATAACCGGCACCCAGTTGTGCCTGATATTCTGCTGCTTTTTTACGATCCCCTTTTGCGGCTGAAGTGGATGTACAGCCACCTGCAAGCAGGGTCAGGGCCACTACGCAAACTGCTGTCATCAATGTATTTGTTGTCATTTTGTTATTGCCTGTTCGATGCGGGCAAAATGCATTGTTCTGCGGCTGCGGTCATTGACCTGTCCGGCTAACTGACCACAGGCCGCATCAATATCATCGCCACGGGTTTTTCTTGTCATAACAGTATAACCGGCATTGATCAGGATGTCGCGAAAACGGTGGATACGGTTGTTGCTGGAGCGCTGATAGCGGGTGTCCGGAAACGGATTAAACGGTATCAGATTGATTTTTGAAGGAATATCTTTTAACAGTTTTGCCAGTTCGTACGCATGTCGGTCACTGTCATTCACTTTGTCCAGCATGACATATTCCCAGGTAATATGCTTGCGTTGCGTAGGCTTTTTATCCAGAAACCGGCGGCAGGCATCCAGCAGTTCGGCAATCGGGTATTTTTTGTTGAGCGGTACCAGCTGATTGCGCAACTCATCATTCGATGCATGCAGCGAGACTGCCAGTGATACATCAAGGGTGTCACCCAGACGATCCAGGGCCGGCAAGACACCGGAGGTGCTGACTGTGACCCGGCGACGGCTGAGGCCGTAGGCATTGTCATCCATCATCAGATCCAGTGCAGCCACCACCGGCTCAAAGTTGAGCAGGGGTTCGCCCATGCCCATCATCACCACATTGGTGACAGCACGCGGGCCTTTAGGGTCATTTTGCAGGGTGCGTTTGGCAATCCATAGCTGGCCAATAATTTCGGCCACACTCAGGTTGCGGTTGAAGCCCTGGCGGGCGGTTGAACAGAAGGTGCAGTCCAGTGCACAACCGGCCTGTGAGGAGACACATAAGGTGCCGCGATCCTCTTCCGGGATATAGACGGTTTCAATAGCATTGCCGCCATCCAGCCGCAACACCCATTTATGGGTGCCGTCGGCGGAGCGTTGATCCATCACAATCTCAGGCGCACGGATTTCAGCCTGCTGTTGCAGGAAAGTGCGCAGGTTCTTGCTCAGGTTAGTCATTTGCCCGACGTCATCAACCGTCATCTGATGCAACCACTTGATCACCTGGGTGGCGCGGAAAGGTTTTTCACCAATATCGGTGAAGTAGTCTTTCAGCGCGGCGTGGCTGTAATTCAGTAAGTTGATTTTGTGGTCGTCGGACATTCAGGACACCCGTTAGCGGGTACGCAGGCAGAGACCGTCTGCAAAGAAAAAGTTGATTTCAGTTTCAGCATTTTCCAGGCTGTCAGAGCCATGTACCGCGTTTTCATCAATGCTTGTCGCAAAGTCAGCGCGGATAGTGCCTTTGGCTGCTTCCTGTGGGTTGGTGGCACCCATCAGTTCACGGTTTTTCGCCACGGCATCTTCACCTTCCAGTACCTGAACCATCACTGGGCCGGAAGTCATAAAGCTGACCAGGTCAGCAAAGAAAGGGCGCTCCTTGTGTACAGCATAAAAACCTTCCGCCTGCTCCCGGCTCAGGTGAATCATACGGGCGGCAATAATTTGCAAACCGGCATTTTCAAAACGGCTGTAGATCTGACCGATAACATTTTTAGCTACGGCATCCGGCTTGATAATAGAAATAGTGCGTTCAATCGCCACGGGTTTTCTCCAAATAAATCAGGTTAAAATAATGTTCCGAATCGTTACAATAATGATTGTGCGGCGCAATTGTAATGCCTGTACTCACTGCAGGCAATGAACATTCGCCCTGTTATGCCATTATCGGTTTTGGGGTGCTGGAGGCTACTGCGAAACAGAATTTTACTGAATGTTGTCCGCAGATAGTGGTTTTTATGTCAAAATTGCCACATTTTATCATTTGTTACTTTGCCAAGGTGCGAACTTATGGCTAGGCTTAGTGTCACCTTAATGAAGAATTCAGAGGAAATGGGATTAATGTCATTGTTTACTAGAAAATCCGGATTAAAGATCGCAGTATTTTGCGCCGGATTGCTGTTTGGTGCTGCTACATCGGTGCAGGCCAATAACCAGACTTCACCGCTGGGAACCAATACCAACGAACTGACGGAAGAAGATTCCAGTGTTCCGTTTATTGATTTGTTTCGTGCTGCTTTGCCTTTCGAGGATGCGCGGCCCTGGCTGACCGGGAATAATGTCCAGCTGGATGCAAATGGCTGGCCGGCGCGTCTGAACGGTCAGATCGCTGGTACCCGTTTCCTGAGTAATATGCCGGGGCAGGCGATTCCGGCGGGTCATTATACGGTACTTTATGATGGTGTCGGCAAGATACAGTACGGTGGTGATGCAAAAATTATCAGCAGCCAGCCGGGTCGTGATGTCATTCAGTTGTCACCGGGAGCGGATCAGGAATATAACGCCTCCCTGCGGATTCGTGAGTCTGACCCGCGCAATTATGTGCGTAATATCCGTATTCTGCCGCCGGGGGGTATCTGTGCCAATAACCCTTATCGCCGCGTCAGTGGCCCGCAGGCCTGTCCGGGGAATTATCAGGCTTTTGTCACTCATTACGCACAAATCCTGTTTAACCCGGATTACCTGAATTACATGAAGGATTTCAAGGTGATCCGCTTCATGAATATGAGCGGGATCAGTAACAATCCGCAGCGTTCCTGGCATCAGCGCCAGAAAGTCACTGATGCTACCTGGGGCGGGCATCAGGAAAACCGTGGTGTGCCGATTGAAATTCAGATTGAACTGGCAAACCGCCTGAATGCACACCCGTGGTTCACGCTGCATCATGCTGCCGATAATGGTTATGTGCATAACTTTGCCAATCTGGTGCGTCAGCGGTTGAAAAGCAATCTGCGTCCGCACATTGAATACAGTAATGAAACCTGGAATTTTATCTTTTTGCAGGGCAATTATGTACGTGATCAGGGTATGGCTCGGCGTCTGGACACCAATAAAAACCGTGCAGGTTATCGCTTCTACTCTGAACGCTCGGTGGAAATTTTCAAAATCTGGGAACGGGTATTCGGTGGCCCGCAGCGTCTGGTGCGCATCCTGTCCGGCTGGACGATTAACAAGGAAGTGGCAGAAACCGTGCTGGGGCATAAGGACGCTTATAAACATGCCGATGCTTTCGCGATTGCCCCGTACTTCTTCGGTGATCACCAGTCCATTCGCGGCGTGCGTAATCTGGGTCAGGCCTTTGACCTGATTACCAATGATCAGTACCGCTATTCCATTAATAATACACTGAAATTTGTGCGTGAACAGAAAGCCATTGCTGATAAATACGGTGTGCAACTGATAGCTTATGAAGGTGGTCAGGGTCTGGTGGACTTTAAGACCCGTACTGATGATGAAATGCCGAACCCGATACTGTATCAGGCCAACCGTCACCCGCGTATGGAGCAGTTTTATAACCAGTTTCTGCAGGGTTGGCGTAAGGCCGGTGGTACGCTGTTTGCGCATTACTCTTCGCCGCGTACCTACCGCCGTTACGGTTGCTGGGGAAGCAAGGAATATATCACCCAGCCGCTGAGTCAGGCACCCAAGCACCGCGCCTTGCTGAACTTTATCCGCCGTAACCCCTGCTGGTGGGGTGGATGCCGCTGACCGGCTGACTGTAAGGTAAAACCAAAACTCTGTGTGGTAATCCACTAAAACAGAGGGAAAGCAAAAGACCCGCTATGACTGGCTCTGGCGGGTTTTTCTATGGCAGCCGGTCTGGCGGCTGAAATGTTATGTCAAATGTTCCCGGGCAGCTTCCATTCCAACGTGAGATATTAGACAAACGCCCACGTTGACATTGCCAATCGGCACAGCCTACCATAAGGCTCGCTGCTGTTTGCAGTGTCTATCTGAATGTCCTTATATCGCCCTATCGGCACTCACCTCAAGAGGAACGCACCATGATGAAAAAAACCTTTATCGCCACACTATTGAGCCTTGCTGTCAGTACGACCGCTTTCGCAGCAAGATGGGACATGCCAACACCCTACGGTGATGGCAATCACCCAACACAGGTCGCCAACAGCTTTGCCAGGGAAGTCACTGAAAATTCCGATGGCAAACTGGAAATCAAGGTTCACTCCGGTGGCTCGCTCATCAAGCACCCTGAGATTCACCGTGCGGTTAAATCGCGTCAAGTGCAGCTTGGTGAAGTGTTCATCGGTCGTCTGGGTAACATTAACCCCATTTACAAAGTGGACAACCTTCCTTTTTTAGCAACAGATTTTGCATCAGCCAGGAAACTTTACGCAGCTTCAAAAGAAGCCATCAGCAAATCGCTTGAGAAAGAAGGTCTGACCCTGTTGTACACCGTGCCATGGCCAGCTCAGGATCTTTACACGAAGAAAGCTGTGAAAAGTCTGGCTGATTTAAAAGGGCTGAAAATGCGCTCTTACAGCCCAACCACTTCACGTCTGGCAGACTTGATGGGCACGACACCGGTTAATGTGCCATTTAGTGATGTCGCTCAAGCATTCACTACCAGCACCATCGATGGCATGATCACTTCACCCAGTACAGGCGTGAATAACCAAAGCTGGGACTATGTCAGCCACTTCACGACAATTAATGCGTGGATTCCGAAGAATATGGTCTTTGTGAATACCAAGGTGTTTAAGCGACTGGATGCTGATACCCAAGCCGTCATCATGAAAGCAGCGGCCAATGCAGAAGCGAAAGGCTGGGAGCTTGGTGAGAAGTTGTCTGCTGAACACACGGCCATTCTGGCAGAGAAAGGTATGAAAGTTTCTAAACCAACTGAAACACTACAAAATGAGTTGAAGGCAATCGGTGCAACCATGCTTGATGAGTGGTTGAAAGAAGCGGGTGACTCAGGCAAAGCGCTTATCGAAGCGTACCGAAAGTAAGCTGCCGCTTATTAAAAGTAATAACAGGAAACCACTATGACAAGGCTTCGGCGTTTGATTTATGGATTCTCATCATGGGGGTCAGGCATCTGCCTGATCGCCATGACCTGTTTGATTCTGTCACAAATAGTCGCGCGAATGATGGGCGTACTGATTCCATCTTCCGAGGACTTTGCTGGCTGGCTACTCTGCGCCACTATTTTTCTCGGACTGGCATATACCTTTAACTCAGGTGGCCATATTCGCCTGACAATACTGCTCGGCAGGCTATCGGGCCGATTCCGTTATGGCTTTGAGTTGTTTGCTCTGCTGGTAGGGATTGCGATTGTTGCCTACCTTGCATACTATACCTGTTATACCGTCTACGAATCCTACGATTTTGAGGATGTCACAGACACTTATCTATCTGTTCCTTTGTGGATGGTGCAATTCCCGATGGCACTTGGTTCGGTGTTATTGCTGTTTTCACTGGTCGATGCACTTATCTCCACACTACGTGGCCAGACACCTTCCTACATGGCTTTTGAAGAGCAGGGCGACTAATGGACATTACAGTAATCGGTGGCCTGCTGGTGATTTGCATGCTGCTCATGCTTATCGGTGGTGTGTGGGTCGCACTTACCCTCACCGGATTGGGGGTTATCGGTCTACTATTGGTCGATAACAGCAGTATCGGACTCCTTCTTGGGACTTCTTCGTGGAGTGCCACTACTGGCTGGTCACTCACCGCGTTACCGTTATTTATCTGGATGGGTGAAATCCTGTTTCGCACCAGTTTATCGAAAGATTTATTTCAGGGATTATCGCCCTTTCTGGCAAAACTCCCCGGTAAGTTGCTGCATGTAAATATTTTAAGCTGCGGAATTTTTGCCGCCGTCTCTGGCTCCTCAGCCGCCACTGCAGCTACTATCGGGCGTATGACCTTGCCCGAACTATCGAGACGCGGCTACGATGATGGCATGTCGATTGGCACATTGGCAGGCTCGGGGACATTGGGGTTACTCATCCCACCATCAATTATTCTGATAGTCTATGGTGTCGCAGCCGAAACCTCCATTGCACGTCTGTTCCTGGCTGGCGTGTTTCCGGGTATGTTGCTGATCTCATTGTTTATGTTGTACATCATTATCTGGTCAGGGTTTAAGAAAAATGCCCTGATCAAAAAAGATAACCAAACATGGTCATTGACAGAAAAACTGGCAGCTTTTAGAAAACTCCTGCCGATTGCGTTACTGATTACCTGTGTGCTTGGCTCTATTTATCAAGGCATCGCCACTCCCACCGAAGCCGCCGCTTTTGGTGTACTTGGCTCCCTACTCCTCTCGGCAATGACCGGAAACTTCAGCCTGAGCAGTTTGCGCGACAGCATTCTTGGTGCAGTTCGTAGCACTTGTATGCTGGGTTTGATTTTGGTGGGCGCACACTTCCTCAGCCTTGCCATGGGCTTCGTCGGCATTCCCCGCGCACTGGCAGAATGGATTGCCGCCCAAGGCCTAACCACACTGGAACTCATTGCCTATCTCACCATATTTTTCGTGCTTCTTGGCTGTTTTCTGGATGGTATTTCGGTGGTTGTACTCACCACCTCCGTCGTTATGCCAATGGTGTCACAAGCGGGTATTGACCTGATCTGGTTTGGTATTTTTCTGGTGCTGGTAGTTGAGATGTCACAAATCACCCCGCCAGTAGGCTTCAACTTGTTTGTTATACAAGCCTTAACCGGAAAGAATATCTTTTATGTGGCAAAATGTGCCCTGCCATTTTTCTTTATGATTGCGCTGGCGATTGTGATTATTACGATATTTCCACAGATTGTGTTGTATGTGCCAGGTTTGATGTCTTCAGGTTAAGTGTGAATTTTAAAATGTTATAACTTTGTCGCTGTCAATGACCCATTCGGCCAGTTCCGGCATGGTGGATTGTTCTGCTCCGGCGAAGTAGGGGTGGTTCTTGTAGATTCCACACCGAGCCATACAGGTTCCGCAAACCTTGACAGCGACATTCTTCGATATAAGCTCCTTGAGCATGGCCGAAAGATCCTGGTCGTAGTTTTCAGGTGGTTTGCAAACATCCCGTGCCATATCCACCGCATCGTTCATGAGAAAGATACGGACTTCCTGCCCGGCATCCTGTAGTGCCTCGGCCAGTCGCAGTCCGTTCCAGGTGACATCGGTATTGTCATAGGGTTCACGGTTAAAAATAATCAGTATCTTCATGCTCTTTCCTTTTCGGGGCTTTTCATGACAGTCAATCTTATCACATTGACAGTCCGGATAAATCACCGCTACGGTAGCTACTAAACACGACCAATAACAGGATAAGCCCTATGCAGGATCTGGATCAGCTATCAGCACAGGACATTGCCAGCCGTTTGCAAC
>PDWJ01005464.1_pt1 | contig 10425 bp, 6 predicted proteins | sample 1430881 | NCBI WGS metagenome assembly PDWJ01 (sample SAMN01162460, study PRJNA174530) | Oral metagenome, whole genome shotgun sequencing project. | biome: Marine environment; feature: Marine mammal; material: Swab sample of the gingival sulcus; isolation source: swab sample of gingival sulcus... | reverse complement strand
CCAGGTAAAAAAGAGATTTATCCATTCCAGCAGATGGCGATCTTCGGGACGCACCGCAAAGGCGAGGGGAGAATACGAAAGCTTTTGTGGAAAGACCTTGAAACTGTCTTGAGGGTAATTGACCGACATGGCATGGTACGAAGTTTCGTCAACTACAGAACAATCAGCACGCCCATTTAAAACAGCAGTCATAGCAACATTACCGCCACCTTTATATTCTTTCAGTTTTGCTTTTGGCAGAACCCGTTTTATTGTATCAGTATAGGCAGAGCCCAAAAGACCGGCAACCGTGATTTCGGGCTTGTTCAGTTCTTCAATAGAAGTATAAGGAGAGTCTGCCTTGACATACAGAACATGCCCGGTAGTGAAAAAAGGCTTGGTAAAGGAGACCTTGAGTGCCCGTTTGAGCTTCGGAGTCATATCTGCAGCAAGGATATCTGCTTTTTTAGTCAGTAAGGCGGGGATCAACCCATCCCAGTCAAAATCAAGAATCTTTAATTTCACTCCCATTTCCTGAGCCATAAGTTCGCAGAACTCAATCGAACTCCCAGTTCTCTGACCATTTTTGTCAATAAAACTAAAAGGAGGCCCCTGAGTCTGAACGGCAATACGTAACTCACCCCGTTTAACAATTTCGTCAAGAGTTGTTGCCCCGGCAAAAGAAATCATACCACCCAAGAAAACAAACAATACTGCAAACAACGCTAATTTTTTCACTTTTCCCTCCTGTCCCGAAACGGACTATCATAGAACCAGATCTATCTTTCTGAAAAACAACCCCAGACAGACAATTCTTGCAATATACCCCTTTCCATTGCAATATGAAAGAAAACAGTCCCTCCAATATTCAAACAACAAAAAAACGGCACCCCAACGACAAGGTTTTATCACCTCTTTTTTAATACAGTGCCGGTTTCACAATGACTATTAAGGTCTGACTGTCAACCATCCTCACACAGGGCATCAAGAAACGCAACAGTCTCGTCGGCAGGAGAAATAAACTCAACGCCATACATGTCACCCTGGATATTTTTTACCAGTACCTTTTCCTTGATTTTCTGTTTTGGTCCAATATTGACATTCAGCAACAAGACCTCATCTACATCATGTCTTTCCTCAGACAGAATCTTCATGCCACCACTGCTAAACTCCCTCACCACCATATGCCCCTTCTGAGACGTTGACATATTGACCCAATGCCCAACCACTTCGTCAAAGAGCACCGAATCGGCACGAAGACGCTTATGCTTTCTCCTTTCCATTTCAATCGACTCAGAAATATCGGGAGTTTCATCTGTTTGCAGCTTTTCTTTCAGTTCAGGAGAAAAAAGTGCTCTCAAATTGGACTCATCCACATAATCTACCATCCAATCCCTGATAAAAGTGGACAAATTTGTCTCTCCCTCTCTGCCGTTGTAAAAATCAGTCTTATAATAGTTCAACTGTCGCAAATAACGATAGTGCAACTGACAATATTTACCAAGATCTTCATGATGAACACTCTCAAGAAACGATTCAACCGTTTCAAAATGTATATACGCAAAATTTATCACTATTGAAAACAGGATATCCACGACTCTCATATTGACACCAGAGCTGGCAGTATTTACCAGATCATTTGCCAGATCAAATAAACACTTGTAGTGATAATCGATATCCTTTATGCCCGTTTCAAGATCGGAATCCCATTTCATTTCTTTGCCAAGGAGTAGTTGCTTTTTACGATTGAAAATCAAACATGAATAAACAATGCCCAGAACATCTTAAGAAGTCTATCAAAAAAAGGAAAGAAAAAGCTACTTTCATCTCCTCAATTCTGATCAAGATGTCGGAAAAAAATAAATTCCTTTCACAAATCCATTTTCCATATGTTTATCGTACTCACATACTTTACCCAAATTATCAACCCATTTTTAGCTTTCATCTTCGACAAAAATCAGAAAAATGTATCCAGCTATCTTCACCATTGACAAATCAATTAATTGCGGTGCGTTATATACCCTGTAAGGGCAAGAGTTAAAATATAGGCTGTCGTGCAATTTTGCAGCCATTTTGACACTCTCCCTCTGACCGGTAAAGCCTGTTTTTCTCTGATAGAGAAATATCACCCTCTTCTAAAAAGTTTTTTTTCTTCAACCTCTTGCGCTCATCGAACAGATGTTATAATTTTAGTCTAATCAATTTAAGCAAAAGTTTAAACACTATCCATTTCGGTTAAAACAATAATCGGTTGAAAACAATGTTATGAAAAAGATCTCTCTTGTTCCCTGTCTGAAAGTTTTGCTGCTGGTGCCAGCATTTTCGATGGTTGGAATCACTGATTCCCGTGCTGTAACTATGCAGCATAAAAAAAACTGGACTCCCCAGTCAGCAGTTGCCTTTGCGTTGCACAACAGTCCGAGCACACAAATTGCCCTGGCAAGAATTGAACAGGCTGAAGCAGCAAGCCGGTATACCCACTCTGCAAACGATCCCATTATCAGTCTGCATGCCGGTTACAGCATGACCAATAATCCGATGTACTCGTTTGGTAACATTCTCAACCACGGGGCATTTGACAACAGTATTAATTTCAATGATCCCGGTTTAACAGATGCCCTCAGCTTGAGTGCAGATATTTCATACCGCATATACAATGGCGGACGAAATGAAGCATCTATCGCCGCAGCCGATGCAATCACATCGTCAAACAAAAACCAGCTTGAGGTAGTACAAAACACCCTGGCATTTGAAGTGGTTAAAGGATATCACAATATCATCCAGGCAAAAGATATGCTCCAGGCGCAGGAAGAATTTTATAAGGCCATAGAGGCATCACTGCAGGTTGCCCATGCCCGGTTCGAAGAAGGTGATTTACTGAAAGAAGACCTGCTGAATCTTGAAGTGCAAAAGGCAAAAGCTATTGAAAACACCATTACCGCGCGGCATAAGGTGCAACTCTCAGAGAGAACCTTTCTCAATCTGCTGGGACTGAAAGATGGCGAGGTTGAAATCAACTGCACAAGCAGTCCGCAGGAACCTCCACAGCAACTGAGTTACATCAATCGCCCGGAACTGAAAATCATAGAAAAACAGATTGAAGCTGCACAGGCAGAAATAAAAAAGGCTGAAGGGGCAAAACTCCCAACCGTTGACAGTTTCGCCAACTACCAGTTTGACCACGGCACCCAATTTGATGGTTCCGGAGATTCCTGGCAGGCGGGAATCAAGCTGGACTACAAGCTATTTCAGGGGAAGCAGACAGAAGCAAAGATTGCCATGGCCAAATCAAAACTCAGCCAGTTACAACAGAAAAAAGCCAAAACCCACCTGGACCTCAACTTGGAATTACAACAGGCTGAACTGGGCTTCAAACAGGCCAAAGAACGCCTTGAGGTAACGGGTAAAATGGTGGACGTTGCTGAAGAAAGCGCCCGTCTGAGCCGCATTCGATTTAAAGAAGGGGTCATTTTATCATCCCAGCTCATTGATGTTGAAACCAGATTGAGTGATGCCAGGCTGCGTCAATCCATGGCCAAGGCATCCTATCACATAGCCATATCAAACCTGCTTAGAACCACTGGAACACCCCAATTCCCAGCACCAGAAACAAAAGGAAAATAACAATGCGGAAAACTACCACCCTCCGGCTCCTTGTTGCCATCGCCATCTCTTCCATGCTCGTTACCGGTTGCAACGAGAAAAAGAAAAAGACGATAAAAAAAGAATCCCTGCCAGCTGTAAAGGTGACAGCCGCAAAGGTAAGTGAACAAACAGCGCCATTACAGATTGAAATAATGGGTACAGTACAGGCCGTTCACAGTGCGGTGATTGCCACCAAGGTTAGTGGAAATGTAACAGAAATTTCGGTAAAACTTGGCGATAAGGTCGCTAAAGGCGATAGCCTGATGAAAATTGATGCCGGAGAATTGCAGGCAAGACTGGCCCAGTCAAAGGCACAGCTGACCCAGGCACAACGAAACCTGGCGCGGGAACAAAAGCTGTTAAAGAAAAAAGCCGCTACTCCAGAGGCGGTAAAAGTCCAGAAAGACCTGGTCTCCATCGCCCAGGCAGGATACCAGGAAGCGGAGACCATGATTCAATACACCCATGTCAAGGCGCCATTCGACGCTTTGATTACAAGAAAACTGGTAAATGAGGGAGATCTGGTCACTCCGGGTCGTCCCCTGCTCCAACTGGACAATGAAAAGGAACTTCAGGTCATAGCCAACCTGCCAGAGACCCTTTTAAATATTGTCAGCATAGGTCAAGAACTCGCGATCAACGTACCCGCCATCAATACCACTGTGACCGGGAAAATAACCGAACTTGCGCCGACCGCAGATCCGGTTTCCAGAACCGCTCTGATGAAAATTTCCCTGCCTGCCACTGAACGACTGCGTCCAGGACAGTTTGCCAGAGTAAATATTCAACGAGAACAACAAATTGCCGCCATGGTTCCCAAAACTGCAATTTTCCCAATGGGTCAACTTGAGCGGGTCTTTGTCGTCAACGACGGGAAGGCAAGACTGCGACTGGTGAGAACGGGAATCATCTCCAAAGAGTATGTGGAAATACTCTCTGGTCTATCTGTGGATGAACAGGTTGTTACCCATACCTCTATGCCGTTAAAAGACGGCCAACCAATAATCATAGACAAGTAGCGGGTACGTCATGAACGTTGAAACAAAAACCAATCCAGGATTTGCAGGTCGCCTGACCTCGATGTTTATCAATTCAAAACTGACACCGCTGTTGATCATGGCGTCAATGCTGCTCGGAATTCTTGCCCTGGTACTCTTACCACGGGAAGAGGAACCACAGATCAAGGTGCCAATGATTGATGTTATGGTTTCGATGCCCGGCGCCACACCCGAAGAAGTGGAAAACCGTATCTCCATCCCGATGGAAAAACTGCTCTATGAACTTCCTGATGTTGAGTATATTTACTCCACTTCCATGCCAGGGAAAAGCATGCTTATCGTCCGCTTTAAGGTCGGTGCTGATCTTGAAAATTCCATCGTCAGACTGAATCAAAAACTGGCAACAAATTTTGACCGGATTCCCCACTCGGTATCCCATCCTCTGATCAAACCCCACACCATCGATGATGTCCCGATTCTCGCTCTGACCCTGCATGGAGAAAAATACGATCATTTTATGCTGCGGAAAATCGCAGCCCAGATCAATGACCATATCAAGAGCATACAAAACGTTGCCGAAACCAAAATCATTGGCGGCACCACTAGAGAGGTGCGGGTTCTGTTTGATCCTGTCAAGCTGACTTCAAGGAATCTGACCAGTGCCGAACTCATTCCGGCCATTCAGCAGGCGGACATGCAATCTCACTCAGGAAAATTAATTTCAAACGACCAGGAACTGCTGCTGCAAACCGGCACCTTCCTCGAAAACGTTGAGGAAATCGGCAGAATAGTAGTCGGCGTTCAACAGGGAAAGCCGGTATATCTTGATGAGGTGGCAACCATCCTGGATGGTCCTGAAGAACCGGACAACTATGTCTTATTCGGTGAAACAGGATCTGCTGAAAAGCAGGCGGCGGTGACCCTTTCCATAGCCAAACGTCCTGGAGCCAACGCAGTTTCTGTAGTACACGATGTGCTGGATAAAATAGAGAATCTTCGCGGCACTATGCTGCCCGCCGATCTGGAAATTGATATCACCCGGGACTATGGGGATACCGCGGCAGAAAAATCCAATGAACTTCTGCTCCATATGGGAATTGCAGTCTTTGGTGTTGCCATTCTTATTCTGTTTTTCCTCGGCTGGCGTGAGTCCTTTGTGGTTATGCTCGCCATTCCGTCTACCCTCGCCTTGACCCTGCTGGTATTCTATCTTTACGGCTATACCCTCAACCGGATCACCCTTTTTGCCCTCATTTTTTCGATCGGTATTCTGGTTGATGATGCCATAGTGGTAGTTGAAAACATTGTACGGCACCGTAAACTGCCGGGCAACAGCGATCGTTCCCTCGCCCAGGTCTCTATCGAGGCGGTAAGTGAAGTTGGAAACCCTACCATCCTGGCAACCTGGGCGGTTATCGCCGCCATCCTGCCCATGGCCTTTGTTGGCGGTCTGATGGGCCCCTATATGCGACCAATCCCCATTGGAGCATCTGCCGCCATGGTTTTTTCCCTGCTCATAGCCTTTACCATAACACCATGGGCGGCGGTACGCTTCTTTCATGCCAAATCAGATTCGTCCCAGGATGATCACGATCAGGCACCTGATGATTTCTTCACCAGGCTGTATCACAAAATGATGGATCCGCTCCTAAACAATGGTTTAGCCAGGATTTTCTTTCTTTTCGTCATCACCCTGTTGCTGCTCGGAGCCATGTCCATGGTCTATTTTGGTGCGGTAAAGGTAAAAATGCTGCCCTTTGACAACAAGAGCGAGTTTCAGGTTATCCTTGATATGCCGGAGGGGTCTACTCTTGAGCATACCACCCAGGTAGCTCTTGAAATGGCAGACGTTATCGCCGAAGAACCCACTGTGACCAATTATCAGATATACTCTGGAACCGCATCACCTTATAACTTCAACGGTCTGGTACGGCATTATTTTACCCGTAAAGGACCAAATGTTGCCGATATCCAGGTCAACCTGCTGCCAAAACATGAACGGGATCTCAAAAGTCACGATATTGCCAAAAGGATTCACCCACCATTGGCCAAAATTGCTGCCAAACATGGTGCGACTCTGGTGCTTGCCGAAGTACCACCAGGGCCGCCGGTACTCCAGACCCTGGTGGCAGAAATCTATGGACCCGACAACGAAAGTCGAGTGCAGCTGGCGGGTAAGGTCAAGGAGATTTTCCAGTCCACTGAAGGCGTTGTTGATGTTGACTGGTTCAGAGAAACGGACAGAACCAAAGAAATCCTCACGGTGGATAAGGAAAAAGCGGCCTTGAACGGCATTTCCGAAGGGCAGATAACCAAGGCGATCGGTCTTGCTGTCTCCGGTACTGTTGTTGACCTGTTCCACGTCGCCTCTTCCAAGGAAGAAGTAAACATTGTCCTTGAATTGCCAAAGACCTATCGGGCAAGACTGGACAGCTTGCTCAATATCTCTCTGCGTTCGGAAAGGGTAGTAAATGGTCCATTGGTGCCATTAAGGGAATTGGTACACATTTCCGAAAGCCCGGTGCAGCAACCTCTATACAGAAAAAATCTTAAACCGGTCATTTATGTTACTGCCAATGTCATCGATCAGGTTGAAAGCCCGGTGTACGCCATTCTTGACATGAACAAAAAACTGGCACAACTCGATGGCAAGGACTACGGAGGAACAAAGGAAAAAATAAAGATTTACAACCTCTCCCAGCCCTTCTCGGAAGATCAACCTGCAATGAAATGGGACGGCGAATGGCACATTACCCTAGAAGTTTTTCGTGATCTCGGTCTTGCCTTCTGTGTGGTCATGGTGCTCATTTACATGCTGATGGTTGGCTGGTTTAAGGATTTCTTTACCCCGCTTGTGGTCATGGCGGCCATTCCTTTCTCCCTGATAGGAATTCTTCCGGCTCACTGGGGACTTGGTGCCTTTTTCACCGCCACCTCGATGATAGGTTTCATGGCTGGAGCTGGTATTGTAGTCAGGAACTCGATCATCCTGGTTGACTTTATTGAGCTCAGGGTAAGAGAGGGGCAACCACTGGCAGAAGCGGTTGTTGATGCCGGTGCGATCAGATTCCGCCCCATGCTGCTCACCGCCCTTGCCGTTGTTGTTGGTGCGTCGGTTATTCTAGCTGACCCCATCTTCCAGGGGCTTGCCATTTCCTTGATGTTTGGGGAAATTGCCTCGCTGTTAATCAGCAGGATGGCGGTTCCGGTTCTTTATTATATTCTGAAGAAAAAAAGACAACTTCCTGCATAAATATCCGCTGCAACAGAAAATGTTGTACAATCCATTTTCTGTTGCAGCAAATCATCTACCATGATTCTTTCTGCTATTTTGCTGACAAAGGATTTACCAGCAGGTAAAAAACTATCGGAATGGTTCGTTCGATCTATTTTATCAAGCCTTTCATATAATCTTGTAATTCATTGATACTGCAGCAAACCTTATCCGCTTTTGTAGATATATCATGACCCTTGCTATGTAATAAAATTGCCTTCATTCCCACAGCCTTTGCTCCCTTAATATCATATTTTTCAGAATCTCCAACATACACAGTATCTTCGGCTACTAATCCCAACCGTTGCAGAGTTAAACAAAAAATTTTCGCAGCTGGTTTGTAATATCCAACTCCACCAGAAATAACTATTTGATCAAAATATGGTTCCAGACCTGATCGTTTGATTCTTGTTTGCTGTTCGTAACTGTCATATGCGTTTGATATTATCCCCATTTTAATCTTACGCTTTTTAAGAAAAGCCAACAATTCCCTGACCCCTTGCAATGGTTTTGTCTGTTCAAACAACATGTTTTGATAGAGACTCACATATTGCCAATTCCATGGTATACCACATCTTTCACAGGTGTTTTTCAGTCTGAAATGATGCATTAATAGCGGGTCTTCCTTACCCTCATCAACCAGATCATGAAAAATCATAATTTCTCGACCAGCAAGATCAACAAAGGTTTCAAAACCGCAGGAAGCACCGCAGGCTTGATACACAACTTGTAAACCGCGGATATCACCACTCATGTAATCAACCAGCGTGCCATCAAAATCAAAAATTACGCCTTTAATCATATGTTTCCTTACATGGCAACGAATTCTTTTTATACTGTTTTTTCCTACACCGATAACAAAACTCTATCCAAATCATACAGAATCATTGTATAAAAAAATCAGCTTTGGTAATTTTTCGGGAAATAGAGGGTCAATGACTGAAAAACATTAGAAAACTGTATATCATACCACTCATCACTATAAACCTTTTTCGATTTCTGCCATGAAAAAACCTGGCATCATTATTTTTCTTTTCGTCACCTTGCTTCTCATGGTAATAACTTCCAGTGGTCTGGGCTATCTCAGGATTCCGTTCTCTGAGGTGTTTGTGACCATTCTTTCCCACTGCGGAATTGGAGACATTCCCACCGGAGCTGACAAAACCGCAGAAATTATCATCCTTGATGTGCGTCTGCCACGCATTCTCTGTACCATCATGGTGGGAGGCTGTCTGGCGGTTGCCGGTACCGTTTTTCAGGCCGTTTTATTAAATCCCCTGGCGGATCCTTACACCCTCGGAGTTTCTTCAGGAGCAGCCTTTGGCGCCTCACTCAGCATCGTTTTGACCATGCTGGGCATAACCCTGCCATCAACCTATCTCATCCCGGTTATGGCCTTTGTCGGTGCTCTGCTCACCCTTGGCACAGTATTCTTTATCTCATCAACGGATCATCACTTTGGTTCCAACACCCTTATCCTGTCCGGAGTTATTGTGTCGGCTATTCTTTCTGCCGCCATAGGTTTTCTCAAATACATCGCTGACGAACAGGTAAATGTGATCATCTTCTGGTTGATGGGCAGCCTGGCCGGGAAAAACTGGCTGGAAGTGAAATTGTTACTCCTCATATCAATACCAGCCTTGGTATTGCTGCAATATTTTGCCAAAGACATGAACATCCTCTCCTTTGGCACAAAAACGGCAGGATCCCTCGGAGTGGACGTGGCAAGAACCCGAAAAACCATCCTCACCGCCGCAACCCTGCTCACCGCGGCAAGTGTTTCCGTTGCAGGAATTATTCCCTTTGTCGGACTGATCATTCCGCACCTGCTACGAAGAATACTTGGTCCCGACAACACCTTTTTATTGCCCGCAGGATTTCTTGGCGGGGGCATATTGCTACTTCTTGCTGACACTATCACTAGGGCCTTCCTGCCCAATGAAGTTCCGATTGGGATCCTCACTTCGCTCATTGGCGGACCTTTTTTCTGTTATATCTTCATTCGAAATCAGGCAAGGTAAGTTACATGAAACCATCTCCCCTGTTCTGTCTTGAACATTGCAGTTTTTCCTATGGCAACCAGTTTGCCCTGAAAGATATTTCCGCAAAACTCTACCGTGGCAATTTCTACGGGATAATAGGGCCAAATGGCAGCGGCAAGACCACCCTGCTTGACCTCTTGCTTGGTCATAAGGCCACAGACTCCGGCAGTCTGTTGTTTAAGGGCAGACCTCTCGCTGAATATAGCAAGACTGCACTTTCAACAGAAATTTCACTGGTGCCGCAAGAGTATATCCTGGGCTTTGATTTTACTGTCTATCAGGTGGTTATGATGGGGCGTCACCCTCATATAGCAAGGTTCAACTCACCATCAACCCAGGACCATGCCATTGTCTGCGAAAATCTCAAACTGCTTGATATCTGGAGCTACCGAAACAAACCAGCAAGTGCGCTCTCAGGCGGAGAAAAACAGCGGGTCGTTGTTGCCAGGGCGCTCAGCCAGAATTGCCCAGTACTTCTGCTCGATGA
>PDWJ01011829.1_pt1 | contig 10428 bp, 3 predicted proteins | sample 1430881 | NCBI WGS metagenome assembly PDWJ01 (sample SAMN01162460, study PRJNA174530) | Oral metagenome, whole genome shotgun sequencing project. | biome: Marine environment; feature: Marine mammal; material: Swab sample of the gingival sulcus; isolation source: swab sample of gingival sulcus... | reverse complement strand
GGCCAGCAGCTGCAGCTTCTGGTCCTCGTAGATCTCCTTCTCGGTGATGGCCACCGTGGGCGCGGACTCCTCGGCGATCTTCACGCCCGTGACCTCCACCGGCGGGGCGCTGGGCGCAATCTCCACCGTCACCTTCAGCATGGCCTTCAGGTCATTCACCGTCGTCACCGTGATGGTGGCCGGGGTCTTGCTGCCAGCAATGGCCGTTACCTTGCCGTTCTCCAGCTTGATTATCCCAGTGGGGGGGTCAACGCTCCAGGTCACGGTCGGGTCGGCATCAGCCGGATCCACAATCGCGATCAGGTCGAGCACATCGCCCACCTTGAGGGTCTGGTCATCCAGCTGCTTGGTTTCGCCCCTCTTGGCGATGAGCACGCTCTTCGGGTCCTTAGGTGCTTCCTTCACGGTCACAGCCAGCGTCGCGGTCTTATTGTTCTTGGTCGTCACCGTTATTGTCACCGGCGATGTGGTCACCTGCAGCGCGGTCAGCATGCCCTTATCGTCCACGGTCACGAAGTTGTCGTCGGACGACTTCCAAGTCACCGCCCTTTCCGTGGCGTTCGTAGGCTCAATGATGGCCAGCAGCTGCAGCTTCCTAGTCGCGAAGATCTCCTTCTCCGTTATCGCCACTGTGGGCGCGTTCTCCTCAGCTATCTTCACGCTCTCGACCTCCACGGCCACACCACCCTTGGGCTCCCATACAGCCTTCAGGTTCAGGGCCTTGGTCACCTTCGTGCCGAAGACGTAGGGCTGATTCGTGGCCTCATCCAACCAGTGCTTGAAGTCGTGGCCATTCTTGCTGAGCTTGGCCTTCTCCGGCTCGGTCACCATCTGCTGGTCCTCCACCATCTGCTCGTCGATTTGCGGCTTCCCGTCGTACATCCCGCCGTCCAGATCGAAGGTCACCTTGTGCTTCACGCTGGGCGCGCCGCCACCGCCGCCGGAGCTCTTGATACGCCACTTGGCCGTGAGGGTGAGGTCCTCCGTCACCGGCGTGGTGAGAGCGAACTCGTCCGCCCCCTTGAACCAGGCCAGGAACTCGTAGCCGTCGCGGGTCGGCGTGCCGGGGTCCTCCACCTGCCCGTTGTGCGCCACCTTCTTCTCGATGACGTTCTTCTGGCCAGCCAGCTCGCCACCCGCCAGCACGAAGGTCACCGTGTGCTCTGCGGGCGTAGTGCCAGCCTTGGGCTTCCACCCGGCCACAAGGATGAGATCCTCCTTCACCGGCTTATCGAAGTCGTACTTCTCCGTGCCGAGCATCCAGTTCTGGAAGTCGTGCCCATCGCGGGTCGGATTGCCGGGGTCGGCCACCTTGCCGTCGTGCGCCACCCGCTGCGCGAAGGCGATCTTCCTAACGGGTTGCTGCAGCTCGCCGCCCGCCAGCACGAAGATTACCGTGTGGTCTGCGGGCGCCACGCCGGGCTTCGCCCGCCAGCCAGCCGTGAGGGTGAGGTCCGCCTGCACCTTCGCGGTGAAGATGTACTCGTCCGCCCCCTTGAACCAGCCCAGGAACTCGTAGCCGTCGCGGGTCGGCTTGCCGGGGTCGGCCACCATCGCATCGTGCGCCACCTTCTGCTCGATGGCGTTCTTCTGGCCGGAGAGCTCGCCGCCCGCCAGCACGAAGGTCACCGTGTGCTCCGTGGGCGCCGGGCCAGCCTTCGGCTTCCACCCGGCCATGAGGATGAGGTCCGCCTTCACCGGCTTATCGAACTCGTACTTCTCCGTGCCCAGCAACCAGCCCTGGAAGTCGTGCCCATCGCGGGTCGGATTGCCGGGGTCGGCCACCTTGCCGTCGTGCGCCACCCGCTGCGCGAAGGCGACCGTCTTACCGGATAGCTCGCCGCCCGCCAGCACGAAGATTACCGTATGGTCCGCGGGCGCCATGCCGGGCTTCGCCCGCCAGCCAGCCGTGAGGGTGATGTCCTCCTTCACCTTCGCGGTGAAGATGTACTCGTCCGCCCCCTTGAACCAGCCCAGGAACTCGTAGCCGTTGCGGGTCGGCTTGCCGGGGTCATCCACCACTGCATCATGCGCCACCTTCCTCTCGATGACATCCTTCTTGCCGGAGAGCTCGCCGCCCGCCAACACGAAGGTCACCGTGTGCTCCGTGGGCGCAACGCCAGCCTTCGGCTTCCACTGGGCCACGAGGGTGAGGTCCTCCTTCACCTGCTTGGTGAATACGTACTTCTCCGTGCCCAGGAACCAGCCCTGGAAGTCGTGCCCAGCACGGGTCGGAGTGCCGGGGTCCTTCACCTTCTCGTCGTGCTTCACCCGCTCCGCGAAGGCGACCGTCTTGCCGGGCAGCTCGCCACCCGCCAGCACGAAGATCACCGTGTGCTCCTTGATCGGATTCGTGCCCGGGGGGTTCGTACCGGGAGGATTAGTACCGGGGGGATTCGTGCCCGGGGGGTTCGTACCGGGAGGATTAGTACCGGGGGGATTCGTACCCGGAGGGTTCGTGCCCGGAGGCGTACCCTGGCCACCGCCAGTCGACACCATCTCCGCGGCGATGTTCTTCGGCTCATTGACCGCCAGCGTGTAGGGGCTGCCCGGCTGCTTAACGCCGTTGACCAGCAGCTGCGAGAGCTTGTAGCCCGCGTTGGGCGTGGCCTCTATCATGATGTTGGTCCCCTTCGGCACCTGCGTGCCATCGGTGATCTCACGCACGGGGCTCACCACGGTCTTCACGGTGATCTTGCCATTCGCGGGCTGCTGGAAGCTCACCTCGAACCAGTCATTCCCCGGGGCCGGCAGCAGCTCCCACACCGCGTATGCAGTCGTATTGGCGTTCACCGGCGTATCCTTGGTGAAGGCCGGGGTGGCCTTCGTCTTGTCGGTCGACCAGCCCTTGAAGGTGTAGCCGAAGCGCGTCGGCTGCTCGCTCGGGAAGTCTAGTCCCAGCGCCTCGCCCTTCTTGACGTTCACCGCCCCGGGCCCACCCTGGCCCTCATTCGCGTCGAAGACCACGCGGTAGGTATCGGCCGAGGGGGGCAGCGGCACGCGCTTCCACTTGGCCTTGAGCACCAGCGGGGCGAGCACCGGGTCTACCCCTATCTTGTGCTCCTTCGCGCCATCGAACCAGCCCAGGAACTCATGCCGCGCCTTGGTCGGCTTGCCGGGGTCGCGCGCCACCTGGCCATTCTGCACATCCTGCTTAGCCACAGTCGACTGGCCATTTATCTGGCCACCGTCCAGGTCGAAGTGCACCGTGTGCGTGCCGACCTGCCCGCCGCCCGGAACGACCATCACTATACACGTCCCCTGCTTGTCGGGGTCCTGCACGGAGCTGGCCGTGATGGTCACCGGGCCGCCCTCCTTGATGGCCAGCACCTCGCCGGTCCTCACATCCACTGACACCGTGCTGGGGTCGGAGCTCTTCCAGGTCACCGTCTTATCCGTCGTGTTGAAGGGCGACACCGTCGCGGCCAGCACCTTATTCTCGTTCACCTGCAGGTTGAGCCTGCTGGGGGTCACCTCCACGGAGGTCGCATGCGTGATGACTAGCACCTCAGCGGTCGGCCCCGTCATGCCGATCAGCTTGAATTCCACCTGCGTCTTCCCGCCCTTCAGCGCCCGCACCGTCCCCACCCGGGGCTGGGTGTAGTCCGTCGACACCGATGCAATCTGGGGATTAGCGACGCCCCACTCCCCGGCCTCCGCGATCAATATATCTGGCTCCACCTCCACCTTCACCGGCTTCTCCTCGTTCACCTCCATGCGGAGCTTATCCGGCGTGGCGATCGCCTTGATCGCCTTGATATTCCCCCCGAAAACGTTGTTCCAATCGCCACCCCTCTTGTAGTCCAGAAGGCTGGCCGTAGGCACGTAGAGGGTGGTATTATGGAGGTGATTACCAAAACCGTAGCCGTAACCGTAAATGGAAGGAGCGGTGGACAGGATGCATACGGTCTTGACAGCAGGGTCATTGCCAAGTACCCCGTGCTCCATTTTCTTCAAACCGGACCCAAAGATGGCGGTCTCGATCGCGTAGCACTCGAAGAACGCCCCCTGCCCGATCTCCTCCACGCTGTTGGGCACCAACAGATTCCTGAAGGCATACTTCAACCTATGGAAGGCGTTCATCCCGATCTTCTTCAGGCCCTCCGGGAGAGCACCCGGCATCAGCACCTCGTCCTCGGCGAAGGCGTGCGACGCGATCTCCTCCAGCCCCTCGGGGAGGTTAATCCTCGCCAGCTTTGTGGACTTCGCGAAGGCATACGCGCCTATCCGCTTCACCCCCCTGGGCAGGGTGACCTCCTCCAGCGAGCTACCCCACGCGGCGTAGTCGCAGATCTCCTCCACCCCGCTGCGCACCTCAGCCCGCCGCGCCCCCGGGGGCACGAAGAGCCACAGCAGCCGCTTCCCGTCCTTGGAGTAGAGGCTGCCCTTGTCCACCATAAAGTGCTCGCTCTGCGGATGCACCTTGATGATCTGCCTGTCGTAACGCGAATCGCCGAACACGGGCACGTCTATCTGCTTCACGCTCTTGGGGAGCGTGATAGGCTTCAGCGAGTGGCATCTCCCAAACGCATAGCTACCTATCGTCTCCAGCCCCTCGGAAAGTTTCACCGTTTCAAGGCTCGAGCAGTTCAAGAAGGCACTCTGCCCGATGTACTTCACGCTGCTGGGGAGGGTGATCTCTTGGATGTATTCCCCATTGCGGCCGACACCCGTCACACCCACTATGCGGTAGCCATTCACCTCCTCCGGCACCTCAACTTTACGCGAATGACGTGGGTAGCTATAGTCGTAATGGTAAGCCGAAAGTATTGCCTCCTTGCCACCTACCTCCTTCGACACCGTGAAGGTCAGCTGCCCCGAGCTGAACGAATCCCCGACGTTGGCCGAGGCTCGGCCCCCGCCCAGGAGCGCCAGCAGGCTCAGCAGCAGCCCAAATAGAACAAATCTTCTCACTTTCATATTCCACACATTTTACTTGTTATTGAAAACAAAAAATGCCATGGCCCTCCCAGGGAGCATGGCAGAATTGAGGATGCGGGGAATGCGTCGGCATTCCTCGGCAGCATGTAATTCGCTTGAAAATATGTGGGGAGCGCCCCGCTACATGCCGTAGGGGGCTGACTATCAGGCCTATTTTTGCGGGGGGGGGGGGCTAATTGCTTGATTGTCAGGCAATTACAATCATTGCCCTTCGCATTGCGAACGGCCCAGGTCATGAGTAGTCGTAAGTATAGCCTGTACAATTCCATGGTTCAAAGATAGGGCAATGCCCGCCACGAAACACCATGCTATTCCCCTCACTTTGACGAACGGTACTCTTACTGTGGACGAATTTGCGACTTTAATCCCCTAATAGCGGAAAAAATGAATCCGCACCGTGCTTGGAAGCCAGAATGCGCACCATTTTCATCCCTTTCCAAATGCGAAAGGAGCGCAAGGAATGTATCGCCTCCGCCCACTACGTGTGGCAAAGCGAAAAGGGTGGGCAACCACCGGTCACCCACCCTTAACTTTCTCCCTATCAGCGTACCACGCTACCGCTTCACGAAGCGCAGCGTCTGGCTATTGACCCGCAGCAAGTAGGTGCCCGGCTGCAGATCGCGCACGTCTAGGCGGGCCGCCGGGGCCAGCATCCCTGTGTACACCAGCTTGCTCTGCAGGCTGTAGATCTGCACTGCGACACGCTCGGTCAGGCCCTCGACCACGATGAAGTCCACCGCGGGGTTGGGGAACACCGCCAGCCGGGCCAGCGATGCGGCCTCCACGGGGGAGGGACCGAGAAGCTCACCATCACGCTTGGGCCCGTTACCGCCACCGCCTAGGTTGCCGCCACCGCCACCTGAGCCACCGACAGGCTCCCACACCGCCTTCAGCATCGTGGCCGGACTTGCTGAGCTTGCCCGCCTCCGGCGCGGTCACCGGCTGCCCGTCGGCCACCGTCTGCTCGGGGATGGTCGGCTGGCCGTCGTAGAGGCCGCCGTCCAGGTCGAAGCTTACCTTGTGCTTCGTGGGCGCGGGCGGCGTGCCACCACCAGGACCACCTATCGCTTCCCACACCGCCCTCAGCGTCAGGTCCTTGGTAAGCGACGAGCCGAATACGTAGGGCTGGCCAGTGGCCGCATCAACCCAGTGCTTGAAGCGGTGGCCAGCCTTGTTGAGCTTGCCCGCCTCCGGCTCGGTCACCGGCTGCCCGTCGGCCACCGTTTGCTCGGGGATGGTCGGCTGGCCGTCGTAGAGGCCGCCGTCCAGGTCGAAACTTACCCTATGCTCCACCGGCGCGGGCGGCGTGCCGCCACCGGGACCACCTACCGCTTCCCACACCGCACTCAGCATCAGGGACTTGGTAAGCGGCGAGCCGAATACGTAGGGCTGGCCAGTGGACGTATCAATCCAGTGCCTGAAGCGGTGGCCGGACTTGCTGAGCTTACCTGCCTCCGGCTCAGTCACCGGCTGCCCGTCGGCCACCGTCTGCTCGGGGATGGTCGGGTTTCCGTCGTAGAGGCCGCCGTCCAGGTCGAAAGTTACCTTGTGCTCCACGGGCGCGGGCGGCGTGCCACCACCAGGACCACCGACAGGCTCCCACACAGCCCTCAGCGTCAGGGCCTTGGTAAGCGGCGAGCGTGGCCGGACTTGCTGAGCTTGCCCGCCTCCGGCGCGGTCACCGGCTGCCCGTCGGCCACCGTCTGCTCGGGGATGGTCGGCTGGCCGTCGTAGAGGCCACCGTCCAGGTCGAAGCTTACCTTGTGCTTCGTGGGCGCGGGCGGCGTGCCACCACCAGGACCACCCGTGGATTCCCACACAGCCCTCAGCGTCAGGGCCTTGGCAAGCGGCGAGCCGAATACGTAGGGCTGGCCAGTGGCCGCATCAACCCAGTGCTTGAAGCGGTGGCCAGACTTGCTGAGCTTACCTGCCTCCGGCTCAGTCACCGGCTGCCCGTCGGCCACCGTCTGCTCGGGGATGGTCGGGTTTCCGTCGTAGAGGCCACCGTCCAGGTCGAAGGTCACCTTGTGCTTCGTGGGCGCGGGCGGCGTGCCACCACCAGGACCACCCGTAGATTCCCACACAGCCCTCAGCGTCAGTTCCTTGGTAAGCGGCGAACCGAATACGTAGGGCTGACCAGTGGCCGCATCAACCCAGTGCTTGAAGCGGTGGCCGGACTTGCGGAGCTTGCCCGCCTCCGGCTCGGTCACCGGCTGCCCGTCGGCCACCGTCTGCTCGGGGATGGTCGGGTTTCCGTCGTAGAGGCCGCCGTCCAGGTCGAAGGTCACCTTGTGCTTCGTGGGCGCGGGCAGGGTGCCACCACCAGGACCACCCGCAGATTCCCACACAGCCCTCAGCGTCAGGTCCTTGGTAAGCGGCAAGCCGAATACGTAGGTCTGGCTAGTGGCCGCATCAACCCAGTGCTTGAAGCGGTGGCCGGACTTGCTGAGCTTGCCCGCCTCCGGCTCGCTCACCGGCTGCCCATCGACCACCATCTGCTCGGGGATGGTCGGCTGGCCGTCGTAGAGGCCGCCGTCCAGGTCGAAGCTTACCTTGTGCTCCACGGACCCATTGACCGTAATCGGCTCCCACCGGGCTATCAGGTCGTAGCTACCATCGGGCGGGCGATCGAATCCATCGAACTTCACCCCCTCAGCCGTGTACCACCCCATGAAGGTATACCCAGGCTTCACCGGAGTACCGGGGGATTTGTACTTCGCCCGCGCATCATACGGTATAGGCTCGGGCTTGGTCTCCTCCACCACCTGCTCGGCTACGCTATGGGTGTTGCCAGACCCATTGTCTATCGTGCCCCCATCGAGCTTGAAACGCAGCCGCGCCTTCACATTGACCTCGCTGAGCCCCTGCACCGGGGCCAGCAGCCAGGGCTGGAACGCACGCACCTTCGACCGCCCCACGAGCGTAGGCGTAAGCTTCCCCTGATGGCTCACCGCCGCACTAATCCCGTTCTGCACCTGCCACGCTAGGCTCTTGTCCGATGCATCAGCGGGCAGCACCTGCGCCCTCAGCTGCAACGATTCGCCCAGGAAAACCTCGGCCGCAGCGGGGTCTACCGCTATGCTCGCAACCCCCTTCCCCTTGCCCACGGTAACCCTCACCTGCCGCGAAATGCGGGTCCCCGCGATGCGGGCTATGATGACGGCCACCCCCTCCTGCTTCCCGCTCGCCAGCCCATCGTCGCTCACTGTCACCACGCTCTCATCGTTGCTCTCCCATTTCACCCGGAAGAACACGGGCTCCAGCTTGGCCACCTTCACCTTTTTCTCCTCGCCCACAGCCAGCTGCAGCGAGCTAGGCACCTGAAAATCATAGCTCGCCACGGGCAGACGGCCCTTGAAGAAATTATTCCATGCAGGGATTCTCGCCAAGGCATCTAGCGCCGACCCATACCCACGCTTGTCGATGTAGATCCCTTTGAGCTTGCTCGGAGCCGCGTAGAAGCCAGGGGATGATGTAAAGGATTCCCGAAACAGCTTCGTGAGTAGCGCCGCATTGTTCGGCCCGCTGAGATAGATGGTCGCCAGATTCTCCAAGGTGGTATTGACGGCTTTCGGATCGTACTTCGCTGGGTCCAGCTGCGTATGCCCGTAGCCGAAGGTGTAGCTCTGCAGGTTCGAGCAGCCGACGAGGGCCTCCGCCCCCAGCTTCCCTATGTCTATGCCGAGTTCGGTAAGTCTCTTGCAATCCTTAAATGCCTCACGCTCAACATCTACCGGCTCCCCGCCGCTAGTATTGCCAAAACGGGCAACGGACTGCAGCTTATGGCAATCCGCAAAGGCTCTCGGCCCTATCGACCTTGCGCTGAATACCACGCTCCGCAGGTTTGTGCAATAGTCAAATGTCTTTTCCTCTATGCGCCTCACGCCATCAGGGATAACGATGGACTCCAGCGCTGTGCAGGAGGAGAAGGCGGATGGGCCTATGTAGGTCACCCCCTCGGGAATGGAAATGGCGCGCAATTTTTCCGCTTCGGCGAAGGCTATCCTGCCTATGGTCCGCAAGCCCACGGGTAGCTGAACGCTCTCCAGATTTTTACAACCTAGAAAAACACCCTTAGAAAGATGCCTAACGCGCGGGGGCACCGTGAAGCTGCTCAATGCCCAGCAGCCCGAAAAGGCATCCTCTCCTATACTCTGCACTCCATCGGCTTTCAGGATGGTTTTCAATTCAGTACACAACATGAAGGCCCCGCGCCCTATGTACTTCAGCTGCTCATGCAGGGTAACCGTCTCCAGCGCTATACATGACTGGAAGACCCCCTCATCTATACCCTCCAAACCGCTGGGAATCTCGATGCTTTGCAATTCAGCATTTACCGCAAAGGCCATTTTCCCCAAGTACTTCAGCGACTCAGGAAGCTTTACGCTCTTCAGATCAGTGCCTGAAAAAGCCTCCTCCCCAATGATGCGCAGCCCCTCTGGGAGCTCTATGCTCGGAAGCCGCGAGTTATTAAAGGCCTCTCGCTTGATCTCCCTAAGCTCGGCGGGCAGCTTCACCCGCTTCAGCGCCTTGCACCATAGGAAGGTGCCCTCCTCGATCACCTTCGTCACCCCATCGGCGATTTCAACCTCCTCCAGCTTCCGGCACTCCTCGAAGGCCTTCGCCGCTATCCCCTGCACCTTGACATCCCTGCCGGCCACCTGGATGCTCGCGGGCACAGTCACCTTCCCGCTCGTCCCCTTGTCGCAGCTCAGCAAGGTGCAGATCCCCTTGCCCGCATCGTAGTTGTAGGTAAGGGGCCCCACGCGGATCTCCTCCGCCCGGCTCTGCCCGGCCAGCCCGAGCAGGAAAAGCAGCATCAGGACTGGGCGGAGAAGGCCCCTGGCCAAGCCCCCGGGCGGTGAGTCCGCCCGATATTCTAGTAGTAAATCTCGAGTTCTCATTGCATTGCTATTTTGCGATAGAAAGTAAAAAATGACTAGGCCATTCCTCAGACCGCAAGGGTAAAAGCATGACCTAGGGTAAAAGGGTGGGCAACCCACGGTCACCCACCCTTCATTATCCTCTATACCAGTGTACTAGCTCTACCGCTTCGTGAAGCGTAGCACCTGGCCCTCGATCTTCAGCAGGTACACACCCGTCCGCAGCTTGCTGATGTCCACCCGCGCACCGGGGGCGAGGGTCTCGCTGCGTAGCGGCTCGCCCAGCAGGGTGTAGAGATGCACCATGGTGCGCTCGGTCAGGCCCTCGACCACGATGAAGTCCACCGCGGGGTTGGGGAACACCGACAACCGGGCCAGCGATGCGGCCTCCACCGGGGTTGAGGTATCTGGCAAGGCATCCGAGTTGCCCACCTCAGGATTGGCATCACCCTTGCGTACCCACTTGGCCGTCAGGGTCATGCTACCCATCACCTTCGCGCCGAACTCGTACCGCGCCGCGCCGTTGAACCAGCCCTCGAACTCGTAGCCCTCCTTGGTCGGAACACCCGGGTCGGTCGCCACGCCACCATCCGCAACCATCTGG
>PDWJ01005460.1_pt1 | contig 10428 bp, 8 predicted proteins | sample 1430881 | NCBI WGS metagenome assembly PDWJ01 (sample SAMN01162460, study PRJNA174530) | Oral metagenome, whole genome shotgun sequencing project. | biome: Marine environment; feature: Marine mammal; material: Swab sample of the gingival sulcus; isolation source: swab sample of gingival sulcus... | reverse complement strand
AGGAACATTAATAAAAATAGTCCTGCCAACGACATAATCACTTTCTTTGTGATGGATGATAAAGTTCTTTGACTCATAACAATTTGTGTTTATTTATTAGATTATTTTATGCTAATTGTTTCTTTGCTTGTTTTCAAAAAAACAGCTGCTTGTAAATTTTCGGTAAAGATATACCTAATTCTCGTTACTTGGCGTTTTTTTATTGAAAAAACCCTAATTTAGACCATGTCTAAATAGTTATAATGGAAGACCACGCCTAACAAACAGCGCTTGTCCATATCTATTATGACGAGCAAAACCTACTAAGGCGTTGAAATCATTAGTAATCAATACACCATATTTTTATGTGTATTTATTTAAAAATATAGAATCTTATTTTTATATTTTTTACTTTATGTTGGATTGTGCGACATAGGCAATTTTTTACAATTTTATAATAAAAACATATTATCTTTGCGCATTATTAAACCTTAATATCAAATATTTCCGATACCAAAACAGAGGCCTATAGCCTTTGCCTCAGCCATGTACAGGTATTGGTTTGTATAGAATGGTAAAAGAACAATACTGTTTATGAGCAAATTATTCAATAACAAATTTTTTAGTGACCCTCAAAACATTATTGCAGTGGGGGTTACCTTTATCAGCTTATGCGCCTTGGTTGTATCTGTGATTCAAACCAGTCTATTGCAAGAAGAGCGGGAAATGATGAGAGAACATGCCAGAGCTTCTGTATGGCCTCATTTACATCTTGGAACCACTATATCACACAATAAAGATAACAACAACATTAGTAATTTTAAATTTTTTGTGACCAATAGCGGTGTGGGGCCGGCCATTGTAACCGATGTAAAAGTGATGTACAAAGATTCGATAGCTAAAAATTGGTGGCATTTGTTTAAGATAATGGGAATTCCTGACTCTGTAGATACCAGAATTACAAACGCCTATATCAATAAGAAGGTGGTGAAAATAGGCGAAACGATTACCATATTAAACTTCGATAAAAATCGTCCCCTTGCTAATGCATTTGTTTGGAAATTAAAACAAGAAAAGGGGTTGTCTATAGATATATACTACAAATCTATTTATGGTGAACAATGGAAGATTCATGATGGCAGTCAACCGGTCAAAATAGAAGATTTTGAAGGTTTACCAAAAGAAGAACAGTTTGATTAGCAGCGTGAATAATAACCAATAAACGATTAGGAACAAAATACCAAGAAAAAAAATGAGAGAACAAATCTTAAAACAAGTATATCAGCACCCGGACTTAAAAAGCAATGATTTAGAGAAAATTTTTGCAGCTCATGAAGAAATAACATTTAAAAAAGGTGATTTTATTATAAAAGAAGGACAAATAGCTAACAATTATTTGATTCTACAAAAAGGATTGATGCGGTCTTTTGTATATGATTATAATGGAGATGATATTACCACCGACTTTTTTATTGAAAATGAAGTTGTGATAGAAGTATCATCTTTATTTCAAAGAATACCTACCAAAGAATATATTCAAACTTTAACCGATTGCTCTTGTTACAAAATAGATTTCGAGAAATTTCAAGCACTATTTCATTCTATAGAAAATTTTAGAGAATGGGGACGCGCTTGGTTAGCCAATAGTTTGTTTCATTTTAAACAACGCTCGGTGTCTATTATCAAAGAAAGTGCTACCGACAGATATTTGGCGCTGATGCAACAAAAACCTCAAATTATACAACAAGCGCCTTTGAAAAATATTGCTTCATTTTTGGGGATTACCGATACTTCGCTCAGCAGAATCAGGAAAAACATCAATTTGTAAACCTTATTGACAAAAGACACCAAAACCTGCATTTCTCCTCCTGAATTTTATTTTTTTAAGGAAAAAATTGCTTTTTACAATAAAATCTCTTACCTTTGCCACTACCCGTTTTAATAAATACCCTTTTATAACCGGATATATATTACCTGAAATCCACAAATGTTTTCGGCAAGAAACGCACTTCCGGGGTTCAGTTATTATACAACACAATGAGGGGAAGCGGTTTTTTGATTGATTTTTAAACCTATCGTTTAGAAACAAAAGAAGGGGGCGTATTGCACGCATTTAAACAACTACTAAAATAAACTCAAAATAATTCATTATGAAAGCTTTAAAAACATTTTTATTACTCTCTTTTATAAGTTCAACTATTATACTGTTTGCACAACAATCAGGTGGAGGGGAGTTTGTTTTCAACAAATCTCACCTGCCCTGCTTAACAGAGAGCCAAAGAAGCCAAATTATAAAAAAACTAGAAGAGAATACACAACAATTAAAACGCGAAAACAAACTGCGCCCCACCAATAAGCAAAACGCTAATCCACTTTTTATTTGGCCAGTAAAAAAAGCTGCACACGTAACCTACAATGAGGTGTGGGCTATTTCAAATTATGTAGATCACAACCCCGCCTATCCCAATCAAATAACAGATTATAACGGCGGCACAAGAAGCTACGATACTTATGGAGGATACAATCATCAGGGAACAGATATTTTTATTTGGCCATACAGTTGGAAACTATTTGATGAAAATGGACTTGAGGTAATTGCAGCCGCAAAAGGCCAAATCATATATAAACACGATGGAGAGTTTGACATGAACTGCGCTTTTAATGATAGTCAATGGAACGCCATTTATATACAACATGATGATGGCAGCGTTGCATGGTATGGACACTTCAAAACAGGATCTTTAACCGACAAACATCCCGGAGATATGGTAGCACAAGGTGAATATCTGGGGGTAGTAGGCAGCTCGGGCAATTCTACCGGACCTCATTTGCATTTTGAAGTATACAAACGCACCCCTTTCAATTACGACAACTTGATAGACCCTTATAGCGGACCATCAAACAATTGGAACGATGTGTCTTGGTGGCAAAACCAAAAACCATACAGAAACCCCAAAATAAATGCTCTAACTACCAATAGCAACCCACCTGTTTTTGACGACTGTCCTGCTATTGAAATACCTAATGAGCAGAATGCCTTTTCTACAAATAGCTTGGTATATTTTACTGTTCTTTTAAAAGACCAATTCAATCAAAGTTTTGATTTGAAAGTATACAAACCCAACAATAGCCTATACTTCAACTGGCATAAAGATTTACCTGACGATTATGCAGCGTCGTATTGGTGGTATTCCGGTTATACCGATAATACAGAAGGAGAATGGCGCGTAGAGTGTACCTTGAGCACAGGCGAAGTTGTAAATCACTATTTTACAGTAGACAAAGACCTAAGCATAAACAAATATAGCTTAAACAATGCCAGCATTTACCCCAACCCCTTAAAAGATTACTTATTTGTCAGTGCAAGCACAAGGGTAAATACGCTTATTATTAGAGACTTCTTGGGAAAACGAGTATTCGAATACAATGAAGCATTTGTTGGCACCAAGAAATTACCTGTAAAATCCTTACCAAAAGGATTGTACTTTGTAACCCTACTGGACGAAGATGCCAACGCGCTCACATTCAAGCTCATAAAAGAATAAAGGCTGCACTTAAGCACACTACAAGACCAATAGAGACTCTACCCTCAACTATGCAAAGCACAAGTTCTAAACCCAAAATATGTATTAGCTCAACTATTACATAACTCTAATACACCGGGTGATTTAGATCTCTGCTGCCTTGTAATACTTTTTGCGCAACCAAAAGGATACCCTTACCAGCAAAATCAAAGCAGGCACTTCAACCAAAGGGCCTATAACCCCTGCAAAGGCTTGCCCTGAATTTAATCCAAAAACAGCAATGGCTACAGCAATGGCCAATTCAAAATTATTGCCGGCGGCGGTAAAGGCTACCGAAGCGGTTTTGTCGTATGTGGCACCTACCACTTTGCTCAACACAAAACCAATGATAAACATCAGGGTAAAATAAAGCAAAAGAGGCACCGCAATAATAAGTACATCCATAGGGATTTCTACAATCAGTTCTCCCTTGAGCGAAAACATCACTATAATAGTAAACAGTAATGCGATTAATGTCATGGGCGATATTGTGGGGATAAATACATTTTTGTACCATTCCTCTCCTTTTAGCCTTACCAGGCTCCATCGGCTCAGGATACCCATTACAAACGGAATACCCAAATAGATAGCCACACTTTGGGCAATGGTGGCGATAGAAATATCTACAATAGCCCCTTCAAATCCGAAATAAGGAGGTAGCACCGTGATAAAAATCCAAGCATAAAAACTATAGGCAAACACCTGAAAAATACTGTTCAAGGCCACCAACCCGGCACCATATTCGCTACTGCCGTCTGCCAGGTCGTTCCACACCAATACCATAGCAATACAACGCGCCAAACCAATCAAGATAAGCCCCACCATGTATTCGGGATAATCGCGCAAAAAGACAATGGCCAACACAAACATCAACACAGGCCCAATCACCCAATTGAGCACCAGCGAGACAGATAAAATCTTGGTATTTTTAAACACCTGTGGCAATAAGGCATAATTGACCTTGGCCAAAGGCGGATACATCATCAATATCAAACCTATGGCAATAGGAATATTTGTAGTGCCACTACTGAATGCGTTTATAATATTGGGGAATGTGGGAATAAAATACCCAAGGGCTACTCCTACAGCCATGGCTACGAATATCCACAGGGTTAGATACCTATCTAAAAAACTTAGTTTTTTTGTCGCCATTTTTTTTTAAGATTTTAATTGAGAGAATACATACAATAATTCGGTGGCTATTTGCAAGCTTCTTTCTTTGTATTTTTCGGCTTGCCGGGGGGTGTTGTCAAATGCTTTGGGGTCTTCAAATGTGATGGGGATGCGTTGTTCTGCCCCGGGCACCACCGGACAGGCCTCATCGGCCGAATGGCAGGTCATAATAGCCGCAAATGCAGATTTGGGATTGAAGGCATCATCCATTTTTTTTGAAAAACCTATAATGGGATGCGCATTTTCAGCATACTTGATACTATAGACAGGATTGTTATCACCTCCCATTTTGCTTACCCTAAAGCCGGCATCTTGCAAAGTGTTGGCCACCGTAGGAAACATGGCTGTAGCTTCTGTGCCACCCGAATAACAAAACACGGACTTAATATTGAAATAATGCGCCATGGTTTGTGCCCACACTTGCGACAGGTGACTCCTGCGCGAATTATGCGTGCAAATAAAATTCAACCGAATGGGGTTGTTCTTGTCCATTTTTGATTGTATAAAACGGATAAGAGGCTCCAAAGTAGCTTTGCGCTCTTTTGAAATGGTTTGTATATTTAAGGTCTTTATAACCCGTTCTATATCTGAAAAAATATTACCCATATTAGTATTTAAGTATTGGATTGCAATATTACAACTAATATTGCAAGCTTACACCCAAAATATTTATTTAAGGGCATATAGGGTCAACCCTCAAAGTTTGTTAAGAACCCGCAAAAAAACATTGCGGTCTTTGCGATAAGCTTTGCGTCCCTTGCGGTAAAATAATTCGGTAAACACAAGCCATGCAAGTAATGTCACAATATATGTTTGCTCTATTGTCTTAATTTGTACTTGTTTTCATTTCTTGCCATAGGACAAGTATTCTGCGACTAATTTCTTGTACTTTTGTGCTGTAAATAATTTAAAAACACACAAGATGATGAAAAATCCAATACAGTGGCTTGAAATAGCCACCATAGACATTGAAAGAGCAAAACAATTTTACGCAAAAGTGTTCGGTTTAGAATTCCAATTTATAGACATGCCCGATGCCAAAATGTATATATTTGGCGCACCGGATATGGACGTGCCGGGTTCGGCAGGAAGTTTGGTACAATCTAAATATTACAAACCAAGTACAGACGGCACTGTTGTTTACTTCTCCTGTGAAGATGTGGCAGTAGAGTTGGCTCGTGTAGAAGCGGCGGGTGGAAATATTGTTGTGCCTAAAACAGATATTGGTGAATTTGGCTTTTATGCCCATATCCTTGATACCGAAGGCAACAAAATAGGCCTGCATTCCCAAAAATAACACAGTTAATAAAAAGCAAACATGCGTTTTTTGCAAAACAACTCAACATACTGTTTTGCAACAATTTAGAACACATAATTCAGACCTGACAGGTTTCAAAAACCTGTTCAGGTCTCCATCAAAGCACCCTTAATAATTTAACTTTCAGAAAAGTGTAATTTTAAAATTTATCTATTCATCAGAACATGCGTTTACCCTGCAATTAATAACAAAGGCATGCGTTAATAAAGGCAAAACAACCAAACTATGCATAAGAAAATAGCGGTTTTGAGAGGTATCAATGTGGGTGGAAAAAGAAAAATATCGATGGCAGACCTAAGGGCTCTGTATACAAGCTTAGGATGGGAAAATGTGAATACCTATATACAAAGCGGACTTTAAAACCCTAAAAATTTTGTCTTGAAAAAAATTGTAGCTTTGCAGGTATGCAAATATTGTAAAGTTTTCATAACCAATTACAACCCAAAATGGAAAACATTGCTACAATTTTGATTTACATTCATGCGTTTTTTGGCGGAGCAGGATTGATAACAGGCATAGGCAGTATCGTGTCTAAAAAAGGAAGCCCCATGCACAAAAAAACAGGGAAATTATTCTCTCTCGGCATGCTCGTAAGTGCTATTATTTCAATACCCATTGCCTGGATGCCCAATCACAAAAATTTGTTTTTATTCCTGATAGGCTTGTTTACCATATATCTTGTTTTGGCAGGCAACAGAGCTTTGAAATTCAGAACCAAAACAACCGCTGCACCCTTAGACAAAATTATTTCAGGCAGTATGCTTGTCTTCTCTTTGGTAATGATTGTGATGGGTACTTATGGCCTTTTAAATAAGGTCTTGTTTTATTTGTTATACCTATTTTTTGGTGGCCTTGGCTTACTTTTGAGCATTAGAGACTTTAGGTTTTACAAAAATCTACGCCAGCCCAAAAACGCTTGGTTAATATCTCATATTGGCAAAATGGTGGGCGCCTTTACAGCTTCTATTACAGCCTTTATTATAGCAGGCTTAGGCATAGGCAACTTAATAGCCTGGACACTGCCTACCATCCTTGGCACTGTGTATATTTTATTCTGGAAAAGAAAAATGAGCCCACAAACCAGACGTTAATATCTAACTATAAACAAAAGGCCAGATCTTATTTTTTCAGTCTCAAGTTTCAATCTCAAAATGATACGATTAAAGTCCACTTCTATTGAAAAGTAGGCATCTGCATGGCATTCAATTACATATTATAGTCTATATCACCAAAGACATTCCTTTTCTTATGAAAAACTAGAGCTATTTTCATGACATATCAAATAAGTAAATTATTTAACAACATGTTTTTTTAGAATATTTTTTATTATACTTTGTTTTATCTGATTTTTTACTTATTTTTGCAAAATCAATACAAAATCACTTATAAAAGCAATGCATTTATAATTGTTTTTACCTAAAAACAATTATTCATACCTGTTTTTATATTAAAACAAAATTCTAACTAAAAAATTATTCTCATGAAAAAAAAAGAAACAAAAACGTCTGACAAAAAAACATTTTCCAACTTACATGAAAATGCTAGCTTAGGCATGACAGCTAGTGACAGGTCAATTAAACAAGGTGTTACCAAAGGTAAATTCACATTCTTTAACACGAGCAAATTCAACCGAAATTCAAAACTTGCAAAAGCATATGAAACGGTACGTAACTTTGATATCATTAAAGAAAAGAAAAAATTTATTGATATCAAACCAACTGTAACCAAACTAGGTTTCTTGTCCATAAAACGAAAGCACCCCTCTTTTCCATCTGACGAATCATACCTAAAAAATGCCTCAAATGCCTTCTTATACCCTCATGGAAAGGTGTTAATTATTATTGATAACGCTATTTGGACACGTCTTAAAACAAGGATACACAGATATGTTCTTGACATTGCAAAAGAAGGTTATTGGGCTGATATTTATACAGTCGAAAACGCAAACGCCCACCACATCAAGGGATTGATAAAATCCGCATCTCCAAGAGGAGCTTTGTTAGTTGGGAATATCCCGGCGGCCTTTTACAAACACGAGAACGACACATTTCCATGTGATTTATACTATATGGACATTAATGGAACATGGAAAGAAACGAATACCAGTGGTGTTTTTGATGGACATTCAAACAATGTTAATCCTGAAATTTGGATAGGTAGACTTTTTACCCCCACAAATAACGGAAATGATATAACGCTCTTGAAGGAATATTTTGATCGTAATCATAAATTCCGAAACGGGAATATGGAGCACCGCAGAAACGCCTTATCATTTGTTGATGATGATTGGGCAGGGTATCCTAAAAAAATAAAGAAAGCATGGTCTGGATTTCCAAGCAGTTTTCAAAATGGAGTTGATGCGGCTGTAAAATGGCCTCATAACAACAAAGTATACTTCTTTAAGGATGACAAATACATACGCTATAATATTAGCAATAGAAAAGTTGACGCGGGGTACCCCAAAAAAATTGCTCAAGCATGGTCTGGATTCCCAAGCAATTTTCAAAATGGAGTTGATGCAGCAATTACTTGGCCTACAAACAACAAGATATATTTCTTCAAAGGAAACAAATACCTTCGTTATGACACCAATAATCACTCCGTAGATCCTGGATATCCAAAATTAATTAAAAATGCTTGGCGTCAATTTCCTAATTCTTTTCAAAATGGAATTTCTGCAGGTTTTGCATGGCCTAATGGTAAAATCTACTTTTTTAAAGATGATGAATATATCCGTTACGACTCTAGCAAAAATAAAATGGATCCCGGATATCCAAAACGGATTAAAAGTGCTTGGCGTAATTTTCCGAAAGAATTTCAGACAAAAGTTGATACCGCAGTCATTTTCCCTAATGACAACGCGTATATCTTTAGTGACAATATGTTTCTTTGCTATGACACTAATCTTAACAAGGTTCAACAGGCAGGGTTTGACGATTGCTATCTTGATGCTATGTTCCCTTCACATGAAGTTGATGTAGTCACGCATCCTGATGAAACTAGAGCATCTAATTATAAAACTGAACTTCTCAAGCCCAGATCGTGGGTGCAGCTTTGTGCTCATTCCAACATTCATCTACATGCTTTTGCAGCAGATCCACCTTCAGGCTATGTCTCCAATACTTATTTAAGCGAAACTGAGCCTCCTCAGGCATATTTTTACAATCTTTTTTGTTGTTCTTCAGGTAGATTTACTACAAATGAATATATTGCAGGTTGGTATTTATTCGATAAAGCTGGCGGGGGCAATTGCCAAGGATTGGCTGTAATCGCAAGTAGCAAAAGTGGTTCCATGTTAAGTTTTGAAGATTTCTATTTACCATTAGGACAAGGAAAAGTAATAGGAGACGCATTTAAGAATTGGTGGATTAAACGAGGTCCTTCACATGATAATGTTGAAATTTCTTGGTTTTATGGAATGGTATTATTAGGAGATCCAACACTTACATGGTATAAAGGATGTGTTCCTATCCCTACTACCCCTAATGATGGAGAAACTTTAAATCATTATCCAAGAAAGATGATTCTAGAATGGGAACCTGTTAAAATAAATGGTGTCAAATACGATGTTGAAATTGATGCCTTTCATGCTTTAGCTACAGGGAAATGGGCCGCGGAAACCAATCAAGTATGGTATATAAAACACAATATTTCTGGAAATATATTTAGTCATACATTTGTTGGGGCTCAACGTGGAAGATGGAGAGTTCGATCAAGAATTGGAAATAACGTTTCACCATGGTGTAAGTGGCAATATTTTCGCTTTACATTATAACAGGAAAACCCGAACAAATAATGCAACATGTAATTCTCTAAACTATTTTGATTTCATTGAGATGTTTAGACAAGATTCATAATCTATTAAGCCCGGCAAGATTATTTTTTTGCCGGGCTTTTGTATACCAGAACACAAAATCTTAGCACCCAAAAATGCTCCACAAGCATAATATTAACCTGAGTTCTATTTTAAAATAGTGCGATTAAAGTTTGTGTTATTTCGGGCTGAATGTGAGAATATTCTTTATTTCCACTCTAAAATGGTGCGATTAAAGTCCAGCGACCCTCTGCTTGTAAAACAGTCTTAGCTCCCACTTCAATCTCAAAATGGCACGATTAAAATCCTTGATTCCCCTTTGAACCAAAACAGCTTCTTTGAAGTTTCAATCTCAAAATGGCACAGTTAAAGTCCCAAGATTTTGTTTCAGCTAACCGAATTAAAAGCAAATTTCAATCCCAACAAGCAGTATTAATTAGCCTTAGCTTACAAAACATATCGCCATACTTATTTCATGTATAGCTACCACGATACTTAATGTTGTTTTGCTTATTTTTGCCTCATGATATATTTGTATTATACATCATTGCCCGGTGCAAACACCCCGGCATCTGTATATG
>PDWJ01005459.1_pt1 | contig 10428 bp, 1 predicted proteins | sample 1430881 | NCBI WGS metagenome assembly PDWJ01 (sample SAMN01162460, study PRJNA174530) | Oral metagenome, whole genome shotgun sequencing project. | biome: Marine environment; feature: Marine mammal; material: Swab sample of the gingival sulcus; isolation source: swab sample of gingival sulcus... | reverse complement strand
ACATTGTTCAAGAGCGTCCCAAGGGTGGGGAGATGCTCGCCCAGCCGATCACGATCACCGATTTGGTGACTGCAACCGATAACGCCGACGCCAATCCGTTGACGAATTTCGAGTACTACATCAACTATTGCTCGCCCACAACGTTCCCGTATGGCGATCATCCGTATGGGAGAATCGGGATCACGTCAGACGCCGATGCCACCAACTCGGTGATCGATTCGGGGACGTGCTCCTATATCCGTGCTAACCCTGCTGACACCGATTCGGCGTATGAGCTCACCATCGATGGGGCTGACTTGTCGGGGAGCTCATTTCCAACCGAGAGTGTTGGTGGGATCAATTATTCGGCAGGACCGTACTATGTCGCCAGCGTCGAGATGCGGGTGTTTGTGCCCTTGGACGTTGTTGATGCTGAGGACGGCGACCCATCCAACGGTGTTGGTGCGATCAACCTCTACAACGAGTTCTCGGGGTTCGATCCCGACAGCATCTCTGGCAACTCCAATTACGGTGCTGGTGTCGAGCCGGGATATTGCGACGGCGCCGGCAACTGTGAGGTGATGTGGGATGGGTCGCGCTCGAACAATGTCGTTGGTCCGAGCGGATTCGTGCTCAGAACCAGCGGGTTTTTCGCAAAGTACCTGCGAAACCAGACCAATGATGGTGGGATCTGGAGCAGCTTCTTGCCAAGCCAGACCTTTGGCCACAGTGGCGATGGTGAGCTCGAACCGGGGATGCCGCTTCACGGCCGCCTCACCTTCCACAACAATGGAACGAATCCTCTTCGTCAGGTCACGCTGTGCGATGTCTTCGACAAAACGGTGATGCATCTGACCGAGGCGACCGATGTTGGTGGCTTACCGGGCGACTACGCCTTCGTCGGGACCTATGACCAGCTGACGCCCTACAATTTTGATTGGCCTGACAAGTTCAAGATGCAATATGCGATCGCCGATACCAGCGGTGATGATCCGCTGGTCGGTGGATACAGCACCTCGACTGGACGATATGAGGGCGATTGGTCGGCTCAGTCGGCAGCCTCAGCTGAGTGTGGTGATGCCTCCACCACGTGGTATGACGATCCGAATTCGGTGCCCGGCGGTATCGATGAAGTCAATATGGTCAAGATGGTGCCGGCCGATCCGGATTTTGCTGTTCCCGCTGGTGCATACATCGCGTTCGTTGTTCCTCTCAAGGTGAGGGACAACTTCCACGGTGGTCCTCACGATGGCGATCAGATCCCGTTGGGGACGGTGTTGGCGAATTACGGCAACCGAGCATGGCAACAGTCTGATGGCAGCCTTGGTTGGCTGACCCCGAACTATCTGCCCTCCCCGGAGAACTCATCGGAGACCGGAGACCGCGCCACCCTGACCCGTGTACGTGTCCGGCTCGAAAAAGAGTCGCTGGTTCCGGCAGCTGGGGTTGATCAGACCGGGGCGACCTTGGCCGGTAACCAGGTGGTCTGGAAGATCAATCCGGTCGTGCTGTCAGGTTTGGTGCCCGCCACGAGTGCCCATGATGTGGTGGTTGTTGATGAGCTTCCGGCCGAGGCGACCTATAACGCCACGTGCACGGCGGCGCAAGCTGGTGCAACCCCGCCGGATTTGATTCAGCCGAATACTGATCGGCACGGAAACGCTGCACCGGGTAAGACCTTGTTGACCTGGAATCTGGGTGATGTTCCGGCCAATGATGCCGCGGCCTTGCCGCCGCGCATTTTCTGTACCGAGACCGATCCCTTGGCTCCTAACGGCACCAATGTGGTGAACTACGCCGAAATTCGGTCCAGCAATGCGATCTCATCGTTGCCGGTGCGCTCCGATGAGCACACGATCCAGCTCGAACAAATCGGAGCGATCAAGACATCGAAGACGGTCGATCGCCAACTTGATCCGCTTGGCGACTCCCAGATCCATACCCTCAGATTCGCCAATTTCTCCGATGCCTCGGGAGTGGCGACACCGGTGGTGATCGATGTGTTGCCGTGGAATGGCGATGGGCTGGGTTCGTTGAGCGAGCGTGATCCGGCATCCGATTTCACTGGAGTGGTCACCCTCGACTCGGTGCCGACGGTGACCTGGCTGGATGGGTCCACCCCCGGTGCGGGTGATCCCCACCCCGAAATGGGTGTCTTCTGGTATTCGGCAGATGCGCCAGCAACGATCGACTACAACCCCGATGACAATGCATCGACGTGGTGTTCCTATGACGGTGCCAACTTCGCGATGGAAGTTGACCATGGGGGTGCATGCCCCGGTGCATTTGCGGACATCACGGCGTTCCGTTTCCAGTCGAACTATGACTTGACGCGCGATGGTGATGATCGTCGGGGCATGGCGATTACGATGACCTTGCAGGCGACCGGCAACTCGGCCGGCGACTTTTACGCCAACCGCTTCGCGTTCGATTCATCGACACTGCCCACCGACCAGTTCTTGCGGTCGAATACGGTGACGGTGCAGGTTGAGGGATTTGCGCTCGGTGACCTGATCTTCATCGACCGCGATAACAACGGCACCTACACTGCCGGGGTTGATGTGCCCGCACCCGAAGGGATTCCGGTGGAGGTGTATGTCGATGACGACGGCACACCAGGCCCCAGCGCTGGGGACACCCTGGTCACCACGGTGCCAACCAATGCTCAGGGTCGATGGCTAGCCGAACGGCTGCCAGCCGGCGACTATTACGCTCGCTTGACCCCGGCGACCTTTGGTCCTGGCGGGTTGTTCTCAGGCTATGAGGTCCAGCCGATCGGGTATGAGCCCGATCCCAATACCGATGCGAACGATGGCGGTGACCACCACGCCTCGACGCCGGGTACCGAAGAAGTTGATGGAGTGGTGACCCCGGTGGTGACCCTGTCGGCTACACCGAGCGGCAATACCACCGATCCGTCGACCGGTGATGAGCCGGTGGGTGACAACACCGGTGCTCTCAACACGTCGGTGACCGATGATTTCACCAATTTCACTCTGGACATGGCCTTCAAAGCCAAGGGTGATACCGGGAGTATTGGTGACCGGGTCTGGGTGGACACCAACGGCGATGGTGTTCAGGATCCTGGCGAGCCAGGTTTGAACGGGGCGACAGTGATCTTGACCTGGCTGGGCTGGGATGGTGTTCCCGGTGGTGGGGACGATGTGGTCTTTACCCAGGTGACCTCGGGTGATGGCAGCTATCTCTTCGACAATCTGCCGCCCGGCGAGTTCACGGTTGAGGTCAGCCAGGTTGATAGTGATCTGTCGCCAACCTATGACCTCGATGGTGGGGACGATTCGGTGGCATCGGTGTCACTCGCTTCTGGAGAAGAACGCCACGATGTTGATTTTGGCTATCAGCCGAGCTTTACCTTGGGTGATCGGGTCTGGATCGATGTCGATGGTGATGGGATCTACGACCCAACGGTGGATGCTGTTCCGCCCGCCCCGGTCGAGGTGGTCTTGTACCACGCCGATGGGACCCCAACCGGGATGACCGCCACGACCGATGCTGACGGCAATTACAGCTTTACCGGGTTGCCCGCAGGCGACTACTACGTTGAGATCCCGTCATCGAACCTCACCGGTGACCTGGCGGGGGCGATTGCTGCTCCCAACGGTGAGGCCGATCCCAATACCGATGTCGATGACGATGCTGACCACAACGCGTTGACCATTCCGGGTGGTGGTATTCGCTCGGGGGTGGTGACCCTGTCGGCAACCTATTCGGACACTCCTGGAGAGCAGGTCACCGGCGATGAGCCCGGTGGGTTCACCAATAACACCCTCGATCTGGCCTTGATGAGAAATCCGAGCATCAGTATCGACAAGGAAGTGTGCCCTGACGGCGCCACCTGCGATCCGGCAGCGGGTATCGGTGATGGCGGTTGGTCCGAAGATGAGCTCTTCCCCTTCGGTTCCACAGTGAGATGGCGGGTGGTGGTCACCAATACCGGCGGCTTTGATCTGGTGGATGTTGAAGTCACCGATCCCTTGGTTCCCACCTGTGGCGCAACGATCGGTGAGCTCGATGTCGGTGAATCGACCACTATCGAGTGCACGACCGCCAATATCTTGGTGGCGGTCGCTCCCAATACGGCGTCGGTGACCGGGCAGACCGCTGATGGCGCCGAGTTGTCCGACAGTGATACAGCTTCAGCGCGGGTGCCCGATCCTGATCCGGGGATTCGGGTTGTCAAGCTGATCAATGGTCACGATGCTAACTCCGCTCCTGGCGTGATGGTTGAGGCTGGATCGTTGGCCCAGTTCGTGTTTGAGGTTGAAGTAACCGAAAACGTGCCCTTGGTTGACGTCACCGTGATCGATGACGTGATTCCGGCAGCCGATATCAACTGCACGTTTGGTACGGACACTGGCGACAATGTGATCGCTGGGCCGGTACCGGTGGGAGCGACGTTTAGGTGTGTGGCGCAGTACAGCTCGATGCCGGCGGGGCCGCACACGAATATGGCTACCGCTTCGGGTGTGCCGATCACCGGCGGGAACGCTGTTGAAGCCTCTGATCCAGCGAACGCTTTCGGGGCTGAGTCGGCGGTCGACATCGAGAAGTATGTGAATGGCCTTGACGCTGATGATGCTCCAGGGTTGTCAACCACTCCAGGCCAGGCGTTGACGTGGACCTATGTGGTCACCAATACCGGCAACACGGTTCTCACCGATGTGACGGTCACCGATGACCAGGGGGTCGCGGTGGTGTGTCCTAATCAAGATGATGTGGTTGCATCCTTGGCTCCGGGCGAGTCGTTCACCTGTACCGGCACCGGTCTTGCTCCCCAGAGTGGTGGCTATACCAATGTCGGCAAGGTGACCGCGACGCCGCCGGACACGGTTGATGCCGAGGGTCAGCCGGTGAGCCATGATCCACTCGTCGATGACGATCCGGCGAACGTGTTTACGGCGTTCCCAGCGATCGATGTGGAGAAGTATGTGGTGGCCGGTGGTGTGGATCACGATGCTGATTCCGCTCCGGGGCCGTCCTTGCGACTGAACTCGATGGCCAACTGGAAGATCGTGGTCACCAATACGGGGAACATCACCCTCAATCAGGTGGTGGTCGACGATCCGACGATGACCTCGCTGGGGGCTGCGGTGATCTGCCCAGGCGGCAACCCGATTCCCAGCCTGGAGGTCGGTGCCAGTGTGGAGTGCACGGTGAGCCATCAGGTCAGGACCACCGGATTGTTCAAGAACACGGTGATGGCCACTGGGACGCCGCCGGCAATGTTGGATGCCGATGGCGGAGTCTTCGTTCCCAACCCGGTGAGCGACAGCGATCCTGCTCACTACACCGGAGTGCGGCACGGTGGCTACGGTCGACCCTTGCCTCGTACCGGCAGTGATCTCACCGGTTGGGCGATCGGTGTGGCGGTCTTGCTCCTTGTTGGGGGAGCTGGGCTCGTGCTGATCGGACGACGGCGTCGCACAGCGGTTTCATAACCCGGTAGTCCATTGGCGGTATTGCCGCTGCTGTTGCACTCGTCAGGTGCAACAGCAGCGGTGGTGCCGGGATCGATCTGTTCGGCGAGCGCGTGATGATCGAGCTCAGCGTCTACCTGGAATTGTGGTTTTTTCTGGGATGATGCCATGCGCACGCAGTAACGACGCTCAGTATTTGTAGTTCTGAAAGCGTTAGTTAAGCTCGCCGTATGCACTGGAATGCTTCTCCTTGGTCACGCATGAAGCCATCGAATTTGGGGACTGGTCCGATCTTCACCATGTCTGGTTCGGCTCGCGCTGTGGCGCGTGTGGTGACCGCACTAGCCATTGGATTGGCGGGAGCGATCGCTCCCTTGAGCATGGCCCATGCCGCTGGTGATGTCGGAGGCACGGTGTGGATCGATTTCAATAATGACACCACCTTTGATATGGGGGTTAACCACATCTCCCCGTTCGCTGATGTGTTGCCGCCTTCGGTGGTCGAAAAGGGTTTTGCAGGCATCGCGGTGCGGCTGCTCGATCTTGGTGGCAACGAGGTCGCTACCACGACAACGGATGCCAACGGCAGCTATTCATTTCCCGGCGTTGACGATGGTGACTATGTCATCGAATTCACCGCGCCGGACAACTTCGGATTTGTCTCACCAACGCCTGCTGGTGATTCGGATGTGAATGCTCCACCACCAGCGGGTTCTGACCCGTGGATCGGTACGAGCCCGGTCACCGTGGCTGGCGCGGCAGTGGTCATCGACGCTGGTATGCGTCCCACTCCTAAGCTGAACCTGGCGGGTGTTGACATTGACGGTGACCCGACCAATGGTGTGCAGACCGTCCAAACCGGTAAGCCTCCGTTCAATATTCCCAGCGACTGTCCTGGCGCTGGAATGGACTGCGACCCCTATGACGATGTGGTCCGCTCGAATGACTTGGTGACCCTCAACCTGGGTGTGAGTCCCACCGATCTTGCGGTTGGGGGCCAAGTCGACAACGTGATTATCGAGCTTCAGCTCATTCCTTCGGGTGGTGCACGACTCAATGTTTCCTCGGCATCGGCCACTGGCTTGCCAAACGTGTGCATTGGCAATGGTCCGCCCGCCTCGACAATCGTCACCGATCCGGCAACGGGTGTGGTGACGTTGGTGTGCAATATTGGGCCGGTTGGCAATGGTGTCAGCTTGCTGCCAGTGTCGGTGTTTGCTGATGGATCGTCGCCCAATGGGTCGTCGTTTACGTGGGCCGCGCAGGCCTATTCGGCATCCGACGAGTCGATGCCGTCGGAGCGCCTTGACGGTGGTGGCACCCAGGTGACCTCGTCGCCACGCTTTGACATCACCAAGAATCATGATGCCTCTAACCCTGACAACCGGTTGATCCCGTACTCGGCGCTGGAGCAATACACCAACCCGGTGACGGGCCAGGTTGAGCTGGGCAAGACCATGTCGTATGACCTCTCGATCATCGTGCCGAAGACACCGCTTGATCCGGCTCACCCGAATGGACCCTTCTTCGACAATCGGGGTATTGAGCAAGTGGACACCTTCACCTTTACCGAGTTGGTCGACCCGCGCTATGCACCCTTCGGGGCGATGATCGTCAGCTGTTCTCCTCAGCCCTATACGGGTAGTGGTGGGTCAACTCTGCCCACCGATGGTGCGGGCAACCTTCCTCATGAACACAACAAGACCGCCAATAATGGCACCTGGTCGTGCCCGGCGGGTACGAACACCATCGAAGTCTCGGGTGCCGATACTTCGGGTGGGCATATCCCCACCCAGGGGCAGCGAGGGAATTCCCTCACCGCCGACATCATCGTGACCGGCAAGGTGGTGGTGTGGTATCCAGCGTCAGCCCTCTTCCGCTATGCCGGCCCCGACGGTGACATCACTACCGCAGCCGACAACGGCACGATCGATGGCACCACACCGGTTGCTGGCACGGGACCAGCCGACTGGGGCCAGCTCTGGCAGTACGGCGATGCTCCCTATTTCGGGACCTTTCCTACCACCAACTGTGTGACCGACTTTGACCCAGTCTCAAATTCCGGCTCATCCAACTTCGGCGCCGGGTTTGAGCCGGGCTGGGATGGCACGCCTGGTGGTGGCGCTAGTGGCAACAACTGCCGCAATGCCTCGGTCACCATTTCTCGCGGCAGCTTCAGCAAGGCATTTGGTGGCAATACCGAGCCAAGTGGCCTTGATGCTTATTGGACTGGCCGTCCTCAGAACATTGTTCCGGGGCAGGCCGCTACTGGCTCAGGCGATGGTCCGGTAACCGCTGACCAAGAGTTCTTCGCCCAGATCGTGCGGAGCAATCAGGGTGGTGCAGCTCCGCTGCCAACGATCGGCATGTGTGACGCGATCGACAATGCCACCTATCACGTAGCTCCGCTCTCAACCGGGCCGTTTGCTGGCCGCTATACGACCGTGGTGATGCAAGATCTCTCCCCATCAAGCTATGACCCTGCCACAGGTGCTCTGTATAAGAACGGCTACGAAAACGGTTTCAAAGTCGAATACGCGCGCTTTACCGGTGCCCGTAAGACGTGGCAAAACACCTACGACCTGGTTGGTCCGCCGAGTGGTCCCAATGAGATCCTGCCCATTGACTCAAGCCAGCAAGCTGCTGCGGCACTTGATTGTGGTGAAGCCCTCACTCGGGCCGGGCAGTTGGAGTGGACCGCTGATCCATCGGGTTGGTCCGCTGATGACATTGTGATGGTGCGGGTGGTGGGTGATTCCACCTTCGACACCTCGAGTTTCATCAATACCAATCTCAACCCTGGTGATGTCGATGCCAACGACGCGCTGTGGGCCAATATCAAGCTGCAAGCTCGTACTGACTTCTATGCTCCCGATCAGCCAGCGATCAATGGGCGAGCCATCCCGACCGGGACGCTCTTGCCCAACCATGGCAATGTGGCATGGGAATGGCTGCCTGATCAGGGTTACGACTCGCCCAACCTCAGCTATGGCACCGGTGGCTATGACCCCAACACCCACCAGGGCACTAATGGGGCAACCACGATCGGCGCTGGCGATCGGTTGATCTATCGCGGGGTGACGATCGGTCTTCGCAAGACTGCCGACTTGGCTGCACCAGGAGACAACCTTCTCCAAGAATCGTTTACCGGTGATCCGATCATGTGGTCGCTCACCCCAAACGTGAGCGATGCCGGTGGCCAGGGAATTGCTCGCAACCTCCATATCACCGATGTCTTGCCCGAGTTCTTGTACTACGACCCCGCGTGCACCCCGGCTCCTCCGGCTGGTGTTGTTGGGCCAACTGTCGCCCTGGACACCCCCAACCTTGGTGAGACCACCCTGACCTGGTCGCTCGGTGACCGCCAAGCCGGTGTGCCCATCGACCCGATCGTGCTGTGCACTGTGTCGTCGCCCTTTATTCCGTCACCGATTGATCTCGTGAACGACGCCGAGGTCACTGCGGACAATGCCAGTGCGAGTGCTGGCAACCGCGGTATTCGTATCTTGCAGGTCGGTCGCTTGGCAGTGGAGAAATCGGTCGACAACCCCCTCGACGAGCTTGACGATGGCCAGGTGTGGACACTGGCATGGGGCAACACCACCGAATCGGCTTCGCCGGTGACGTTCGCGGCGGTTGACGTGATCGACACCTTGCCATTCAACGGCGACAACGCTGGGCCGAGCTCGCGGATTCGCTATGCCTCCAATTATGTGGGCACCCTCCAGATGACTGGCCCAATGCCAACACCTCAGCGCTCAGTAGACGGTGGTCCTCCCAGCGATGAGGCGGGAACGTGGTACTACAGTGCTGATGATCCGTCGTCGATCAATCATGATGCCCACGATGTTGAGAATCTGCTGACCCCTGCTGGTACCACCAACTGGTGCACGTGGGATGGGGCAAGCTTCAGTCTTGTCGGTGGCCCCGGTCCGTGTCCCACGTCATGGGCTGACGTGACGGCCATACGGTTTGTGTCCGATCACGTCTTGCCATTCCAAACAACAGTGACGACCACCCTTGAGGTGCAGGCCGCAGGGAACGAGCGCAACAGCTTCTATGCCAACCGCTTTGGTGCGTTCACGGCCACCTTCCCCGATGACGCGGTGTTGTCGAATGAGCCGTTCGTGCAGGTGATCGGGTTTAGCGTTGGCGACCTGATCTGGATCGACACCGATGGCGACAATCTCTATACCACTGGGGTTGATGTGCCGGTCGATGACGGGACCGTCGTTGAGATCTACGCTGCTGGTGCAACCCCGGGCACCGATGCGCCGGTGGCTACCACCACCGTGGTTGATGGTCGGTATCTCTTCGAGGCACTCGACCCTGGTGACTACTTCGTGGTGGTTCCCACCGTGCCGAACGGTCTTGGGGCCGCGCCATTCCCGGCGCCAGCCGATGATGATCACAATGAAGGCATTGACCATTCGGCAACCGACACCGGCACCGGCGGCGTCAAGACCGATGTATTCACGCTCTCGTATACACAAACCGGCACCCACTTTGTTGGGGATGAGCCCTTGGGTGACAATGTGGCCGGTCTCGGCGACCCCTGGATCCAAGACGGCTTGACAAACTTCACCATCGACCTCGCCTTGGTCGGCACGCTGTCGATTGGTGATCGGGTGTGGGTTGATGAGGATGGTGATGGTGTGCAGGATCCGGGTGAGCCGGGCATTGGGGGCGTCACGGTGACGGTGACCTGGTTTGGGCCTGATGGTGTGCCTGGTGGTGGCGACGATGTCGACTACACCACGGTGACCGATAGTGACGGCAACTACCTGGTCGAGAATTTGATACCTGGCCAGTATTCGGTGTCGATCTCGGATCTGGCACCGGACTTTGAGCCAACTTTTGATCTTGATTCCGGCATCACCAACCCTGATCGCACCACCTTGGTGAACCTCACCGAGAGCCGGGACGATGTGGACTTTGGTTATCGTGCGAGTTTTACGTTGGGTGATCGTGTGTGGCTTGATGTTGATGCTGATGGGAAGTATGATCCGGC
>PDWJ01006117.1_pt1 | contig 10431 bp, 8 predicted proteins | sample 1430881 | NCBI WGS metagenome assembly PDWJ01 (sample SAMN01162460, study PRJNA174530) | Oral metagenome, whole genome shotgun sequencing project. | biome: Marine environment; feature: Marine mammal; material: Swab sample of the gingival sulcus; isolation source: swab sample of gingival sulcus... | reverse complement strand
CGCTGGATTTGAAGAGATTGCAGATGAATATTCTGGAACTTCAGGTGGAGATATTGCTAACTATAGCATGGGAATTATTGAAATGGAAAGAGGAAACTTTGAAGAAGCGCTTACCTACTTACAAAACACAGATTTTGAAGATGTAATTGTGGGTACATTGTGCTTAGGTTTACAAGGTGATTGCTATGTTGAACTTGGTGAATATGAAAAAGCAGTAGATTATTTCGAACAAGCAGCTAACAGAGAAGCCAATGAGTTTACAACACCAATGTTCTTGAAAAAAGCTGGTTTAACTTATGAGGAGCTTGGACAAAACGAAAAAGCCGTTGAAGTTTACACCAAAATTAAAGATGAATATCCAAATTCTGCTGAAGGAATGGATGTAGAAAAATACATTGCTAGAGCAACTAAATAATATGGCGACAGTACATAAAAATTTATCAGATTATAATAGAGAAGAAATTCCAAACGGTGCCGACTTTAGAGTTGGCATTGTTGTTTCTGAGTGGAATTATGACATTACCGGTAATTTGTTAAAAGGCGCTATTTCGGCCTTAACAGATAATGGTGTAAAAGAACAAAACATCATTGTTAAACATGTTCCTGGGGCGTTTGAATTACCGTTAGGTTGTCAAATGTTATTGGAGGCTGATGAAGATTTAGACGGTGTAGTGGCCATTGGTTGTGTCATCCAAGGAGAAACTAAGCATTTTGATTTTGTATGTCAAGGGGCTACCCAAGGTATTATGGCTGTGAATTTAGAATATAACACCCCAGTATCTTTTTGTTTACTGACGGATAACACCAAACAACAATCGATTGATCGATCTGGTGGAAAGCACGGCAATAAAGGAACAGAATGTGCCGTTTCGGTTTTAAAAATGATTGGTTTACAAGAAGAACTGAATTAGTTTTTGGTCTCCAAAAATATTCTATCCACCCCAAGAAATTGAGGACTTTGAATAGACACCACTTTTAGTGGTCGTTTTGAAGTCACCTTTACCGCATGTGGGGTTTGTTTGGGGATATTTAAATAATCACCTTTTTTGATTTGAAAAGTTGACCCACCTAGAGTGAAATCACCTTTACCTTGTAACACATATAAATTCTCGGTATGATAGTTATGTTTGTGCATTTTCACTTCACCTTTTACCCAAATAACAAATGAGGTTTGGTTTTGATCATCCGACACCTTTTTGACCAAAATATTCTCGTAATCTTTATGTGGTTTTGTTTTTTTTAATTGAATAAAATCTTGAGCAAAAACCCCAATTGAAGTCAGTACCACTAACGCTATAATAATCCTTTTCATACGTTAAAGGTAGGTATTTTTTAGTGTTCTGAGAAATAAGCTTTTTTTTGAACCAAAAAGAACTGGTCTTCAACCGAAAAATAATATCGACCTACCCTAATTGCCATTGTGTGAAATCAAAACCATTCATTAAGTTTTGGATAGGCATTCTTTTTTTACCTTCTAATTGCACTTCTTTTAAAACAATCCAACCGTTTGATGTCCCAAATAAAACTTGTTTATTTTCAACTTTAATTTGCCCACTATTAGGTTTAGTATCCACCAAAAAGTCAACTTCAAAAAGCTTAATTGATTTCTTTTGGTCTGCTGTTTCAAGATTAAGCAATTCGGTCCATGCCGTAGGATACGGCGACAACCCTTTTATTTTGTTAAAAATGGTCAGTGTATCTTGGGTCCAATCAATTTTACAATCTGGTTTAAATATTTTTGGAGCATGTTTAATTTGACTTAAATCCATTTCATCTTGTGGCAAAGCCTTAGCTTCTCCAGCAAAAATTTGATGCACTGTTTTTGACAATAGTTTAGCACCAACCACCATCAACTTATCATGAATGGTTCCGGCTGTATCGTAAGGTTTAATGCAAATCGCTTCTTTATCAATAATTTTCCCAGTATCAATTTCTTTTTCAATAAAAAATGTCGTTACCCCGGTTTCTTTTTCACCATTGATTACCGCCCAGTTTATAGGAGCAGCACCTCTATAATTAGGCAGTAAAGAGCCATGTAAATTAATGGTGCCTAAGGGTGGCATGTCCCAAACCACTTCTGGCAACATTCTAAAGGCCACTACCACAAATAAATCGGCATTAATGGCTTTTAACGCTTGCAAAAACTCTTCTGACTTTAATTTTTCGGGCTGTAAGACTGGTAAGTCTTTTTCAACGGCATATTTTTTTACAGCAGACATACTTAACTTCTGACCTCTTCCTGCAGGTCGATCTGGTGCCGTTACCACAGCAGCAACGTCAACACCATCTGTTATTAATTGGTTTAAGGAAGCCACAGCGAAATCGGGCGTTCCCATGAAAATTACTTTTTTAGCCATTTTTTAATTGTTTTACGTAATACATTAAATAAGATATAGACAAGATACCTAGCGTCACAAAATAAATAAATTCAACATACCAAATATCTACGATCGACCAATGCCATTCTAAAATCACTAAATAAGTACTGTACAAATAAAGCGATACCGAAATAATTTCAATCCAAAGGGTTAAAAGTGTTTTGCCCAAAGCCGCAACGGCATTAAAAAAGATATTGACAAAAGCATACAACAACATGGACCAAAACACAATGCGTAAAATATCAGCAGCTGGCTGAATAATAAGTTCATTATCGGTGATAAACTTTACCAATACCTCAGGGTAAATTAAAGCGCCATGGAAAATCAGCAAATAAAAAATAACGGATAATACCATTAGCCTTAACATGGCTTTTTTTATGTTTCCAAATTCATTTTTACCGTGATAATACGCCACATACGTTCTGGTTGAGGATCCAAATCCAAAAATAGGAATAAAGGTTAAGAAAAATAAATTTCTAACCACATGAGCAGCTTCAAGGTCATTCTCCCCCATTTGCTCGATTAAACTAAAAAACACAAACCAAGTGGATAATGAAATAAAACCTTTAATCATTAAAGGGTAGCTGAGTTTCAATAATAATTTAGATTTTAAGGTATAAATACGCTCTTTTAGCGGATTAAAATCAAAGGCCGCAAAGTGTTTGTTTAAAATGAGGTTGGTCAGTAAAAAGAAAAATGTGATCCCCTCTGAAATGGTAGAGGCTAAGGCCGCCCCTTTTAATCCCATCTCCGGCAAACCAAACATTCCGTAAATTAAACCAAAGTCAAGAAATATGTTACTACAAGCCAATAATAAGGTCGAAAAAATAATGATTCTGGTTTTACCCACCCCCACAAAAAAGGAGATTATAGACACTTGTAAGCCGGCAAAAAATATCCCATAACTTCTGTAATCTAAAAAGGCTTGCATTTGTTTTTTAATGTCATTTGAATTGACCGTTACCTCTAGAAAACTGCCAATAAAAAAATTCAAGAATGAAAAAATGACTACACTAAAAATAAGCTGTAAGAAAAATGAATTGCTAAGCGTATTTTTGATGTCCAATATTTTATCTTGACCATATTCTTTAGCAATTTGGATTTGAGTTCCGTCCCCCATTCCCCGTAAAATCATGAAAAAACAAACGTACAGTAACCCAGCATTATTGGCGGCGTCAAATTGAACGGTCCCTAGTTTATTCACTAAAATTGAATCTGTAATTAAGACAATATTCTGGATAAAAGTCCCCAACATTATGGGTACCGTTACCTTTAAAATATTTTTAATGGACAGATTTAACATGGCTGCAAATGTAGCCAATTAACTTAGGATTTTACCCCTGAAAAAATAAAAATTATTTCCAAATAAATAAAGGAATATCAGTGTGCATACTAATATTTTTAGTCACTGAATGGTGGAAAAGATTTTTAATGAATCCTCTTTGTTTTGGGACCAAAGCCACCATATCAAAATTATTATCATGTGAGAATTCAAGAATCGTTTCTTCAATATTTTTATCCTCTAAAACATGAATATCGACTTCTTTGTCTTCCATCAATTTTGAATACGCCACATTGGCTAATTTCTCATTGGGTGTAAAAACGTGTAATAAATCTATTTCAGCATCAAAATAGGATCTTAAACCATCAATAATATCATATTCTAATTTAAGACTTTCAGAAGTGAAATCACTTGATAACACAATATTTTTGGCTTTTTTAATTTTGGTTTCGCTTGGTACGACAATTAATTTTTTATCAATATTTTTTATGGCATCCGCCGCATTACTTCCAATTAAAACCTCTTTAATTCCAGATGCCCCTTTCGTTCCAATCACCACAATATCGTAATCAATATTATCTAACTCTTCAATAATAGTTTCAGAAAAATATCCCATATCTACTTTTCCTTTGATATCTTGGTGCGGATATTCTCGTTTCATGTCCGTGATATATGTATCCATTTTCTTTTCCCCTAACTCTTTAAGTTCAAGGTTAACATCTACCACCATGGTAGCTCCTGCTTGTTGAATATAAGTAATATGCAAAAGGGTTATACTCGCTTTTGGAAAATTGACAATGGCATATTCCAAGGCCTTTTTGGCATTCTCGGAAAAATCAGTTGGGATTAAGATTTTCATTTGATAATTTTTGATAAAGATAAAAATATTATTGTGGTTTTTAATTGACAAACATCACTATTTTACCCAAAAAGAAATCATAAAAAAATCCCTTACAAGTTAATTGTAAGGGATTAGCACTTTCATTGGCTTAAAGTTTTAGTTCACGATTTCGTCATACTTAGCTTTAAACTCATTATCTTTTTCATACCACTGGGCTACAGACCCCATTAATTCTTTTGCTTTTGGCTCTTGACGCGCTAAAATCAAAACATCTGCATAAGCAAACACACCAATTTTTAACATGGCTAAATCTGCTTTTTTCTTGGCTATTAAATCTGCATCATCTTCTTCATCATTAATCACAAATTTTGAAGGTTCTGAGTTTTTAAGCATTTCGTTTGCTTTTTCAGCTTCAGTCGTCATGGTTTTTCTATCTTTCTTATGGTAAGCAATAGCGGCACTTAAATAATGAATTCCGATATCCTCTTTATCCACTTTTTGCATTAGTGGTGTTTTACCTGATAATCTCGCCCATTCTCCAGCATCTACAAAGTTTCTGATGTCTTCAATTAGGGTTTCCTTTAATTTAGTGTAGAATCCAATATGTTCAGCCACAACAGTCCCCTCTTTGTCTTTTTGGGCACATTTACCAGCATATTTTAAGGCATCTTTTAAAGCTCTTGGATATTTCTCAGCCAATTCTCCCCCTTTGGAAATTTCGTAATTGGCTTTAGATAAATATAAATATGGAATAGCATCTTTTCTAGTTTTGTCTGACAAGGTATATTTCTCAGCTTTTTTAAGTAATTTTTCATAATTACCATCTGCAAACAAAATCACCAAATCATCATATTTGGGAGGTTGTGCATTTGCATTGATTAATAATCCACCTAGAAAAATAAATAATAATAATTTTTTCATTGTTTTATCTGTTTTTTGTTTTGTTCCACTACTTTCAAAAGTAATGCCTAATTGGTTCAATTTGTAAATTTAACTAAAATTTAACAAAAAAACTATTCATATAATTTTAAAAGAATATTTAGAATATCAATGGCTGCTTTTGAAATTTTAGTTCCAGGTCCAAAAACCCCCATTACGCCTCTTTCATACAAAAAGTCATAATCTTGTTGCGGAATTACCCCACCAGCTATTACCATTATATCGGCTCTACCTAATTTTTCCAATTCATCCATCACTTGAGGCACGAGAGTTTTGTGTCCTGCAGCGAGTGAAGACACTCCAAGAATATGCACGTCATTTTCAACAGCTTGTTTGGCGGCTTCTGCAGGCGTTTGAAATAACGGACCTATATCCACATCAAAGCCAATATCGGCGAATGAAGTTGAAATAACTTTCGCCCCTCTATCATGCCCATCTTGTCCCATTTTCGCCACCATTATACGTGGCCTTCTACCATCTAATTTAGCAAATTTATCGGCCAATGCTTTTGCCGTATTAAAGTCTTTATCTTGCATAGCTTCTGCTGAATATACCCCTGAAATTGAACGAATTGTAGCTTGGTATCGGCCAAAGTGTTTCTCCATGGCATCTGAAATTTCTCCCAATGAGGCTCTGTTTCTAGCACATTCTACTGCAATTGCCAATAAATTTTCGTCTCCCTTACTTGCTTCTTCCAATTTTTTTAATGAGGCTTTAACTTTATCTTCATCCCGCTCCGCTTTCATTTTATTTAAGCGTTCAATTTGAGATAGGCGTACCTTTGTATTGTCAATTTCTAAAATATCTATGGGGTCTTCTTTATCGAGTTGATATCGGTTAACCCCAACAATAATATCTTTTCCCGAATCAATACGGGCTTGTTTTCGAGCGGCTGCCTCTTCAATTCTCATTTTAGGAACTCCAGATTCAATAGCCTTAGCCATTCCACCCAACTCTTCAACCTCCTGAATTCTTTCCCAAGCTTTTTCAACAATTTCCTGTGTGAGTTTCTCAACATAATATGAACCACCCCATGGATCAATGGCTTTGGTTATACCCGTTTCCTCTTGCAAATAAATTTGCGTGTTACGGGCAATTCTCGCCGAAAAATCAGTTGGTAAAGCAATGGCTTCATCTAAGGCGTTGGTGTGTAAAGATTGTGTTCCTCCCAAACCGGCGGCCATAGCTTCAATACAAGTTCTGGCCACATTATTAAAAGGATCTTGTTCCGTTAAACTCCAACCTGAGGTTTGGCAATGCGTTCTTAATGATAAAGATTTTGCATTTTCAGGTTTAAATTGCTTGACCAATTTGGCCCACAACAATCTTCCTGCTCTCATTTTGGCAATTTCCATAAAATGGTTCATTCCAATCGCCCAAAAAAACGATAACCTTGGTGCAAAAGCATCCACATTCATACCGGCTTTTAAACCTGCACGGATATACTCCACACCATCTGCTAAAGTGTAGGCCAACTCTAAATCGGCGGTTGCACCAGCTTCTTGCATGTGGTAACCTGAAATGGAAATGGAGTTAAATTTTGGCATATACTTAGACGTATATTCAAAAATATCGGCAATTATACGCATAGAATGTTTAGGTGGATAGATGTAGGTATTTCGCACCATAAACTCCTTTAAAATATCATTTTGAATTGTACCCGAAAGCAATTCCTGACTCACCCCTTGTTCTTCAGCTGCCACAATGTAAAATGCCAATATCGGCAACACAGCGCCATTCATAGTCATAGATACTGACATTTTATCTAATGGAATGCCATCAAATAAAATCTTCATATCTTCAATGGAGTCAATGGCTACACCTGCTTTACCAACATCCCCTACAACTCTTGGGTGATCTGAATCATAACCTCTATGGGTAGCTAAATCAAAAGCAACCGATAGTCCCTTTTGACCTGCAGCTAAATTTCTTTTGTAAAAAGCATTGGACTCCTCTGCTGTTGAAAACCCAGCATATTGACGAATCGTCCATGGTCTTATGGCATACATGGTTGAATAAGGCCCTCTTAAATTCGGCGCAATTCCGGACACAAAACCAATATGTTCTGCATCTTTTAAATCTTTTGGATAGTACACATTTTTTAAGGCAATTCCTTCAGCCGTTTGAAAACTATCCTTTTGAATATCCTTAAGGTTTTGTGATTCCCGACTGTTTTTTAATGGTTTAAATTGATGTCTACTCATGGTCAGTCGTTTTTTGGTAATAATCTTCTAAAACAAAAGCGCTCACAGCTTTAAAATCTTGCATTTTATCTGTTGGAGCCGAAACTTCTTGCCAAGTTTCAAGCGTACTTGGATATTTATTCACCCCTAAAAAGGTTTTTTGATTTGTATTCATTTGGTCAATCAAGGTTTTCTTATTTTCTTCAATTAAGTTTTGAATAAAATTCTGATTCATAGCATTTAAATAACCACCAGCATTTTCAATTTCAAGAAATAAAGCCCAAGATTTTTCAACCAATTGATCTGTTAAATTTTCAATGTAATACGAACCTGCACCGGGGTCAGACACTTTATCAAAAAAGGCTTCCTCTTTTAGCACTAACTGAATATTTCTGGCCATTCGCTTTGCCAGTTTATTATCCTTCTCAAAAGGCGTAACTTGAATGGTTTTACATCCCCCTAAAACGGCACTCATACATTGTGTAGTTGCTCTTAAAAGGTTATTGTTTTTATCATTCTTGGCCAAATGTCTCACATTGGTTACCCCAATAATATCTACATCTGATAATTCAAATTTTTCATCAAATGATTTGAAGAAATGCAACAACAATATTTTGTACGCTCTAAATTTGGCAATATTGGTGAAGTACTCTTCATTCACCGATAAAGTGGTGTATAGACGACTGGAAATAGTTTTTAAATCCTCACCCTGCTCTAGCAAGTATTGGGTATACTCACTCAACAAAGCTAAACTCACCGCCAACTCATGAATGGTGGAGGCGCCTCCTTTTCCGAATACGCTCCCATTAACATGAATGTTTTTTCCTTTTATAAGTTTAGACTTTTCATAAAAATCAAAAAAGTCTGCTAAAGTCGAATTAAACTTTCCGTTTTCTATGCCATTGGTCAATGCAGAATAAGATATTTTTAAGGCTTCATGTCCTTCTCCTATTTCATTTATTAAGGCATCTAAATTGCCCGTTGTCTTTAAAACAAATTCAGCTGAAATATATTTTAATTCCACTGATTTTAGCAACGCTGAAACATTAACCGGATCATCTAATTCTACTTGCAAGGCATTGCAACCTTTCATTAAACTATCTAATATCTTTTGATTGGTTGCCTTTTCATTTTCCACCAAAAACTTTTCTTGAATGTACCAATCATTACCGTCTGCAGGAAAAACGGGGGAATAGTTATTAGCATTTTCAGAATGAAAATAAGCTTTGGTTTCTATATTTAATTCTGGGGAATAATCCAATATGGACAAAGGCTTTCCTTTTAAATCTTTCTCGATTTTTTCCAACCATTCTTTTTCCGAAACTTTAGTAAATTCTGCGAATAAATTTGTTGTGTTTGAGGCCATAAAAAAACTTTGTACTAAATTATAAATAATCTTTGATTAGTTTATAAAATAAGGAAATAATTCCAGCCGCCGCAATAAAACCTGTTATAAATTGGCGGTTGAAGGAATACCCTTGTTTTCGGCCATAAAAACCACTAAACAAGGCTATTAAAAAACTAATTCCTAAAATATAGTAAATCATTTCAGGACAAAGATAATTGACCTTTCAAAAAAGACCTAATACTCTCCTATTTTTATTACCGTAGTATTGTATTAGTTTTTGAGAATTTTAGATTGGTAAACCATCCCGTTTTGGTCGACTGCTTGTATGAGATAAATGCCTTTTTGTAAAGCGGAAATTTAAGACTTTTGAAGATTCAACATTTTTTAACCCCAAATCGTCTGGGTAATTAAAAATGGTACCCGTAGTATCTCCATTAATAATTGTACCGACTAAAATATTTTCAATATTACCTTCAAATTCATTAAAAAAATCATGAGTAGCACCATAATTATTATATAAAATACCCCAAGCACCAATAGGACTAAAATCTAAAGATGCACCAATTAAAAGACTATCACTTAAAATTTCAAAGCTCATTAAAACTTTACTATTTTTATTCGGTTCTATTCCTATATAATACAAATTTAAAATATTACTCATATATTTTGAATTTACAGCACTGGTATAAAATTCATTTCCAAAAGCTGAGGGGTATCCATCAAATAGTGACTCAAGGAATGGAGATAAATTAACACAATTTTGATTAATACTCCTTTTTCTAATTCCAAAACTATTTTCATTTAAGTCATTACAATTGGTTAAAACAACATTTTGATTTTCATTGGTATAATCATAAGTATAAAATACGCCAGGTCCCAATAAACCGTGCTGAATAGTCAATACACTTAGATATTGAACTTCATATTCAATTTGAGTATTTGTAATTGTTTTATTTAATATTTTTATTCGGATGTTCTCCTCTCTAAACTCAAATATTCCAGAGTCATCCAAACGATTTCTATAACAAAACACATCCCCCACATTAAAGTCATAGGTCCGCCAAAAGTTTGGTAAATAATCTCCAAAGGAATTTTGACCTTCATGGTACCCTACCATATCGAAATACGAGCCGGAGTTTTCAAAATCCGGATAACGGATAACCCCATAATTTTTAGATAAAATAATGGTATCGTTGGTTGAGAGTTCAATGGTCTTTATAGAATCAGTTACCCCTAAAATAGATGTTTCGCCAACGGCAACCACGGAAGCGGTATGGGAAGCATTAAAATTCCAGCTATCTGACAATTGAGCATGATGGTAAATGGTATCCTCATCCAAAATATAGTTTTGGTGGGTTGTACTATGGGTGATAGAAAATCCTAAAAGCTCCTTGGCATAGCGGTAAATGATGGGCTGGGCCAATGAAAAACCTTGACAAGTATCGCAATATTTAAACGCA
>PDWJ01009017.1_pt1 | contig 10433 bp, 3 predicted proteins | sample 1430881 | NCBI WGS metagenome assembly PDWJ01 (sample SAMN01162460, study PRJNA174530) | Oral metagenome, whole genome shotgun sequencing project. | biome: Marine environment; feature: Marine mammal; material: Swab sample of the gingival sulcus; isolation source: swab sample of gingival sulcus... | reverse complement strand
CCTAGACGGCCAACACACCAGCATCAGCCTGCCTACAGCCTTTGCGCCACACGTCCGCGCGCACTGGTCGACTTGAGCGTAGCGAATCAAGCTCCTAGGAGCTTCCCCACAGAGTCGGGACCGAGGAGCCGGGTGCCGAGCGGCTGCGCCGCTTTCGTAGCCGAAGACATGAGCCCTACAGGTGGTACGGCGAACGTTCTGAGGCCTCGAAGGCGGCCGGCAGCGCTATGCCCGGCGACGAAAGGCATGTGTGGGGGGGCTCTTAGGCTGTGGCGGCGGCTTCCTCATCGCCGCCACCGGGGGGCGGGTTCAGCGCTGGGAGGGCGTCTAGGTTGGCTGCGATCTCGAGCACCTCTTCGCGTACCGAAGACCGCAGGGTCTCATAGATGAAGTCGTGAACGTCGAGGAGGTCTGTGGGGGGCAGCCCCGCTTCGGTGAGCTTGGTCCGCAGCTCATGGGCCATCGCACGGTAGCGGCGATAGGCGGCCGCGGTGGGGCGCGCCGAGTGCTTCAGCCGCGGGGCGAGCCATAGGGCTTGTTGACGAAAGGTGCTCGGACGCACGCAAACGTGCTCCAGCGGCGAGAGCAGCGCCAACGGCGCGGTGACCAGCTCCCAGCTGTCGATGTCGAGGGCGCTGGCCAGCTCAGCGAAGCGCTCGTCGACCGTGCCCTCGCCATAGAGCAGCTCGCGTAGCGCCTTTGCTGCGCGGGGGCGGCGACGAGCCGAGAGGCCGCGCAGATCGGAGACGCGCTTCGAGGTCACGAGGTTGGACTTGTCCAGCACCCGGGCCAGAGCCTCGATCACGCCGTCGTGATCCCCGGCTTCGAGGAGCTCGTCGAGCGCCGGCTGGTTGAGCTCGCTGCGAGCTGCCTCGATCGTCGGATCCCGATGCCGTTTGAGCTTGCGCTTGGCGTTGCGCATCTGCTTTCGCCAGGGCTCGCCCTCGAAGCCCTCCTCGAAGGTCTGCTTGAAGTAGGCGATCTGCGCTGGAAGTGGCACGGGCTTCTGTCCCGTGCGGTTGGCTGCTTCGCTTCGGCCACGCGCCTTGTCCAGGCGAGCGAAAGCGACCTCGGTCCGGTCGAAGGGCGGGTCGACCGCCTCGAGCATGCCCAGGAAGTCGGCGCTGAACACGCGCGCTTCGCCGTCTTCGAACTGCAGGGCACGTTTACCGTTGCGCTCCCAGAGCACCACGCCGAGACCCCATTGTGGGCGACGCTTGTGGCGATACAGGACGCGATCGTGATTGGCAGCCGTGGCTTCCGTCATGAGCTCTCCTCGTGCTGAGACGTCGTGCAGGTCATATCGGCGCGCGATGCGCCATGGAAGGGTCAGGTGACCTCTCCTGCTTCGACTGGCGGTTCTCTGCGAAACCAGAGGCGCCAGACCGACGACGCATTCGCTGATAACACTGCGAATTATGGCACGCTCCATGCTCGCCGTCAAGCCTCGGGCCAGTTTGTGGGTCGCTAAAGCAACGATTGTTCCGACGGCAAGCCCTTGTCATTCAGGTGCTAGCGCCGCACCGGCGAGCCAATAACGGTAGGGGTGCTCTTAGCGGGCCCCAGCGCGAGGCTCGTAGACCAGCCCCTTGAGGTCGTGGTTGAAGCCCCGTCGCTCGAAGAGGGGGCTCAGGAAGCTCTGGCGGGCGGGGACGCCGTCGATGGACTCGATCCGCAGATATCGGCCTCGGCTGCGCATGGCGAGGGGCTTGAGCGCGTCGATCGCGAGCTGGGCCTGTTCGGCGCGCTCGTCTCGCGCCGAGAGGTCCTCGAGCCCGAAGGTCAGCGCTCGTCGAGCCCCTCGGTCGAGGTAGAGCGTCAGCGCTCCGTCAACGAGGAGCACAGAGGCGCCGGGGACGCGTCGTGGGCTGCCGGCGTCCTCCCCACCGGAGCAGCGTGGCCAGGGGAGGGTCGCGCCAAAGGGGTTGGCTGGATCGACGGCCGAGAGCCGGACCACCTCGGGAGCGCGACCGAGGGCGCGCTGCGCGCGGAGCCGATCCACGGCGCCCGCGTGAGCGAACTGAGCCCCCCCGAGCCCTTCGACGAAGTAGCCGCGGCGGATTTTTCCCCCCTCCTCCATCGCGCGCAGGACCGGATAGATGCCAGAGAAGCCCCCGGCCAGGCCCTCAGCCAGGGCGATCTCCCGCGTGACCAGGCCGTGGCGCTCGAGCAGGAGCAACGCTCGCGCGTGAGCCCGCTCGGTGGGAGAAGGTCCCTCGGCGCGCGAGCCGACGAGGTTGGCCACCAGTGACCAGCGCCCTGCTGCGGCTGGGGGAGGTCTCCCTCGCCCTCGGGCGACCCGCGCCGGTTGGCGCAGGGCCCGCAGCGGCAAGAAGGTGTCGTTGGTCACCAGCCCTGCCCAGACCAGCTGCCACAGCTCTTCGGCGACCTCGCGTTGCCCAAGGTCTTTGCAGGCCATGCAGAGCTCGGTGAAGAACGACGCCCCCCGGCGGCGGAGCTGCGCGAGCAGCGCCTGTCGCGAGGCGGGCAGCTCCTTTTCATCGACCGTGCGCTCCTCATGCAGCAGCGCCACCCGCTGGCGGCTGTAGAGCGCCACCCGTCCATCGTCGGCGCCGAGCGCTCCGGCGCCGATCCAGACCAGCTGCCCCATCGCGCCGAGGTGGTCGAGCATCGCGGGGCGGAAGCCGTCGACCCGAGCGGGGAGCAGCACCGCCTCCAGCTCGCGAAAAGAGAGCGGCAGCCCCTCGAGCTGGGCGAGCACGGCCTCGAGCCGCGCCTCGCCGCCCGCGCGGCGGCGCCCACCCTCGCCGCCGAGCGCTGGCGCGATCCCATGCCAGCCGGGGAGGAAGCGTCCCAGCACAGCGTGCTCGACTGGCGCGACCTCGTCCCGCAGCTTGGCGAGGGTGCGCCGGCGCAGTCGCCTCAGCACCTCCGGATCGCACCACTCTCGCGCCGAGCCCCCAGGGCGGAAGTCGCCGGCGAGGAGCCGGTCGCGCCGCGTCAGGCCCTCGAGCGCCGGCGCGAGCTGCGCAGGCAGCGCACCATAGCGGGCCGCGATCTCTGCCGTCGTGAAGGGGCCGTGGGTGCGCCCATAGCGGCGCAGCAAGGCCTCGAGAGGCGCCTCCACGGGCTCGAGGAAGACCTCTGGGATCCCTCCAGGTGGCGTCACGCCGAGCGCGTCGCGATAGAGCGCCGTGTCCTCGATCGCGATCAGCCGAGGCTCCCCGCCAACGCGCAGCCACAGCGCGCGGCGCGCGTCGATCAACGCCTCGGCCCAGGCCATCGCCTCTTTGGGTTCGGCGCAGCGCTGACGCAGCTCCTCCTCGCCGAGATCGCCGACCCTCCGCAGCGCGTCGGCCAAGCCCTCGGCGTCGCGAGCCTGATACCCCGCGGCGCGCAGCTGCAGCTCGTCTTCCACCTGGGCGATGACCTCGCCGTCGAGCAGATCCCGCAGCTCCTCGGCGCCGAGCAGCTCACGCAGCATCTGCCGGTCGAGCGAGAGGGCCTGCGCTCGCCGCTCAGCCAGGGGCGCGTCGCCTTCATACATGTAGGCCGCGACATAGGCGAAGACCAAGGAGCGCGCGAAAGGGGAGGCGCTCTGGGTCTCGACCTGATCGACGCGCAGCTCTCGACGCTGCGCCGCCCACAGCAGCTCTTTGAACGCCGAGAGGTCGAAGACGTCTTGTAGGCAGGCGCGGTAGGTTTCGAGCACAATCGGGAAAGACGGGTGCTGGATCGCGATGGCAAGCAGGTTTTGTGCCTTGAGGCGCTGAGCCCAGAGGGGGACCCGCTTGCCCGGCCGCCGGCGCGGCAGCAAGAGCGCTCGCGCCGCGTTCTCTCGAAACTGCGTCGCGAAGAGCGCTGAGGAGGCGAGCTGCTCGACCAGCAGGTCCTCCACCTCGTCTGGGTTGGGGAGCAGCTGATCCAGCGCGGGTAGCTCCTCGGCGTCGGCGAAGCGCAGCACGATCCCGTCGTCCGAATACAGCGTCTGCACCTCGAACCCTGCCCGGCTCGACAGCGATCGCTCGAGCGTCAGCGCCCAGGGCGCGTGCACGCGTGCGCCGAAGGGCGAGAGGATGCAGACCCGCCAGTCGCCGAGCTCGTCGCGAAACCGCTCGACCGTGATCGCTCGATCTGTCGGCAGCGTCCCCGTCGCCTGCTGTTGCTCTCTGACGTAAGCCAACAGGTTCTCGGCCGCCAGCTCGTCGAGAGGGTAACGCTCGCGCAGCCAACGCCGCGCCGCTTCGTCACCGTCTCGCGCCACCAGCTCGAGCTCCCGCACGAACGCGCCGACCGCGCGCCCGAGCTCGATCGGTCGCCCCGGCCGATCGCCGTGCCAGAAGGGCAGCTTGCCGGCTTCTCCCGGCGCGGGGCTGACGAGCACGCGATCTCGTGTGATCTGCTCGACCCGCCATGTGCTCGCCCCGAGCGTGAAGGTCTGCCCCGGCCGCGTCTCATGCACCATCTCCTCATCGAGCTCACCGAGGCGAGGGCCGTCTGCTCCGAGGTAGACGCCGTAGAGGCCTCGATCGGAGATCGTGCCGCCGCTGACCGCCGCGATGCTCTTGGCGCCGCGCCGCGCGCTGAGTCGATCGGTCTCCCGGTCCCAGAGCAGCCGCGGTTTGAGGTCGGCGAACTCCGTCGATGGGTAGCGCCCGGCGAGCATGTCGAGCACACCTCGCAGCAGCTCCTCGCCGAGCTGCGCGAAGCTCGCGGCGCGACGTACCAGCTCGCCGAGCTGGCCGACCTCCCAGTCGTCCTGCGCGCAGGCCGCGACGAGCTGCTGGGCCAGCACGTCCAATGGGCTCTGGGGGAGCTTCAGCGGCTCAATATCGCCCTGAAGCATCTGGCCCACGACCACCGTGGCCTCGAGGAGATCGCCGCGATGCTTCGGTAGGAGCAGGCCCTCGCTCGTCGCGCCGACCTGATGTCCGGCCCGTCCCACGCGTTGCAGCCCGCGCGCCACCGCCCCCGGTGACTCCACCAGGACCACCAGGTCGACGGCCCCCATGTCGATGCCGAGCTCCAGCGAGCTGGTGGCCACGATGCCCCGGATCTCGCCCGCCTTGAGCGCCTCCTCGATCCGCTTGCGCTGGTCGTGAGCCAGGCTGCCGTGGTGGGAGCACAGCAGCTCCTCACCGGCCAGTTCGTTGAGTCGCTGGCAGAGCCGCTCGCAGAGGCCTCGAGAGTTGACGAAGATGATCGTCGAGCGGTGTCCCCGCACGGCCTCGAGCAGCGGGCGGTGGAGCGCGGGCCAGATGCTCCTCGAGCGCGCGGCGTCATCGACGAGCACCTCGTCTTCTTCGTCTTCGTCGTCGTCTTCGTCGTCGTCTTCGTCGTCGTCTTCTTCTTCGTCTTCTTCTTCGTCTTCTTCTTCGTCTTCTTCGTCTTCGCCGCCGGTCGACAGCGGCGCCCCTCGCCAGGGCTGGGTCATGTCTCGCAGCGGCACGCAGATCTGCATCGAGAGGTGGGGCGGGTCGCTCGCGTCGACGATCTCGACCCTCCGATCGCCGCCGAGGTAGCGGGCGACCTGCTCCACCGGGCGAGCCGTCGCCGAGAGGCCGATACGCTGCGGTTCACCGGTGGTCAGCGCGGCTAGCCGCTCGAGGCTGAGCGCCAGGTGGGCCCCACGCTTGGTTGGAGTCAGGGCGTGGACCTCGTCGACGATCACGGTCTCTACCGTGCGTAAGGTCTCGCGCTGCGCCGCGCCCAAGATCAGGTAGAGAGACTCCGGTGTGGTGACGAGGATCTCGGCGGGGGCGCGGCTCTGAAGCCGGCGGTCGCGCTGGCTCGTGTCGCCGGTGCGCACGGCCACTCGAGGCAGCGTCAGCGACCCGCCAGCGACGGCGCCGAGGCCAACCAGCGGGCCCTGAAGGTTGCGTTCGATGTCGTAGACCAGCGCCTTCAACGGCGAGACATAGAGCGCCCTCACGCCTGGGGGGCGAGCGTCGTCCGTACGTCGCGTCAAGGCATCGATCGCCCAGAGGAAGGCAGCCAAGGTCTTGCCGCTGCCTGTTGGCGCGACCAGCAAGCCGTGGCGCTGCGCGGCGATCACCGGCCAGCCCAAGCGCTGGACCGTCGTTGGAGCCTCGAAGGTCGCGCGAAACCATCGACGCGTCGCGTCACCGAAGAGGTCGAGCACGTTGGCGGAGTGGTCGACCGAGCCGGATCTGGCCGTCATCGTCCGCGACTCCTCAGATGCCCGCGAGTGAACGGACACAGGGGGAGCCCTTCCAGCTCGCTGGGGGATAAGAAACCAGCCCCGATCACCTCGCGTTCGTCGATCGTCGCGGTCGGACGTCGGTCGAACTCAACTCCGAGGACTCGCGCGAGATCGTTTTTGTTGTCGTGGCCGCTGCGGCGTTCGAAGACCGGCCTAAGAGCACCCCTACAGACTCCTCCCGGTGCCGGGTACCGCACTGCCGGCCGCTTTCTAGGCCTCAGAAAGCTCGCCGTACCACCCGTATGGCTCGTTTCTTCGGCTACGAAATCGGCTCGGCAGCTCAGCACCCGGCTCGGTCCCGAATCTGTGGGGGTGCTCCGAAGAAGCTGTGGAGGGCAGAGCACGCCGACCCCTCGAGTCTCGGGCTTGCGCAGCCACCCGTAGGCTGTCGTTGCTCGGTAGCCCCAGCTCATCCCTGTCCGCAGCAGACCCTTGTACGCGTGCTCGAGCATCGACGACGCGATGCTAGCATTAGCGCTTGGCTGAATTGACACTACTGATACGAAGTTTCCATATGATACAACTCGACAGTGGGCTCGAGTTGTCGAGCTTGGTAAGCTTGAGATGAGACGGAGGAGCGAACAATGACTGTCGGCATCTTCGGAGCTGTTTCAGGTTGTCTGATGGGAGCGGTGATCGGTGGAGCTCTCTTCGGGCCGGTGGGGGCAGGGATCGGAGTTGCTCTCGGTGGCGTCCTCGGCGCCCTAGCGGTGCGCCTTTTCTACGCAGGTTTCGCGGAACAAGCGGCCAAGCGCCCCTATACGGTCACATGCCCTGACTGCAAGGAGCCGATCCGCGTCTTTTTGGAGCCCAACGAGGCGAGCAAGGCTGCGCTGCTTGGTGAGCGCCACCGTGTGCGCGAGTGTACCCGCTGGAAGGGGGAGCCTGGCTGCGAACGTCAATGCGAGAACCAAATCCTGCTCTAGAGCGCTGAACCGCTTACCTCCCGTCGCCGCGCTGGTCTGCGACATCACAGCGGTTGTCGCTCGTCGGTTGCGTGCTACCAGCAGGCGCCCTTGCGAAATCACGGCGGTTGTTGCTCGTCGGTTGCTTGCTAAAAGCAGGCGCCCTCCTCGCTCCTACGCCGTGATTCCGCATCCTTCGCGCAGCTCGGTCTGGTAAGCTGATCAGCGCTCTAGACGGGCGAGGACCATCGCCAAGGTTGTCCAGAGTCTGCTAACCTTCGACAATGTCGGGTCGCTCAGAGCGGGACGATACGTCGCCGCCGCGCGGAGGTGAAGGCCGGGATGCGGGCGGGTACAGCTTCGTCCGTAAGAGGCCGAAGCGCACCACGGCGGGGAAGCCGGTGGTCGGTGGGTCTGCTGCGGACCACGGAGACTTCGAGCCTGAAGAGTTCGATCCGATGGCGCCAGCCGCGGAGCCGGCGCTGGACACCACCGCACCTCCGATGCTCCAGACCGGTCCGCTTCCAGGCACGGAGTTCGATTTCAGCTGGTTCGACGATGAGCCCGCCCCGGCCAGGCCGGCGGACTTGGCCGATCTGCGCCCGGCAGCGATCGTCACGGTGGAGGTGGGCGAGCTCGATCCGAGGTCGCCACAGGCCGGCTTGGGGAGTGAGTTCGTCACGGGGGAGTTCGATCCCTTTCGTGGTGAGGTGTCCGACGTGGCTGGCGCGCCCCCTGCAGCTATCGACCTTGTTGATGTCGAGGAAGTGAGCGAGCTTGACCTCGCGTCGCCGGAGGAGCCGCCTGACGACGATGAAGGCTTCGAGCCGGGGGGCGAAGCCGAGCCGGCGACCGGACGAAAGCCCAGGGGTTCTTTCGGCGCGGGCCTCGACGAGTTCGCTCCGCCCAGAGGAGGGCTACGTCCGCGGCTCGCTGAGCCGATGGCTTCTGCCGACAAGCCGTCGGTCGACCTGGCGCAGTTCGCCGCAGAGATGGATCAGCTCGCCGCCGAGCTCGAGGCGGTCGTGGCTCGCCGACCGCCGAGCGGCTCCACGGTGGAGCGAGGCGCCGACGGGCCGGCGCAGCCGGCTGTCGTGAGCCCGTCGTTGCAGACGCGCTCGCCCCCTCTCGCGGCGCCCCTCGAGTTGGCGGACGACTCGACGCTGGAGCCCGACTGGGGAGCGGCGCAGGCGTCAACGAGACACCCCGACTCCAGCACCTGGGATCCCTTCACAGACGACCTCTTCGAGCGTGACGGCGACTCCGACGACCGCCTCTCCGTCCTGGAAGAGGTCTCGCTTCGCTCCGAGTTGGAGCGAGCTGCGGCGCGCTCCCAGATCGAGCTCACCGGTCCCGAGGACATCACGTCCCTTCCCTTCGACGCCGCGCCCCTGGACACCGCGCCCCTGGACACCGTGCCCTTGAACGTGGACACCGTGCCCGCGTTGCTGCTCGACACGCCGGGCTCGATGCCCGCCCTAGCCGACACGGGGCCATCTGATGAGATCTCGCCCAGGCTGACAAACGCTCACGAGGCACTCGACCTCGGCGATCTCGACGACGCGGGTGATCTGGACATCGACGCCGACGCGATCGATGTCAACCCTCGGCAGCAGCATGCCTCCCAGACCCTGTGGACCGGTCCCGCGATCGCCGAGCCCTTTTGCACGGGCGAGCATCTCGTGTCCACGCCCAGCGCAGAGTTCTCGGCCGACGTCGGCGCCCTTTTGCAAGACGATCCCGAGCAGCTCAGCGCCGTGCGCGAGTTCTTCCGCACCATCGACAAGACGATCCGCGTGTACAACCTCTATGAGGGGAAAGGAAAGCCCGTCGCGCGCGCGCTGACGACCGCCTATCGAGAGCTCAGTGAGCTCCTCGAACGTTATCCTCGGGTGGCCCTCCGGGTCACCCCCTACGAGTTCATGCTCGGCGATGATCCGGTCTACACCAGCGAAGAAGATAAGCGCGGGCTGACGTATCAGCTCTTTCGAGACGGTGTCCGCGATCTGACCTTCGCGCGCGGCATGACGGAGCAGGAGCTCTCAGGCGTGCTGGACGTGCTCCGGCGCACGCAGCGAAGCGACGAAGACGATTCGGTTACGCTGCTCTGGCAGCTAGACCTGCAACATGTCGAGTACCACGCGATCGATGTCTTTCTCGAGGGAATGGTCGAGACGGGCAGCGGTGATCCGGCCCAGGCGGCTATCGATGCGCTGGTCGAGCTCGCCTCGCAGCCGCTGCACACGCAGAAGTCGCTGCAGGTGACGAACCGCTCGCTCAAGCCGCTCCCCGCGGAGCTGGTTCAACACCTGGCGCAGGCTGCCGCCGATGACGATCCCGCGGGCATCAGGGAGGCGCTGCGGTCGGCGGAGAGCGACCTCTTGCGCCGCTCGATGTGGATCTGGCTCAAGATGGGCGAGGACCCGGCTGCCGAGGCGTCGGTGGTGAAGCTGCTGGCGTCGATCCTCGAGGAGATGCTCGACAAGGGCCGCTGGCAGCACCTCGCCGCGGCTAGCGAGGCCATCGTGGAGATCCGCAGATCGGGCGCTACGGCTCTGCTGGATCGCGCTCTGGCGCAGGTGATGGCGGGCGATCGGCTGATCGGCTTCGCCGAGGTCTTCGAGCTCGCGGCCAGCGCCGAGGTGCCGGCTATCATCTCCTTTCTGCAGCTCTCGCCGGCGGAGGCCAACACGAGCCTGCTGACGATCCTCAGTCGCCTCCCCGCGGGGGCGCTCGAGACCAAGCTCGCCGAGCTGCTCCAAGAGCGAGGCGTCGACCTCACCGTCTACTATCGTGGCAGGCTGAAGAGCACGACCGCCGCCGTCGTGATCAGCGCGATCCGCGCCCTCTCGCGGCTCTCTGAGGAGGGGGCGACGCAGGCGATCCACGGCCAGCTCTCCCACGACAACTGGCGTATCGTGCTCGCGGCGATCACCGCCTTGGAGCAGCGGATCGAGAAGCCCTCCCCTGAGCTCGTGAGCTGCCTGCTCAGCGAGAGCCACCAGGTCCGAGACAAGGCGCTGGGGTTGCTCGCAGAGCTCCCCTCCGAGGAGGAGTCGGGCCAGGCGCTGGCGTCGGTGGTGCTCGAGTCCGAGAAGGAGCGTTGGACAGACAAACAGAAGAAGGCCGCCTCTCAGGTGTTGGTGCGCTGGGGGGGGGCGGCGGTTGATGAGCAGCTCATCCAGGTGCTGACGCAGGGCAACCCGTTTCGTCGTCGGCGCGTCGAGGATCGGCGCCAAGAGATCTTCGAGGCGGTTCAGGTGGTGGGCGGTGATCGGGCTCGAGCGCTGCTGACCACTTGCCTGTCGCGGAAGCCTCCAGCGGCCGTGCGTAAGGGGATGGAG
>PDWJ01017334.1_pt1 | contig 10436 bp, 8 predicted proteins | sample 1430881 | NCBI WGS metagenome assembly PDWJ01 (sample SAMN01162460, study PRJNA174530) | Oral metagenome, whole genome shotgun sequencing project. | biome: Marine environment; feature: Marine mammal; material: Swab sample of the gingival sulcus; isolation source: swab sample of gingival sulcus... | reverse complement strand
CGCCACGTAGGTCGCCGAGCCGCCGACGACCGTGTGCCAGGTCGGCGAGCTGCCGATCGAGAGCATGCCGTGGTGTTCGAGGAAGGCGAAAAGGTGGCGGGCCGGATACGCAAGCGCGTCGTCGGAGTCCGAGCTCCAGACGCATGCCACGAGTGGCACAGCGAAGTGATTGATCGTATAGCTAGAGAATCGGCCAGCCCGCAGGAACTCACCCCAGGTCTGTTCCGGGTCGGACTGTCCGGCCAACAGGGCCCGAGCGCGCCGGTGCAGTCGCCGCACCTCGGCGAGCATCCGCAGGAAGCGCGGATCGGTCAGCCGGGCCGGCTGCGCGAGGATGCCCGCGGGCCCTTTGCCTCCGGCATACTCCAGCCCACATCCGGCACATCCAACGCTCATGCTCATTTCGGTCGGTTGCGTGACCACTCCGAGTTCGCGGAAGAGCCGTTGCACCGTCGGGTAGGTGCGGTCGTTGTGCACGATGAAGCCGCTGTCCACCCGGACTTCTCCGGTCGGTCCGGGTCCGTCGGCTCCAACAACGCGTGCCGCGACGGTGTGCGTGTGTGCGTGCCCCCCGAAGCGCCCGTCGCCCTCCACGAGGGTGACGTCGTGGGTGTGGGCCAACACATGAGCAGCGGTCAGCCCGGAGACGCCGGCGCCGACGACGACGGCGGTCGGTTTGGCCCCGGGGGCAGACATGCCCGTCAGTCTGCCAGTGTTGTGCACATCCGTCGGTTAGGCGTGACTGGCAAGCTTGGCAGCACGTTTGGCAGCCCGTTTGGCCTTGCGCCCCCGCCACGAGTCACGCACGGCGTCGGCCACGATCCGGCCTCGGCTGCGATCCGGCTCGGGATTCGGCAGGGCGTAGTAGAAGACCTTCGCCCACGCCGAGACGAGTTGGTGTGGATAGTTGCCGGTCACGTAGTGCAGGTTGTAGCGCCGACAAATGTCACGCACCCGCGGCGCGATCTCGGCATACCGATTGCTCGGCAGATCGGGGAAAAGATGATGCTCGATCTGGTGACTGAGGTTGCCGGTCATGAAGTGAAGCAACCAACTGCCGGAGATGTTGGCCGAGCCGAGCATCTGACGCACATACCACTCGCCGCGAGTCTCGCCCTCGATCGAGTCGTAGGCGAAAGTGTCGACGCCGAAGGGGAAGTGCCCGCAGATGATGACCCCGTTGGACCACAGGTTCCGCACGATGCTGGCGACGAAGTTGGCCGTAAGGGTGGGCAGCGCATTGGGCCCGGCCAGCAGCGGGAAGATGACGTAGTCCTTGCCGATCTGCTGGACCAGCTTGCGGGCCATGACCCTCACCCGCTGCAAGCCCTCCTCGCGCGGGATGACACCGGTGATGACATCATGCAAACGCAGATCGTACGAGGCGATGCCGTATTCGAAGAGCAGCGCGTTGATGAAGCTGTAGAGCGGCTGGCCGAGTGAGTGGATCTTCGGGTCGCGCATCCAGTCCCACTGGCCGTGGATGACGTTGTGCCCGATCTCCATGTTGTCGATGATCTTGGCGACCGACAGTCCGGCCGCGCCGAGCACCCAGGCCGGTGGGAACGCCGAGAAGAAGAGCACCGCACGGCTGCCCAGCTCGAGGTAGCGGTGCGCCTTGATGACTCGCCGGATGTATGCCGCGTCGCGCGCCCCGCGCGAGTGCATCGTCTCAGTGCGCAACTCATCGAGCTCCCGGCCCAGCGCCTCGATCTGCGCTGACGTCAGATGCGCAGTCGGGTCGGGTTTGCCCGACGGTTTCGGATGCAAGTGCCGCTCCCCGGTGGGAGCGGGGACTAGATGCGAATCCAGATGCGGGACAATAGGACCCGGCTCGACCAACTCTGGCGGGCGCGGAGGGGCAAGCGTCATGGGGGCGTGGCTCCTTAGTCTTCGATCTCGCAGGGCCCGGCCGCGGCCGAGATGCACGTCTGAACATCGACACCGTCCCCCGGCGCCGCATACGTCAGCTCGCCGGTGCGCAGGTCACGGACGACCCCGTCGCGTAGCGGCAGCTTGCACTGGTAGCAGATGCCCATCCGGCACCCGTGTGGCAGGATCATGCCGGCCTCCTCGGCAACCTCGAGGATCGGCCGATCGCCGTCGGCGTCAAGCACCGTGCCGCTGCCGGTGAACGTCACCGTGCCTCCCTCTCCAGTGGCCACGAGGTGCGGGCGGAATCGTTCGACATGCAGCACGTCGTCGAGCCCGGCCGAACCCCAATAGGCCTCGCACGCATCGAGCATGCCCGAGGGCCCGCACGCCCACACCTCACGCTCCCGCCAGTCGGGGACGAGAGCCGGCAGGTCACGTGTCAGGTCGAGCATGCCTTCGGTGTCGGTGTGCAGCTCGACCAGCCGCAGCAACCCCGAGCCGGCCAGGTCACGCAGCTCATGGGCGAAGATGACGTCGCGGGCCGTCGGCGCCGAATGCACGAGCACCACGTCGGACAGCTCGCTCACGTGATTGCGAAGCATCCCCATGACCGGCGTGATGCCGCTGCCGCCGGTGAGGAAAAGCACCTTCTCCGGCCGCGGATCGGTCATGACGAAGTCACCGATCGCCTGATCGATGTGCACGAGTGTGCCGGGACGCAACTCACGAACGATGAAGGTGCTGACCAGGCCGTCCGGGATCGCCTTGGTCGTGAACGTGATCAGGTTGTCGTCTCGGTCGGTCCGCGAGGTGATCGAGTAGGTGCGCCATTGCCGGACTCCGTCGATGTCGATTCCGACGCGCAGATACTGGCCGGGCACGTGCCCCTGCCAGTCGGCGCCGGGCCGGAGTGTCACGGTGACCGTGTCGGGGGTCTCGGCCCGGACTGTCACCACCCGTGCGGCGAGCTCGGCACCTGGACGCAGCGGGCTGATCAGATCGAGTGTGTCCCGAGGCAGCAGGGGTGCGGTGATCAGCTCTACCGCCCGCCAGACCCGGGCCCGGAGCATGCGCGACTGAAGCACCGTGGCAACCGAGAGGGACATGCGGCTATTATCCCGTGGACTGGGACTAGAAATCTGAGGACTCAACGTGAATGTCACCAGGGCTTTTGTTCGTAATCCACAAGAACCAAGGTATGCCGTGAGCGCGCCGCGGGTTGCGGGGCGGGGATGACCGCCTCTCTTTCCGGCGCTCACGCTGGCCCACCAGTCGGCCCTGTTTCCAGCCCTGTCTCCCATACCGACTCCGGCGCCCGGGCCGGTGTGCCGTCGGCGACCGCCCCGCCCGTGCTCATGTTGTCGCCGGATGCCTTCGAGCGCTTGCGGGCTGTCGTGCCCCGGGTGGCCGACGAAACGGTCACGACGATCACCCACGAGGTCCCCAGCTACGCGGGCCCGTTCACCGAGGCGATGGGTGCCCGCATCCGGACGGCCGTCCAACTGGCCTTGGTCAACTTCCTCGAACTCGCCCGGGTCGGGAGCAGCACCGACCCGGCCAAGCCGATCGCCCCGAGCACGGCAGCGGCATACGACTTGGGCCGCGGTGAGGCCCGTAGCGGCCGGTCGTTGGATGCCTTGCTGGCGGCATACCGGGTCGGTGGCCGGGTTGCCTGGCGTGGCCTGTCGCGTGAAGCGGTCGCTCAAGGGGTCAGCGCCTCGGCGCTGGGCGGGTTCGCTGAGCTCGTGTTCGCCTACATCGATGCCCTCTCCGGGGCCAGCCTGGCCGGGCATGCCGACGAGTTGGCCAGCGCCGGCCGGGCCCGCGAGCGCTACCGCGAACGACTGGCCCTGCTGCTCGTGCAGGGTGCCACCGACGCCGAGCTGGCGACCGCAGCCCGGCGGGCCGAGTGGACTCCACCCCGTACGCTGACCGTCGTGCTCCTGCCGGATGCGCAGGTCGCCGGCATGTTGGGGGTGCTCGACTCGCGAGCGCTCTACGTCGTGCTCGATCCCGGACATCCCGAGGCGCCCGATCCGGCGGAAACCACGGCCACCGAATCGTTGCTCGGCGTGCTCCTGGTGCCGGACGTGTCCGGCAGCGACCGGGACCGGTTGGTCCGCCAACTCGACGGGCGGAGCGCGGTGGTCGGCCCCGAGCGGTCATGGCAGCAGGCCAAGGTGTCGTTCGATCGCGCCGACCGGGCCCGGCGGATCCTGCCTCGCCCGGCCCAGCGCGCCACGATCGACACCGACGCCCGCCTATCCGAGTTACTGCTGGCCGCCGACCCCGAGGCGCTGCACGATCTACGCGAGCAAGCGCTGGCACCGTTAGCCGGGTTGCGCCCAAGTGCCCGGACCCGGCTCGAGGAGACCTTGCGCGCGTGGTTGTTACGCCACGGTCGGCGCGACGCGATTGCCGGCGATCTGTTCGTGCACCCACAGACCGTGCGATATCGCATGGGCCAACTGCGCGAGCTCTTCGGCGATCGACTCGACGACCCAGACCATGTGCTCCGGCTGACCCTCGCACTGGCCTGGCCAACCCGTGCTCCCGGAGCCCGAGCAGAGCCACGGACGTCACCAGTCAGACGGTAGGGCTGACCACCGCGCCGAGAGCAGTCGGTTGAGCCGTCATCAACCGTGTCAAACGGCGTTAAGCGGGCACCGGGGCGAGGCCAGCCACCGCGTCGAGCACATCGTTGACAACGGCCGGGGTGACCGGATCCGACAGCAGCCAGCTGACCACTGAGGCGCCGTCGGCGCGCTCGGTAGCGTTCTGCGCGGCCAGCCACTTGCGGCAACTCTCTTCGGCGAGGTGCTCGCAGGCTGCGCCGACCATGGTGAGGTCACCGGGTCGGCCGAGCCGACCCGGCCCGCCGGCGAGCAGGTATGCCGAGTAGAGCTCGAGCATCCGTTGGTGGTCGCCGAGCCCGAACTCGAAGACCACGAGGCCCAGCTCCTGGCTGGGGCTCTCGGATCCGCAGTTCTCCCAGTCGACGAGCACGAGGCCGCCGTCGGGGGTGCGTCGCACGTTGTCCACCCAGAGATCGCAATGACAGATGCGCACCTGCTCCGGCTTCTCGAATTGTCTTTCCAGCGCGAGGAATTGGGGCACCAGGGCGGCCACTTCGTCGACGAAGGGGGCGTGCTCGTCCCTCAGCCGGTGCACCAGACTCTCCCATGCCTCGGCGCCGACCGGTTCCGTGAACCACTCCCGGACCGGGCCGTCGGGCGGCATCTCGACCTGATGCGCCCGCGCGAGCACCGTGCCCAACTCGACCGGGTCGACAGTCCGATCTGGCGCTAGCACGTCGATCCATTCGTAAACCCGCACCTGGTGCCCGTCGACGTCGTAGAGCACTTCACCATCGGTGGTTCGGATGACCGCAGGCATGGGCACACCGGCCGCCCGTACGGCGTCCTGGTAAGCGGCGTCCCGTTGGGCTGCTTCGGGTGTCATGCGTCGCTTGAGTCGCTTGACGGCGTACCGGCCGTCGTTGGTGGTCAAGAGCCAGATCTGGCCGTGCCGTCCTTCGTCGACCGGGCCGGAGATCCGGGCGCCACGCCCGAGACCGAATGCCCGCGCGATGGTCCCCGCGATGGCCGCGTCGCACTGGCCCAGCATCTCGATGCCTCCCTGCTCCTCGAAAGAGCCCCGGCACAAGCCGATTACGTCTAAACGTTACCCGCTGGTAACCCGCTGTGCCGCAGGGAAGATCACTCTGGACGTGCGAAGTACGTCACGTATCAGACCGTCTGCGTGAACGAACCACGACCAGCACGACCGCCACGAGCATTACCCCAACAATCACGGCCACCACCACCGGGGTGATCCCGACCACCCCGGTAGCCTCCGGGTCATCAGCTTCCGGCGCCGTAGTCGAACCGGTCGGGGTTGGTTCAGGCATGACAATCGGGGCATCCACTGGAGCCGGCGCCAACTCCACATTCGCCGGCGGTTCCGGACGTAGATCGACCCCAACGGGTTATGCTCCACCTCCGGCACATCCTCAGTCAACGCCGCATACGCATCAACCACCCCCCACCCATACAACGGCGACGGCACCTCAGCCGGATCAAACGCCTCATCATTCGGAGGCTGCGCCGTCACCAACAACCGATTAACCACATTCGCCGCATTCAACTCCGGGTACCGCGCCCGAACTAACGCTACCACCCCCGCCGTAATCGCCGTCGCATTCGACGTCCCCGACGACCGCCGATACCCACCACCCTGAGTCAACGTCACCAACCCCACACCACCAGACCGGTCCGGGCCCTTACTCTCAATCGAGAACGGGGCAGTGATCGCCACGCCACCTGTATCGAATAGAGGATTCAACCGCCCAGGAAAGATCAAGGACGGACCGCCCGCGTTACTCCACGAGTCTAGACGCAACTGTGCGTTCACCCCACCCACCGACACCTCACCAAAACCAGAATTTGTCACCCCATCTCTGCTGCCGTCATTCCCAGCCGCGCCGACCAGGACCACATCCCGGGCCTGGAGATACGCCATGGCGCCCAATAACGGGCGGCTCCCCAAAGAAAGCGAGATCACGCCAGCGCCAGCATCCGCACACGCCTTGTACGCCTTGGCTTGCGTATCGACATCAAGATCCCCAACGGTCACCGAAATAATCGTGGCCTCAGGAGCCGTCCCCAACAACCCCACACCCTGGCCATGACCCTGACCAGCGATCAACCCGATCATCGCCACCCCATGATCATCATCGTCCACCGACGTCAACCCATCCGGAGACCCCCTACCAGTCAGATCCTGACCATCCTGGAAATCCACCCCCCGCAGATCAGGATGCGACACCGCAGGACCAGTATCGATAACACACACCCGCACCCCCGCACCCCGAGTAATCTCATGCGCCGCACTCACCCCAAGCGACTCCAACCACCACTGCTCAGCCCGAGCCTGCCCCGCCGTAATCTCATCCCTCGCCGCCGACACCCCCACCACCGGCCCAAACAACAACCCACCCACCACCACGAACACAACCAGCACCCGCCAACCCACCCAACCAGCACGATCACCCCACCCGGAACTACCGACTCTAACCCCCGACAACTCGGCCGCCTTCGGCACCAGACGAGCACGCGGTGACAGTGCCGAATCGGCGTTTCGGATCTCACCGACCGTTCGTCGTGGCATGAGAACATATCCCCTTATGTCGCCGTCAGACCCGCAATGATTCAGAGTGAAGGGCAGCGTCGACACCGTTCTGAAGGTCAGCTGCTGACTCGACCGGCACTAACCACCAGGCTTCCGTCACAAGACTGGCCACTTCTGGTCCCCTTTACCCTCGGTGGCAAATGTCAAGCGGACCCCTTACAGCCCTCCGCCGGTCGCTGGTCGAGCGGCCTGGCACACCATACCTCGGTTTCAGAAACCCATCAGGCCAGTCGCGCGGGGCTGTGGATAACCCGCATCGAACCAGTCGATCAAGTGGCGAGCAGCTCTTCGATCCTTTCCAGGGTGCGTTTCATACTCTCGCGGGTGCTGCCGCCCATAGCTCGACGCACCAGGAGCCGGAAGAGCGGTGCTTCCCGGCTGATGTCCCAGGTCTCGCGGACCACCGTGCCGCCGTCGACCGGCTCGAGCTCATACCGCCAGACACGGCCGGTCACGATCTTGTCCAGCGGGGCAGCGGCCAGGGTCTGCCACGCGATGACCCGGTCGGTCTCGAACTCGACAACCACGTTGCGGGTCGAATAACCCAGTCCCATCCGCATGTTCATCCCGAACGTGTCGCCCAGGGCGAGCCGATGGGGCTGGCCGGAGCGCGGCCCCTGCACGGTGCCCGAGCCGTCGATCTCACGGTGTCGCGACGGGTCGGCCAGCAGGTCGAAGATCGCGGAAGCCGGCGCCGGAATGAGCCGCTGCACGGTGATCCGGTCTCGATTAAGTGACATGGCCCGACCCTAGGAAGCCGGCTCGTCGATGGCCAGATGCTCGACGATCGCATTGCCGATCAGCTCGGGTTCGTTGAGCCACGGCGCATGCCCAGCGCCCGCGAGCCGGAGCAGCCGGTGATTGCGGACCGCCACGAGCGAGTCGGCGGCGTTCTTGGGCGGCATGAAAGCGTCCTCGTCGCCCCAGCAGAAGAGGGTGGGTTGACTCATCCGCTCGAGTTCGGCGGCCGGCACGTTCTGCGAGGCGCGCAGGGTCGGCCCTGACACGAGCGCACGGAAATAGCTCGACACGCTAGGCGCATATGCGGGACGCCGGGTCAAGTAGTAACACGCTTGGTGCACTTCCTCGGGCAGATGCTCACCGGCTTTCGGGCCGATGGCGATATCGTTGAACCGCTCGAAACGCTCAGCGTTGATCTGGGTCTCCATCAACCGCCGACCCACGTAGGGGACCCCCATGACGATCATCGGCGGGATCGGCCGGACACCGCGGAAAGCGCCGCCGGGGCAGCCGAGCAACACAAGCCGACGGACCCGACGCGGGATGTCCAGTGCGCAGTAGAGGCTGAATTGCCCACCGAGCGAGTGCGCAATGACGTCAACGACCGGGATGCCCAGTTCGTCGAGCACCCCTTCGACCACCTCCACGGCCAGCTTGCGCAGCACGTTGTGATTGGTGATCTCACACGGACCGGACAACCCGTGCCCGGGCCAGTCCAGTGCGATGATCCGACGGTCGGCGAGATAGGACATCACCTCGACAGCGAGCACCGAGAACGACCCGACGCCGTGCAGCATGAGCACCGGCAACTCGTCACTGTCCTGGTTGCCGGTGTGCACGAGCCGGACATCGACGTCACCGATCGAGGTGTGCAGGGGCAGGTGCTCCTCGTCGACGGTGAGCTCGAAGTGCTCGTATGCCGTGTGCTCGAGCTCGTGGATCCGTGCGTCGAGTTCGTCGACAGGCACGTCCGGCCAGCGGCTCATGACTCGTCTCCCTCGCTCTCGGGAATGAGGGTGAAGACCTCGGCGAAGCCCTCGCGGAGGCATTTCTCCAGCACGTCGAGGTCGGCGAACGCGTCCGGGTCGATGTGCATCCCGAGGCATGCCTTGCCCTCGTAGCTGACCAAAGCGGCCATCATGGCGACACCGGGGCGGGCTCCGATCGCGTAGACCCCGGTGACCTTGGCGCCGGCCACATAGGCCTCCCAGCCGACGCCAGGAAAGTTCGACAGCTGGACGTCGGACGCGGACGTGTTACTGAGCACGAGCTCGACCAGCGCCGCGGTGGGCAGCTTGTCAAACAGCATGGCCGCGGTGTCGATCCACCGGATCGCGGGTTCGTTGCGAGCCTGACGGACCTGCTCGCGAAGAAGCTCGATACGCCGACGGGGGTCGCGTTCGGCGAGTGGACCGGTGATGTGAACCGCCGAGAAGTGATTGCCGCCGAGTCCGTCACGAGCTGTGCGAGTGTTGACCGGGATGGTCAACGGAATCCGGTCGACGTTGACCCCGAAGTGCTCGTGGTAGCGGCGTAGACCACCGATCATGCCGGCCAGATAGGCATCGTTGATCGACCCGCCGGCTGCTTTGCCGGCAGCACGCAGCGACGCCAGCGGCACGTCGAAAGTGAGCACCCCGCTGCCTAGGCCGCCCTGGCCCTTGAGCAGCGGTGACCGCTCGACCCCGGTCGAGGAGATCTGGCGCCGAAGCGACAGCACGTAGTCGACGACCTTGTTCGTCGTGGTCACCGGGTTCCGCAGCACGCGACCCGGCATACTCCGTGCGGTGTCCAGCAGCTTCCGTGGGGCGGCGGCGGCCCGGCTGGCCACCCGTTTGGTGACCAGGCTGAACGGGCCGACCGAGGGGCGGGCTGGGGGCTCGGGCACTCGCCGAGGTCCAGGAACGGAGGTGTGACTGTGCACGAGCTCGAAGAGTTGGGTGAGCGCCGCTCCGTCGGCGAGGACATGGTGGCTCTTGAACAGCGACGCGGCCCGGCCACCTTCGAGTCCGGTGACGAGCACGGCCTCCCAGGGAGGCCGGGTAGTGTCGAGCGGTCGCTGGATCACGTCAGCGACCGCCTCGTGCAGTTGGGTCATCGTGCCGGGCTCGGGCAGCCGCATCCGGTAGACGTGATGCCGGATGTCGAAGTAGTGATCAGGTGACCAGGCGGGCTCGACGACCGGCACGGCCGGCTCGACGATCCGCTCACGCAATCGTGGCACCTTCAGGGTGCTGCGCTCGAGGGCGGCGAAGTACCGCTCCCAGTCCGGCTCTTGGTCGAGCAGCTCAACTAGGACGCCGTTCGAGCGCAGATGTGGGTCAACCTCGGAACGCCACATGACGGTCTCGAACGGGGTGAGGTCGGCACTGCCGCCCCAGCGATAGCCATCGTTCATCCTCGGTCCGCCTTCCCAGGTAAACGGCTCCGGTCCCAGCCTGCCCGATCGGGTTCGAGCCCACAGCGTCGCACCATCATGATTGTCACCACATGACGCGGGCTCGGCGGATCGGGGCTTTGGGCCTGCCTCGGTGCGCTAGAACACACTAGGCTGACGCCGTCAACGTCGACCGACCACCGAACCGAGGAGGGCGCTCGTGCCGAATGTCGACACCGAGGAACTCCTCGAG
>PDWJ01005456.1_pt1 | contig 10437 bp, 11 predicted proteins | sample 1430881 | NCBI WGS metagenome assembly PDWJ01 (sample SAMN01162460, study PRJNA174530) | Oral metagenome, whole genome shotgun sequencing project. | biome: Marine environment; feature: Marine mammal; material: Swab sample of the gingival sulcus; isolation source: swab sample of gingival sulcus... | reverse complement strand
CAGGCTCAATACTCTTTCAGGGCTCAGTACTGGCAAAGAGCTGTTTTTCCATCGCTCCTTTTGGAATTATTACACCTGTGGGAGGGTTTATTCTCATGCTGGGCTGGGGAGTGATGATGGCCATCCCGTCCTGGAACACCATCTTGAAATAACACTATCGAAAACGGACAATGGTATTATTCAACACACCAGATTTCTGTACTCTTTTACCATTATAATATTCCACGCCAACCTCAATGGCCACATCCTCGCCCACGCCTATAAAAAGGGCGTGGCTGGAATCAGAGCAGAGCTCTTCGCCCACAAGCCAGGATCTTCTGATTGTTTTGCCAGAGAGCATCTTCACACGCACCTGAGCACCAAAAGATTCGATGCTGTCGGGTAAGACGATCTTCACATAGGCGCCCCTTTCTGTTCTGTTCAGATAGAGGGGACTGGTATCGCCGAGGTTCAGATGCAATATATCCGGTTTACCATCACCATTGACATCACCAACAAGAGGGGTCACCTCCCAGGCTCTGTTTTGCAAGGATGATTCAACCTCGATCTGAACAAATCTTCCTTCAGCATCCTGCACCAGCACCTGACCAGGCAGGCGAAGAGCTTTTATAAAATGACCGGGCCAGTCAGGGTGATTCTGAGCAACGAGAAGATCCTCCAACCCATCACCATTATAATCGGTAAATACGGCCCCGCGAGCCAAACCATATCCCGGCCCTGCACTGGTAAGCTGTCTTTTTTCAAATTGAAACGACCCAAGACCCCGCAACAGGAACCAGTCAGGGCTGCGAAGAGGCCTTTCCGCAAAGATGATTTTCGCTAATATATCAGGTATCGTTGTTGCCCGGTTACTTAAAAAGAGATCAATTTTTCCATCGTTATCATAGTCGCCGGCGGCAAAACCTAAAAAATCACCGGGGGTTGAAAAGCCTGGCAGTTTCTTTTCCTCAAAGAGCAGATTACCCAGGTTTTTCCAGATGCGTAAACGCCCTTCAGTTGCTAACACCACAAGATCAGGCAGTCCATCGTTATCAATATCGGGAAAAGCTGCCTGTAAAGCCGCACCCTGATATCTCAAGCCTGCATATCCGGTCATATCCTGAAAGGTATTGTCACCGTTATTGAGAAACAGCCTTACCATCTTTTCAGAATGATTTTCCCTGAAGTTGTACAGATTACCCCGTTCAACAACGGGCACAAAAAAATCATAGGCCCCATCCCTGTTTACATCTGTAATCACCGGTCCCAGTATGATGTAATCCGGGTTTATTGCCAGCTCTATTTCCTCTCCGGAAAAGAGTCCATCGGAAATATAGGTATTATAATAGGCAAACAGTTTGTTTTCGCGGGCAACGAGCAGGTCAGAATAGCCGTTTCCGTCAAGATCGAGTACTGCCACCCCTGTTGTCATGCCACCGCCAAGTTTGACAAGCCCGATATCATCGCTGATATCGACAAAACCACCTTCCTGCAATTTCAAAAGGGCATCAGACTGGCGTACACCTCCCCCCAGAAACAGCTCATCTCTTCCATCCCGATCGATATCTATAAACGCAGCAGCGGTATAGGGCACTCCATGCAGAGGGTTGTATCTATGCGAAAAGCCTGTGTCCAGTAGCTGATATTTTCCTGGAAGCACTGAGATGTCCTTCTGTAGCAACTCAGGCGGTTTATTTATCCACATGTCATACAACGAAAACCCAGCCACCGCCCCACAGACGAGGAGAATAAGAAACAGCAGTATAGACAAGAAACGCAGCATGTAAAAAACTCATTTGATTATTTTTTTTAGGTAAAAACCAGCTCCAATTGCTTAAAGGAGTTTGGGCGAAAACATAAACCGCAACGATGTATTTATTCCCTGAACATCGATATACAAGGGATCGAAACCATCCAGCTCATACTCCGGAATATGAAGTGTTTTGGTCTGCCTCCCATTTTGATCAAACTCATTGAGAATGGAGCTGTAGGTATGGATATTTTCCACAGATTCCGGCGGTCCCGCATATTCGCCATCCACCAATTTGGGGATTTTCTCATCAAAGCTGAGTTTTTTCACATCCGCCTCTTCCAGATAGATGTTGATTTCCCAGCCATCACCAGCATCATAAATATATGAGAAGCACCAGCGAATAGCCTCTTCTATCTCAAACAGACGGACGTCCCCTTCAAAATATTTTGGGTTGCCCGCTTTTCTGGGTGTATAAAAGATTTTGCCGGCATAAAACTGATGCCCAAAGTTGTCGTTCCAGCCCATACATCGCTGGACAACATCATGAAACTGTTTCAGGTTCAAACTTCCAGGTACCTGGATACGCCGCCAGATGGTTGGTGATGAAAATGACAGAGAGAAATGAAAGGTGTAGAGCGGTACCGCCTCATCTTTCTTTCCGGCAATCTCCCCTGCTGGATTTTGAGGGAATTTCCCCTTTATGACAGCCATAAATATGCTCCTGACGAGATAGGGCTCAACCAGTTTCTGGTAACCCTTATATGTTGATTATCATAATTCTTCAACGGTAGCTCCTTATCCACAGCAATCACATACACGCTCACTATACGAGCAAAAAGGGCCATTATCAAAATGTTTTCGTCCATCCTCTTACTTTTTTTACCAGCAATAAAATTTGAACTTTTTGGTCGCTTGGGCTATCTTGGCTGAAAATTTACAAATCGCTTCGTTGTATATATGTTTTCAGTATCTCATATCAATATATTCAATGAAAAAAATAGATCTTTTTTATTGGGTGCCATATTGTATATCCACATACTGTAACCAGTAGATCTACCAGAAAAAAGGAACACGAGATGGGCAACTCACTCCAGGACCAGTTTCTGAAAATGGGACTCGTTGACAAGAAGAAATACAACGAGAGCAAACGAGAAAAACATAAAAATAAAGTCAAGGGCAATAAAAAAGAAGAGTTCTCCGATATGGCAAAACAGGCCCTTGCCGAAAAGAAACGGGCTGCCAAGCAACACAACAAGAAACGCCAGGCCATAGAGGAAGAAAAACAGCGGGCTGCAAGGGCAAGACAGCTTATCGAAACACATCGGATACACTATGAGGAAGGGCAAATTCCTTATAACTTCAAAGACAATACCACAATAAAAAAAATATACCTGCCGCAGAAGGCGATTGATAATCTTGCCAACGGAAAAAACGGCATTGTAAAACTTGCAGGTGAATACCAGTTCGTTCCAGCAGATATCATATACAAAATAAAAGAACTGAACAAAAAGATGGTCATTTTTTTCAATCCGCCAACAGCCAAGAAAGACAAAAAAGAGGATGATCCCTACGCAGAATTTGAGATTCCCGATGATTTAATGTGGTAGGTTTTTCAACCACATTTGCCTCCTTGTACAAATCCATCTTTTCAAAACATGAAAAATGGAAACAAGGGAACCAGCCGCTGCCGCGGCAGATGGTATAGACGAGGTCCAGGGTGTGTGGTAAAAAAAACACAGTTTCTTCACCACCGTGGGGTCATAACGCTCATCCATACCGCAGCTCTACTCAATGAGTTACAGGATTAGAAAACAGGAAAAACAATAGCTTCACGACATCTCCCGCAGAGAGATATACAAACTGGCTCACTGTTTGCATATTCATCTTTCACCAGAAGGGATTACAATTCCTTTACTTTTCATTTGGGTGGAAACAGGACGATTATGAACAATGGTGAGAAAGTCTTACAATCAGCGCAGAACATCTGCTTTTTCTGTGCAGATGTTCTGCTGATTCTGATGGCAGTGATCTTTACCATCGTTGAAATCTGCTTTAGGGCTGTCCTGTTCACGGCAAAGGCCACCTGCTCATTTATGGTACGGTTTTGCTTTGCCTTCTCTTTAGTTATGCTCTTTGTGCTGGTCTATCTCTTCGGTCTTGGCGTCAGTGTTTTAATGGGACCTGGTATTGGCTCCCATTTTTCATAACCAGGAACCTAGAATCTGCCCTCAGGTGAAGTAACAAGAAATCCCGTCTATCCCTTAAGAATATCGCGGTGTTCAACCTTGAGCTCCACAGGGAGCACTGCCAATACATCTTTCAAGGCCTCTACAATGGCGACAGAACGGTGGCGGCCCCCTGTACAGCCACAGGCCAGGTTGAGTTTTTCTTTCTCAATTCTCATATGCTGTTGAACAACATAGGACAGCAACGGTTTTTGCAGACTTAAAAAAACTGCGCCCTCGTTGCTTTCGATCACATATGCAAAGACTTCAGGGTCAAGGCCCGTTTTTACACGCAGAGAATTCTGCCAGTATGGGTTGGGCAGAAAGCGTACATCCCAGAGATACTGGATATCCTCTGGCACGCCATATTTAAAGCCAAAAGATGAAAGGGTAATGGACAGTTTGTTTTGTCGATTCATTTTTTTCAAGGGTAGTGTATACGATAGAACTGTTTACTTCTTTGCAAAGTCAGCAAACATCTTTTCCGCCTCAGCAGAACCGACGAGAATGACCTCGATGTTTTCTGTGAACACCGTCTGTGGTTCCGGGTTTACCAGCAGCTCTTTTTCTCTTCTCAAGGCGATGATACTGCATCTTGTCTTTTCCCTGATATTACTGTCAGCGATGGTTTTTCCCACGACCGCAGACGGAGCAGGAACGCTGAACACCACCAGACCATCGGTAAAAACAGAGATTTCCTCGGGCAGCAGGATATTCATTATGGCCCCCACACCAAGGGCTGAATAGGACATCACAAGATCCGCCCCGGCCCTATGGAGCTTTGAGACGTTTCTCTCTGTTGTCGCCCTGCTGATTATCTGTACATCTTTCCGTAACTGTCTGCAATAAAAGGTGAGATAAATATTCATATCATCATCATGCGTGGTAATGATAATTGAACGCGCATCGTCTATACCTCCCCTTTTCAACACTTCAATATCAGCAGCATCACCCAGCGTATAGTGTCTGTCGTCCCGTATCAGTGCTGCTTGTTTTTCAACTACATTAAATGGTATTCCTTTTTCCTGCAAACTCCTTGCGGCAGCATTGCCCACCCGTCCGCCTCCAAGGATGAGCACTGGATCTTCCTCTGAAAAGAGATTTTCCGGCAGAGAGTAGCGCTGGTCAAAAATCCCAAACTGCCGGGCGGTGCCTGCCAGCACAAGAATTGAAAACGGATGAATTTCTGTATCAGGTGATGGCAGCAACATCTTTCCCTTTTCCCAGATACCCACTATGGTCACTCCGGTATCTCTGCGCAAGCCGGAGTTATGCACTCTTTTCCCCACAAGCGGCGTCCGCATCGCTGATGCCGCACCGATACAGAGCCCGTCATAGGTGGCAATAATACTGATTGTCCGGCTGGCGCCAAGTGCCCTTGCCGCCAGGGCGTTTCCCAGCATTTTCATAAATTGAAAGACATGCATATTACCTGGAAACTCAAGGATATCCAGTGAGTGCTCATGCTGAGCGTTGGTGACAATGGGTACGGTATCGGTAATTTCACGCACCGTAAAAGAGATATTGGTATTCAAGAGATCATCTCCGGTGGCAACCACCATCCTGGCATTTTCAACCCGCACATTTTCATAGGTGTGCGGGTCATCTGCCACTCCCACCACCACTGTAAAACCGCTGTCCCGCATCTCCTGAGCCTGCTGGAGATCATCTGCCAGCACCACGTGAGGGATGTTTCTCTTTTTCAGCTGGGTTATCAGCTTTGTAGTCACCGGATCAAGACCTGCGATAATGACATGACCGCTGGTCTCTTTTGGCAGAACGCTGGGGGTTTTCCTTTTTTCCTGAAGTTCAAGCCACGGGGCATAGAAAAACTGGATAAAGGTAAAGGGCAGGATAATCAGCATAAACATAATCCCTGAAAGCAGCACACACAGAGTAAAAAACAGCCCCAGATCGGTATGGAAGGTGATGTCGCCAAATCCCAGGGTGGACATAACGGTAAGAGACCAATAGACACCTGTTATAAAGCTGTAATTACGCCCCTCATAGAGCATGATTAAATGGAAGAAAACACTGTATACACTGATGAGACATATCAGGATAGCAAGTATTTTAAGAAGGGAGAATACCTTGCGGCGTGAGCTTCTATCCTGCAGGAAAAGGAGAAATTGATCAAAGGGAATCAGCATTGCTACGGCTATCCATGTGCAAGGGGAGTAATAAATATCAGCTGCTTTCAGCCATCATGGGACGGTTCCTGCAAAACGGCTGTAATAAACTTCAAAGCGCACTCGTATATGTCTGGAGCTGTCGATGCCCGCGGTCCTGCCACATTAAGCGTTATAATGCTATGAGCAGCCAGCCACTCTTTTGTGTCTTGCACCAGCACAGAGACATCATCGCTGCTTAAATCGATATGCAGACAGGGTTTCCCGCATACATCGGCGTAATGTTCTGTAAACGCAGAGCCGCCAGTTAACCGTCCTTGTGAGAGAATAAGAGTCCCATCTGATACTTCAACATTCTTCTTGGTTCTGGCAGGATACGAGGATGATAAAAGCTCTTTCATCTTATACTTCTGATCCAGCGGACCTTCTTCGGTAATCCGCCCTGCTGGAACAAACCCGCCATGAGGGATCTCTAATGAAATTGCAGCATCAAGAGCAGCCCGATCGACACCGGTCTGTCCACCGGAAATGATTTTTATGACCATTTCTTCTCCAGGATATTTTTCATTTTTCTTTCGAGTTCATAGAAAATCAACCATGAACTATGCCAGAAATTTACTTCCGCAGTCAAGGTGTTTTCATGACGATTGTGTCGCTCTCAGGCAAATCCTGAAAAAGCACAGACCTTTTCTTGCAAAAATCTCATGGATGCACAACAATGTTTTTAAGAAACCTGCATAGTCTTATCATTACTTTTTTTAATAACGCGCAATGAACGATATTCTCTACTGCGGACGTGACAAAACCTATATGGAGGTTGTCGCCAGAAATCAGTTCCGCCTCCTGCTCTTCAAGGGACAGATTGTCCAGAGCAAGATTCTGATAAAAGAGCCACATCGTATGATATTGCGCTACACCCATTACATGACAGCACTTTCCCTTCTGCTCTGTCCGCACCCTAAAAACATATTGCTCATCGGTGTAGGAGCTGGCGCCATCATTCATTTCTTTTATCATTTTTTTCCGGAAACCAAGGTTGATGGCATCGAGTATTCCCGAGAAATTATAAACATTGCCCGCAGCTACTTTGCCCTGCCAGACTCGCCGATGATAAATATCCACTGCCACGACGGTTTCAGGTTTCTTGCTGATGAACACACCTCACATAACTACGATCTCATCCTCGTTGATGCATTTAACGATCATGGAATGGCTCCGAGTATCTATTCGTTTGACTTTTTCAAAATTGCCGCGAGCAGACTCACAGCAGAGGGCGTAATCGTGGCAAATTTGTGGAGTGGTAATTCCAAAACCTACAAGAAAGTGCGTAAAGCCATTGAAAAGAACAGTGAACATTCCCTGTTTGTTCCGGTCGCCCACAGGGAAAACATCATCGCCGTTCTCTGCCGAAAACAGAATCCCTGGCCCAGGCTCGCTATGTCAAAGAAGGAATTGAAGGAGCTGTCTCACAAATATCATATAGATTTTTGTGAAGCAGCAGCCCAGGCAATGAAATACAACATGAAATTAACCGACCGGTTACACTCTTTTATACAATAATGCAGACCTCACGAACATCAGGATATTGCAGCAGTTGCAACAAGGATCACAGTCTGCCTCTGAGCCCGGCAAAAGATGCATGTGAAAAACTTATGCAATACCTGCAAGATAATCAAAGAATTGATTACCTCTCATCTGCTCCTGCCAGCAGTGATTTTTCCACAGCGAATCTGTTTGGCACAGACAGGGGCAAGATGTTTGGCGTACTCACAGGCTGCGATCACAGTGGAAAACGGATACGTCTGTACGCCTTTTCCGGGCAGTTCAACGGCCATTGGCTGGTGCCCGGATGGGTGCCACCCCTCTTTGACATACCCGCCTGGCATACGGTCCATGACAAACGGGAAAGGGAAATCAAGCGACTCAGCCGCCTGCTTGAGGCAGCGGAAAGATCTGATACCATCTATCAGAAACTGAAAAGAAAGAGAAAGCAGCTTTCCAGGCAACTGATGCAAAAACTTCATGCCTTATATACATTACATAATTTTCAGGGCGATAAGATAGCCATGAAATCACTCTTTCCAAAGGATGCACCCCCCACCGGAGCGGGTGACTGCTGTGCGCCCAAATTACTTCACTATGCGGCCAGCAATACCATTACTCCTGACGGCATGGCCGAGTTTTACTGGGGCAAGACAAATCTCTCGAAGACAAAGAAACATAAAGCATTCTACCCGCCCTGCGAGGACAAGTGTAAACCAATTCTTGGCTTTATGCTCTGCGGGCTAAAGACATCATGGCAAGATGAAACAAGATAGCCTTAAGATGAGAAGAGCTGTGACCGAACACCATTACAACATCCCCATCCTCTATCAGGACGATCATATCGTTGTCGTCAATAAACCGGGCGGTCTGCTCTCAGTGCCGGGCAGAGGAAAAGACAAACAGGACTGTGTGGTTACCAGGGTAAAAAAACTCTTTCCGCAGATGATCGAACAACCGGCTGTACATAGACTTGATATGTTCACATCAGGACTCATGGTACTGGCAAAGACGGCAGCAGCTCATCGAGAGCTACGTATACAGTTTGAAAAACGAACAGTTAAAAAAGAATATATCAGCCTGCTCGCAGGGGAAATTCCTGGCCATTCAGGTCGGATAGAGCTTTCTTTCAGGCTTGATGTTGCCAACAGACCATATCAGATATACGACCCGGTACAGGGAAAACGGGGAATCACCCTATGGCGAAAGCTGGGGATGACCGGTGATTTCACTCGGGTTGCATTCACCCCCATAACAGGACGCACACATCAACTGAGACTGCACGCAGCCCACGAACAGGGATTAGGTGTTCCCATTGTTGGCGACAGCCTTTACGGGCACGGTAAAGAGGGAGATCAGATGATGCTGCATGCCTCACGGCTCTGTTTCAGCCACTCTGCCTCCCAAAAGCCGCTCATCTTTCACAGTCCTCCTTCTTTTTAACCAACAAAACAAAGGAAATACCCGAAAAGAAATGGAGGGAGATTTCAAAATTTACAGGTTTTCAAAAAAATATCAAGTTCCCCGGTGAGGAGATAAGAGAGAGGAAGGAGAGATACCGGGGAACCTGATATAAAGAGATATAACATCGCTTTTTATATTATACACCCAAGATGCTTTTTCTACAAGTATTACCCCGATTTTCTCACGAGTATTTTGCCGAAATTGACCAATGTGATACAAATACAATCCGTTAAAATGAAAAAAATGAAAAATATTTCTACACCAAGATGCCTCAGAGATCAACCCGGGTATTTCCCTTCGATATAATCTTTCAAATAGCGGTTTTCCACCTCTTTCTGCTTGCCCTGAGCCTTTAACAGATCACCAATGGAAACTACCCCGACCAACTCGCCTTTCTCATTCAGGATAGGAACGTGACGCACCCTGTTCTCTGTCATAACACTCTGAATATGACTGAGGCTGTCATCCAGTGTTACCACCAGCACATCCCTGGTCATTACCTCTTCGGCCAGCATAGTTCGTACATTTTCAGGATCTTTCAGAACAGCTAAAAGGATATCCCTGGGACAGAGGATTCCCTGTATCTTTTCTTTTTCATCAACGACAAGCAGGGAACCTACCTTGTTTTTCGCAAAAATCCTCAGGGCTTCCAATAACGTATTATCCATGCTACAGGTGATCACACCTCTGCCCTTCTGTTCCAATATATCTTTTGCCTTCATATGGCCTCCTTTTTCTTAAAACCTTCCCAGTCCTGTCTTTTCTTATAGTACCGGAACAAGACTGATCGCAAAAACACAGACAGCGAGAATCCCGGTACACACAGATGCCAGTCCACCATATCCGCTCTCCATAAACTCTTCTTCTGAGGTGTGAAAGTACATGGCAACGATCAAACGCAAATAGTACCAGAGAGAAAATACAGAGCTGATCACAGCGAGAACAGCCAGCAGCATGAAACCGCCTTCCAGAGCATTTACAATGATATAGAGTTTTCCCATAAATCCGGCCGTTGGCGGGATACCCGCCATGGAGAGGAGAAATATGGTTATTGCCGCTGCTGAATAGGGTCTCTTTCTGGCAAGCCCCTTAAAATCATCAAAACTCTGCCTCTTTTCACCCTCACCGCTGAGGTATGACAAGGCGGCAAAGAGTCCCACCGTCGCTACCGCATAGGCAGCGAGATAGTAGATTATAATATTACAGGTAAACTCTTTTGTACCAAAGGCAACAAGAGCCACCAGCAGATAGCCTGAGTGGACAATACCTGATGCCGCCAGCATCCTCTTGATAGAATTCTGACCCATGGCAACGAGATTGCCGCCAAACATGGTCAAAATAGCAA
>PDWJ01005455.1_pt1 | contig 10442 bp, 6 predicted proteins | sample 1430881 | NCBI WGS metagenome assembly PDWJ01 (sample SAMN01162460, study PRJNA174530) | Oral metagenome, whole genome shotgun sequencing project. | biome: Marine environment; feature: Marine mammal; material: Swab sample of the gingival sulcus; isolation source: swab sample of gingival sulcus... | reverse complement strand
TGGTTAACTATATTTTAGAACAGTTTTTATAATGTCTCAATTTGTTTATAAAAAAAGTTGATGACTTTTTGCGTCACCAACACCATTTTTGGTAGAACCTCTTTTTTTGTGGTCGTTGTCTAATAAAATTGTAAAAAACTCTATTATGTTGTAAAATTAGAGTATATTAATAGTTGGGAGATTATATATGATAAAAGTATTAAATGACTTTTTTGAAGGTAAATCGATTAATGCATATGAATATTTTGGTGCTCATAAAAAGCTAATTGATTCGAAAGAATATTATAGAATAGCTCTTTATGCTCCCAACGCAAAGTGTATTGAATTAGTGGGTGACTTTAATAATTGGGATGGGAACAATCATAAATTAAATATGATAATGTCTGAAGGTATATGGGAAATAATAACCCCTGATATTAAGGAAGGCGATTTATATAAATTTAAAGTAGAAGGAGCAGATGGAAGCATTGTGCTAAAAGCTGATCCATTTGCTTTTTATAGTGAACTAAGACCTAATACTTCATCTATTATATATGATACGAATGACTACGCTTGGAATGACTTAAGTTGGATGAAGAAAAGGAGAAAGAACTATAACAAACCATTAAATATTTTTGAGTGTCATCTAGCCAGTTGGAAACGAAAAGAAAATGGTGAAATGCTAACTGTAGATGAGTTAATTGATGAATTAATACCGTATTTAAAGGAAAAGGGTTTTACTCATTTGGAAATAATGCCTCTAAACGAACATCCTTTTGATGGTTCTTGGGGGTATCAAGCTACTGGCTATTACTCGTCAACTTCAAGATATGGTAAGCCTAGTGATATAAAGAGACTTGTGGATGAGTTGCACAAGAATGATATCGGTGTAATTCATGATGTTGTACCAGCTCATTTTGTTAAGGATATACATGGTCTTGTTAACTTTGATGGCACACCACTATATGAATATTCTAAAAAATATGATGCTGAGAACTCTTGGGGTACTCTTAACTTCAATTTATGGGATGACACAGTTAGATCGTTTCTTATCTCTTCATTTGCCTATTGGTTAAAAGAGTTTCACTTTGATGGCTTAAGATTTGATGCTATTGCACATGTTATACACTGGGATGGCAATAGTGATAGAGGAGAAAATGAAGGAGCTATCAATTTCTTTAAAAGATGCAATCATTTGTTATCAAAAAACTTTAAAAATGTAATGTTAATAGCTGAAGACTCAAGTGTTTACGAGGGAGTTACTAGACCTACATTCGATGGTGGTTTAGGATTCGACTATAAATGGGATCTTGGATGGATGAATGATACACTTAGATACTTTAGTATGGATCCTGTATTTAGAGGTAGCAATCACAGTCTTATAAACTTTTCTATGGCTTATTTTTATAATGAAAGATTTCTTTTACCATTTAGCCACGATGAGGTTGTACATGGTAAAAAGTCAATAATTGATAAGATATGGGGAAATTATGAGCAAAAGTTTTCTCAAGCAAGACTTTTAATTGCATATATGTATTCTCATCCTGGGAAGAAATTAAATTTCATGGGAAATGAAATTGCGATATTTGATGAATGGAATGAAGCTAGAGATATTCCTTATGATGTGGTAAAATACCCAACGCATGATTCGTTCTCAAGATTTTTTAAGGATGTGAGCTACATTTACTTGAATAAAGAATCAATGTATAAAAATGACTATGATCTGAGTGGTTTCAAGTGGATAGATGCTGATAACTCATTACAGTCAATTTATAGTTATTACAGAAGATATAAAAACAAGATAATTGTATGTATATTTAATATGACGCCAATATCATATGAAGATTATAGATTGGGCGTTCCAAAAAAAGGGTACTACATAGAAATACTTAATTCTCAAAAGGATATATATAGCGGTTGTAATATGTGTAATTACAAACCTTTAAAGAGCGAAAATATAAGTTCAAATGGATATGAGAATAGTATTTCAGTTAGAGTTGCACCATTTGCAGCAATATACTTTGAATATAAATATAGGATAAATAAGTAGGGGGATAAATGTTTAAGAACAAGTTTGATTTTAAGAAAGAATTTGCTAGGAGATTTGAAGAAAGATATGGTAGGTCATTAGCAAACTCTCATATAACAGAGCAGTATTTAGTGCTCGGGGAGATGGTTAGGCAATACTCATCGCTAAATTGGAAGACCAGTAAAGAAAAGGTTGCGCAGCTTGGAGCTAAGCAGATGTACTATTTTTCTATGGAATTCTTACTGGGAAGACTTCTTACAAACAACCTTATGAACCTCGGTGTTTACGATATAGTAAAAGATGGTCTTAAGGAATTAAATATTGATATAAATGAATTAGAAGATGTTGAGAGCGATCCAGGTCTTGGCAATGGAGGCCTTGGTAGACTCGCAGCATGTTTTCTCGACTCAATTGCAACTATGTCTTATGCAGGACATGGTAACACAATTAGGTATGAATATGGTCTATTTAAACAAAAAATAAAAGATGGGTATCAGGTTGAAATGCCAGATCAATGGTTAAGATTAGGCAATGTATGGGAAGTAAAAAAACCAAAATACGCGGTAAAAGTGCCATTTTGGGGTGATATTGAAATCACAACCAATTCTGAAGGTGTAATAGAGTATAAACATGTAAATCCAGAGTGTGTAAGAGCTGTTCCATATGATGTTCCAGTTATTGGACAGGGAACTGAGATGACTAATACACTAAGACTTTGGTCATCGGAAGCATGTGATGATATACCTCCAGAAAAGGATTTAAGACTTTATCTTTCTGAATTAAAGGAAATAACACAGAATGTTTACCCTGATGATAGCACAGAGAGAGGTAAATACTTAAGACTTAAACAACAGTATTTCTTTGTATCAGCTGGACTTCAATCAATTCTTGATCTTCATATTAATAAGTATGGAACATATGATAATCTTCATGAGAAGGTAATCATCCAGCTAAACGACACGCATCCAGTACTTGCAATACCAGAGTTAATGCGAATACTTATGGATGAACACAAATATGAGTGGAATGATGCTTGGAACATAGTGTCTAAGTGTTTTGCATATACAAACCACACAATACTATCAGAAGCACTTGAGAGATGGCCGGTTAAATATGTGAAGAAACTTCTTCCTAGAGTGTTTATGATAATTGAGGAGATAAATAAGAGACACAAGTCTGCTGTTTATAAGCTTACTGGGGATAGAGATTTCGTTGAGAGAACATCATGTATAAAGGATGACTTCGTTCATATGGCAAATTTAGCTATTATATCTGCTATATCAGTTAATGGAGTTGCTAGACTTCACACAGAAATTTTGAAAGATTCAGTGTTTAAAGACTTCTATAAACTGTTCCCAGAGAAGTTCAATAGCAAGACAAATGGAGTTACTCATAGGAGATGGTTGGTATATAGTAATCCAGAGCTAAATGAGCTACTAAAGAAGTATATTGGAGATGATTATATATACAATCCAGCTGAACTTGAGAAACTTATGGAATTTGTAGATGATGAGAATGTACAAATTGAATTCTTAGAGGTAAAAGCTAAGAGAAAGCAGATACTTGCTGAGTTTATAAAAGAAGAAACTGGAATAGAAGTTCCACATGACAGTATTTTTGATACATTAGCTAAAAGGCTACATGCGTATAAAAGGCAGTTACTTAAGTGTTTACACATAATACACCTTATAAATAGAATTAGAAGAGAGCCTGATTTTAATATGCATCACCAGACATTCATATTTGCAGCAAAGGCAGCTCAGTCTTATCAATTTGCTAAAAATGTAATTAAGTTAATAAACACATTATCTGACATAGTAGAATCAGATGAGAGACTTAAAAAGTTTATAAAGGTAGTGTTTATACCTAACTACAGAGTAACAGTGGCTGAAGTGCTCATGAATGCAACTGATGTATCAGAACAGATTTCAACTGCAGGTAAAGAGGCTAGCGGTACTGGAAACATGAAGTTTATGATGAATGGTGCCATAACAATAGGAACTCTTGACGGTGCAAATGTTGAGATAGATGAATTAGTTGGTAGAGAACATGATATTATATTTGGAATGAGAGTAGAGGATATACAAAGAGAGTCTTATAATGGCTATAAAGCAAATGCTATTATTAATGCAAACCCTGAGTTAAAGGAAGTTGTGGAGTCACTAGTTGATGGAAGTATACATCCTAACAAGAGTGAGTTCAAGATTATATATGATGAGCTTATGTACAATAATGATGAATACTTTGTGCTTGGAGATTTCAAAGCATATTGCGCAGCTCAAGAAGAAGTTCAGAGAAGATATAAGAATAGAAATGAATGGGCTAAGTCATGTCTTGTAAATATAGCGAAATCTGGATATTTTTCTTCAGATAGAACTATAGCTGATTATGTTGAAGATATATGGAATATAGATAAGGTTTTCTAGATGGATAATAGAATGCAAGCGTATTGCGATGATTTTGATAAAATAACTATATATATGAGTAAAGCTTACTACATGGGAAAGTCGTGTGAGTTTTATGTTAGCGACCTGTGCGGAAATCAGATTTTGCTTGATATAGAGTCAACTAATGACTTTGGTGAAACAATGCAGTATATATGCAGAGTTGAGGAAGGCAAAATACGTATTGGTAGGGACTATAGTGTGATTGAAGAACATGCACTAAGTGTGCCATTACAGTATAGATATGTAGTAAAAACAGAGCGTTTTAATAAGTTTTTCTATAGTGATAGAAATGATTTTGGGGCAAGTGTTGATGGCGATGTAACAAAATTTGTTATATGGGCGCCAACTGCAAATGATGTAAGTCTAATACTAAATCCATATAGTCTTAAAGAAGTACATCCAATGATTGGTGTAGATAATGGTGTATGGGAAATTAGCATATCTAGAAATCTACATTTATCTAACTATCTATTTTTGATAAATGTGAACGGGAGTGTCGTTGAAGCACTTGATCCATATGGAGTTAGCTCGATTGCCAATCATAAGGCTTCATCTGTAATTGATTTTAGTAAAATACAAATTGATTTCAACGATGATAAACTAGGAGAATTTAATTCATATTCTGATGCGGTTATATTTGAAACAAGCGTTAGAGATTTTTCTACTGATCCCAATACTAATATAGTAAATAAGGGGAAGTTCCTCGGAATGATTGAAGAAGGAGTGGTAGATAAAAATGGACATGAGGTTGGCTTTGATTATTTTAAATCGCTAGGAGCAACTCATATACAGCTTATGCCAATAAATGATTTTAGCACTACTGATGAGCTCTTCCCACATAAGTTTTATAACTGGGGTTATGACCCTGTCCAGTACAATACTTTAGAAGGAGCTTACTCATTGTCACCTAATGACCCACTATCAAGAGTTAGTGAGTTTTCAGAAGTGGTAAGTGCTTTTCATGCTGTTGGTATAAGAGTAAATGTTGATGTGGTTTATAATCATATGTTTGATGTGGCACAGTCTGCTTTTGAGAAAATAGTTCCATACTATTATTTTAGAAGTGATCTAAATGGTAATTTAAGCAATGGTTCATTTTGTGGTAATGACATAGACTCAAAGAGTCCAATGGTTAGAAAGTTTATAATCGATAGTTTAGTGCAGCAAGTTGAGCATTATCACGTTGATGGATTTAGGTTTGATTTAATGGGAATAATTGATATTGAAACAATGAGAGAAGTGACCAACAAACTCAAGTCTATAAAGCCAAGTATTATGATATATGGTGAAGGTTGGAATATGCCAACTATGCTTAGTGATGCTGATAAAACAATAATTCAGAATTCAGATTCAACACCAGATATTGCATATTTTAATGATTACTATAGAGACAATGTAAAAGGATCAACATCAACTGACTTAAAGGCGGTAAAAGGCTATATCCTTGGAGATGGTAATTACCGAGACGCGTTTAAGGCTGCTCTTGTTGCAAATACTCAAGGCGAATTTGGTTCAAAGATGTTTAATTCACCTAATAAGAGTATTTCATATGTTGAAGCACATGATAATATGACCCTTTGGGATAAAATCAATGTAGCTTGTTCAGATGAAGACTTTGACTTAAAAGTTAAGAGACAAAAATTTGCAAATGCTACTGTTGCAATATCGCAGGGCATAAGTTTTTACCATATGGGACAAGAATTCTGTAGGACAAAAAATGGCGAAGACAATTCATATAGATCATCTGATAGTGTAAATATGATAGATTACGCTAGAGTAAGTGAATTTAAAAATGTAGTTGAATATACTAAAGACATTATAAGTCTTAAGAGTCAAATTGATGCATTTAGTTTTAGTACGTCTGAGGAAATTTCAAATAAAATATTTTTTGAAGATTTAGATTATGGAATGCTATTAATGCGAATTGAGGACACTTCAGAATATGAGAGATTACTTGTCTATTTCAATCCTTTTAACGTGAATTCACATGTTAAGCTAGATGGGGAACATAGACTTATTTTTGATGAAAACGGATTAAATGATGTAGTTATAACTGAATTTGACTTAACTCCAATTAGCATAATAATTGTAGCTAAACCTAGAATAAATGAATGATTAAAAGAGATTTTTTGAGTGTTTTACTCTCTAAAATCTCTTTTTTATGATTATTAAATGTACTTAAACGGGGGTATAATCATAATATATTAACATGATTATAAAGTATAGAAAAAAGACATATGGAAGGAGTGATTTATGCAACGAAGTGAAGTTTTGGCGATGATACTTGCAGGGGGTAGGGGATCTAGACTTAAGCATTTGACAGGCAAGGTTGCAAAACCAGCGGTTAGTTTCGGCGGCAAATATAGGATTATAGATTTTCCGCTTAGTAACTGTGCTAATTCAGGTGTTGATATAGTTGGCGTATTAACTCAATATGAAAGTATTTTTTTGAATTCCTATGTTGCAATGGATCAGAGATGGGGATTAGATGCTAAGGAGTCAGGTATATACGTTTTGCCACCAAGAGAGAAGGCAGAGGGCTTTGGCATATACAAAGGTACAGCTGATGCAATAGCTCAAAATATTGATTTTATAGATTTGCATAATCCAAAATATGTGCTTATTCTTTCTGGAGATCATATCTATAAAATGGATTATTCTTGGATGCTTGATGATCATAAGAAATCCAATTCTGACCTTACTATTGCGGTACTTGAGGTTCCGTTTGAAGAAGCGCCAAGGTTTGGGATAATGAATACTGATAGTAGTGATAGGATAATAGAGTTTGAAGAAAAACCAGAAAAACCAAAGAGCAATCTTGCTTCAATGGGAATTTATATATTTAACTGGGATTCACTTAGGAATGCACTTATAAAAGATAAGGAAAACAAAGATTCTTTACATGACTTTGGGAAGGATATAATACCACTGTTGCTGTCGGAAGACAAAAAGATAAAGGCATATAGGTATAAAGGTTATTGGATGGATGTTGGTACGATAGAGAGCCTTTGGAAAGCAAATATGGATCTTTTAAACCCTGATAGTGGTATCAATATAAGAGACAGAGGATGGACAATATACACAGAGGATAGATCGCGACCACCTCAATATATTTCAGAGACAGCTTCTGTAAAAAACTCGCTTATAAATCAAGGCACTGTTATTGAAGGCTGTGTTGAAGATAGCGTTATATTTAATGGAGTTGTTGTAGAAGAAGGTGCATGTGTAAAAAACAGTGTGGTATTTGCTGATGTTACTGTCAAGTCAGGTGTTAGTATAGACTCTTGCATGGTTATGGATAGCATAACTCTAAAAGAGGGTGAGTTTAAAGGTGAGAAACCAAATTCAATTCTTTTAGTACATCCTGAAATGAAAGGAGTAGAGTAATGTTAAATGCTATGGGAATAATTGCTGTTGAAGGCGATAATGTAAAAATAGAAGGGATTATGAACTACAGGCCAATTCATACAGTTTCTTTTCTTGGAAGATATAAATTTATAGATTTTCCAATATCAAATCTCAGTAATTCAGGTATAGATAGAATACACATATATATAAAAACTAAACCTAGGACAGTTTTTGAACATATAGGTACTGGTAGACATTACAATATAAAATCTAAACAGGGAAGAATTAGAGTTCTATATGGTGAAAAGGAAATATCATCTTCTATATACAACACTGATGTTCAAAGCTACTTACAGAATGTCGAGTACATAAAGAAAGAAAAAGGTGAGTATGTATTTGTGCTCCCATCACACATTATATATACTCAAGATTTAAAAGAAGTGTTGGATAAGCATATAGAAACAAATGCAGATATAACAATGCTTTATAAGGATATCAGTAAATCTTCAAGTCTCTTTGTAGGCTGTGATGCGCTTAAGATGATAAAGGGAGATAGAGTAATAGAGTTAGAGACAAACATGGGTCGTCATGATAATAGTCATATATCAATGGAGTCTTATGTTATGAAAAAATCGCTATTCCTAGAGCTTCTTCAAAAATCAAATGATATTAGCCCGATATACTGGTTCAAGGATATAGTTTCTGAAAACTTAAACAATCTAGATGTAAGAGGATACAAAATAGAGTCTAGAGCACTTGCAAATGTTGATCTTAGGTCCTATTTTGAAAATAGCATGTACATGCTTAAGGTTTATGATTCTAACTTGTTTACAGATGATTGGGAAATATATACTAAGACAAGCGATTCACCTCCAACTGTATATGGGAAAAAAGCATCTGTTAGTAATTCACTAATAGCTAATGGGTCTCTTATTGATGGCAAAATAACCAATTGCATAATTGGTAGAGATGTTGAAATTGAAGAAGGTGCAGAACTTGAAGATTGTATAGTTATGTCGCACTGTCATATCGCAAAAGGCAAGAAACTCAGACGAGCTGTCATTGATAAGAATGTTATAGTTGAGAGAATTGATAAGCTTGTTGCTGATGGAGATGACATAATATATGTAAATAAGAATGACAAAATATAATTGAGAGGTTGTTATGCAAAGAAAAATACTCTTTGCTGCATCTGAATGCACCCCATACATTAAAAGTGGTGGTCTTGCAGATGTAGTTGGTTCTCTACCTGTTGAAATTAAAAAACGAGGCTATGATGTTTCTGTCATAATACCTTTATATCAAAAAATAATAGAAAAGTATTCTAACGAACTAAAACATGAGATTACAATACGCTTAAATATTGCTAAGTACGATACTGACGTAAGAATTTTCTCTCAAGAAAGAGAAGGTGTAAAGTATTTCTTTGTTGAGAATAGAGAATATTTTGAGAGGGATGAGCTTTATGGTTGCATAGATGATGGAGAACGCTTTAGTTTTTTTCAACATGCTATATATAGATTCATAATAGAGAGTGAAAATTATCCTGATATTATTCATTCGCATGATTGGCATACAGGGATGATGGCAGCTCTAGGAAATATATATTATAAAAATGAACCAAGAATTAATAATATAAAACATGTTTTTACAATCCATAACTTAGCATACCAAGGTAATTTTGCTCCAGATATGTTAGAGTCATGTCTAGGCATTTCTATGGCTTACTACTATGATGGAACCCTCGAATTTGGTGGAGCTCTATCATTTATGAAGTCAGCAATTATTCTATCAGATAAGGTAAACACTGTGTCTAACACCTATGCTAATGAGATACTCAGTGAGCATTATGGTGAGAGAATGCACGAACTTCTTAGATATCGTGAACATGATTTATGGGGGATTGTGAATGGAATAGACACAGATGAATACAATCCTAAAATAGATAAGAATATTGCTAAGAAGTTTAGTGTTAAGAGTATTTACAATAAATTTAAAAATAAACTTGCTTTGCAAGAAGAATTGGGTTTAGAAGTCAGAAAAGATGTATGTCTAATCGGAATGGTATCAAGATTAACCTGGCAAAAAGGAGTCAGTTTAATATTAGATAAGATGTCAGCCATCATGGACATGGATATTCAGTTGGTCATCCTTGGAACAGGAGATGCTGGGTATGAGAGAGATTTGAGAAACTGTGAGAATGCCTACCGTGGTAAAATGGTTTATTATGGAGGCTATTCAGAGAGAATGGCTAGAAATATTTATTCTGCGTGTGATTTATTTTTAATGCCATCTGTATTTGAACCTTGTGGTATATCACAACAGATTTCAATGAGATACGCTACTTTACCAATAGTTAGAGAAACAGGTGGGTTAAAAGATACAGTTGATCCATACAATAAATATGAAAAAACTGGAGATGGTTTTAGCTTTAGAGAAATTAACTCAGATGATTTTTTTGCGGTTCTAAATATAGCGGTAGATTTGTTCTATAATGAGCCTAAAGTGTTTAGGATGTTACAAGTAAATGCTATGAACAGGGATGTGTCGTGGAAAAAATCGGCAGAATTATATGAGCAGATGTATGAGATGGTGTTAGAGTAAATAAATTCTGATTAAATATAAAACACCCTGATTAG
>PDWJ01005454.1_pt1 | contig 10445 bp, 11 predicted proteins | sample 1430881 | NCBI WGS metagenome assembly PDWJ01 (sample SAMN01162460, study PRJNA174530) | Oral metagenome, whole genome shotgun sequencing project. | biome: Marine environment; feature: Marine mammal; material: Swab sample of the gingival sulcus; isolation source: swab sample of gingival sulcus... | reverse complement strand
TAAGCGTAGAGACGTAGCATGCTACGTCTCTACTAAAATTAATTTCAAATCAAATAATTATACTTTTCTTAAACCAAACTTACATTAATTTATGAAAAGGTCATTTTATGTCACAACAAATCCATATCGCTTACGGTTCAGAATCAGGCAATGCTCATCATCTTGCTATTGAACTAAAAAAGAAATTAGCCGAATTTACCCCTACTTTTTGCACCCTTAACGAATTATCATTAGAAAAATTAGCAAATTTTAACGAAAATGATATTTTATTAATTTTAACAAGTAGCACAGGCGACGGCGAACCCCCTGAAAATGCCAAAGAATTTTATCAAACGCTTATTCAAAATCGCTTAACAAAAAAAGTAAAATTAACTTGTCGTTTTGCGGTGTTTGGTTTGGGCGATGTGATTTATCAGAATTTTTGCGGATTTTCGATTATGGTTGATGGCATGTTACAACAAGCAGGAGCAACACGCATTGCCAATCGTGTTGATGCCGATACTGATTTTGATGATTTTTTTGAGGAATGGTCGGACGCTTTATTAGCATTTTTCAATGCTGAAGATGGAGCGGAACAAGCATTATCAGAATTGATTTTGCAAGTTGATGATGACTGATTTAGTTACTAGTGGTATTTAAACAAAAATTCCTCTAATTAAAAAACAGAGGAATTTTTTTATACAATAAGTTAACAGCGTAAAATTACAAATGTTTATTTAATAATTCTGCTAACTGCTCTTTGGTTTGTAAGCCGACCGTCATATCCACTTTTTCACCATTTTTAAAGACAAATAGCATAGGAATGCTACGTACTGCAAATTTCATTGCCGTTTCTTTATTGCCATCAACATCAATTTTAACAATTTTTGCCTTGCCTGCAAAGTCGTCCGCTAATTCTTCCAAAATAGGGGCAATCGCTTTACAAGGACCGCACCAATTTGCCCAAAAATCGACCAATACAGGTACGTCTGCTTGTAATACGTCCGCATCAAAACTTGCATCAGTAGCGTTAATAATATTTGACATAAATTTCTCCAGTTTTTCAATTAAGATTTAGCGTATATAATAAGGGTGCTTTTGCAAATTGCGAGTAAATTTAATAAATAATAGTGATTGATAGAATTAATTGATTGAATATTATCGGTCGCTTTTCTGCAATCAATGTTATAATACGCCCCTTTCTATCACAATTAAATAGCATAAAATGGCTTATCATTATCACCAACCACCGCCGAATGAGTTATTGCCTTGGCTGATTGCAAAAGGCTCGCTGACGGCTATGTTAGAAAAAAAGGCAAAACAGCCCTTGATTGTTGTTCCCACATTTGAGGGCTATCAGTTGTTAACATTGGCACAAAAAAAACAGTTGCAACTTAGTCCGCAATTATTTAATCGTCCTATGCTTGCGTGGGTGCGTGAAAGTTTGTTATATGGTAATGAAAACAATCCTTGGGTACAAGCCCAAAGCATTTTTCCCTTGATAAGTTTGCAAGGCGAGGCAAAACGGCTAAAAAATCTGCAAGGCACGCCCATTGGTTATGTGTTATTTAAACGGCAACGACGGCTAGCCAATCAACGCATTATTAGGCAAACTCCGCAAGGGTGGCAACGGCAAAATTTATATCATTGGCAAGGTCGCAAGCTGTTAATTATGGAAACTTTTTTGTGGTAAATGATAAAAAACAACAAACAATAGCAAAAATATATGTTGTCTAAGCAGTTATTTTGGTAGAATAGAAGATTAATTTTTTATTGCTTTCTATTGTATTCATTTTATTAAATAAAAAGGTAAATTTAAGTGACATTGGCACACATTCTTAACCAAACGAAAAAAATTCTAATCACCCTAATTGGCGGAATTTTTATTCTTTATTTTGCCCTTATCTTGGCATCTTATTCCGTCACTGACCCAAGTTGGACGCATCTGGGCAAGGTAGCCACCATTGATAATCTTGGTGGAGCGACAGGAGCATGGATAGCGGACTTTGCCTATACCTTTTTGGGCAAAGCGGTTTGGGTGCTATTATATATCGTCCTTTATGAGGTTTTGCTCGTCTGGTTTCCAAGAAAACTGACAGTAACCACATTTAAATGGCGGATTGTGGCTTATTTCTTTTTATTGCTAGTGATGACTGCCACTTTTAGTATGATGAATAGCATAGGTTCAGATATTGTTGATAAAACGACAGGTAAATTTATCATGCCATTAACGCATTCTGTGGCGGATAATTTATTAGCAGACGGCGGAATTATTGGTTATGAATTAACCATTCGTTTGCAATCTTTGTTAACTGAAACAGGTACATGGTTGTTTTTACTTGTATTAATTTTGGTAACCGCAACGTTTTCTTTTAATATTCGTTGGAAACAGATTTGGTATAATTTAGTACGTTTAAAATATCCAAACTATAAAATTGAACAAGAAATTGCCGAAGAAGAAGCAGAAAAAGCCAAAGAAGCTGAAGCAAAAGCCAAAGAGAAGAAAAAACAAAAAGAAAAAACCATTATTCGCCCTCGCACCATTTCTCGTTTAGCAAAAAAAGTAGATAAAAAACAAGATGATAAAAATAATGATAAAGCAAAAGAAGAATTTATCATTGATTTAGCAACAGGTGAAAAAATATCGAAAGAAAATCTGCAAACTGAAATGACAGCGAAGCAAGAAACAATCACTCAAGCGAACGTTGATGAAGTTGTTCCTGCACTTAAGCCATTTCAATATTTGCAACAATTACAATATTATTATGTATCTCCTTATATTGAGCAATATGACGAGCAAGCACAAGAAGCAGAAGAAAAAGTTACGGTTGAAACTGCCCAAGCAACAAAAGAGCCTACTTCTAAAAAAGTGCTGACAGAAAGTATTGAAAAACAAAAAACGGCTGAAGAAAAAATTGATAAACCGATAAAAATCGCAGAACCGCTTGAGCAAAAAATTGACAAACAACAACAAGCAATTTATGAGCAACAACAAGCAGTTGCTAGTGTGCAAGAATTTTTTGAAGAAATTGAAAAGCCTAATTATCAGCCTGAACCTGAGCCTACTACTGCAATCGTTGAAGAAGTGCAACAAGTTGTTGAAGAGCCTCAAGAAGTTGCAACTAATGAGAATTATGGCTTAAACTTCCATTATGAAGAAGAAAAACGACTTGCAGAATTAGCAGAATTGGCAAAAAATAACTTGCAAAATGATAATCTTACAAGTGGTTTATTAATGGATTATGAAGATAATTCATTAGCAAAATCAAAGCCAACTTTGCCAAATATTGCCGATGATGATGCGTTTAAAGGGAAATCAAGAGCCTTTCAAACGGCAATTTATCGCAAAAGTTTAACCGATATTCCAAGCCTTGATGTGTTGGATAAGCCTGACCCTAATCAAAAACCAAGCTATAGCGAAGAAGAGTTACAACAATTATCCGCATTATTGGAAATTAAATTACAAGACTTTAATATTAAAGCCGATGTAGTCAATGCTATTCCGGGTCCTGTAGTTACTCGTTTTGAAGTGGAGCTTGCCCCAGGGATTAAAGCCTCCAAAGTGGTGGGGATTTCTCGTGACTTGGCTCGTTCCTTGTCGATGGCGTCCTTGCGTGTGGTCGAAATTATCCCCGGTAAACCGTATATCGGCATTGAAGTGCCAAACCATCAGCGTGAAATGGTGCGACTCATTGAACTATTGGACACAGACAGCTATCGTGACCCTAGTGGACAAATTAGCATGGCAATGGGTAAAAATATTGGCGGAGAACCGATTATTACCGACCTTGCCAAAGCACCGCACATGCTCGTTGCAGGTACGACAGGTTCAGGGAAATCGGTGTTGGTTAATTCGATGTTGTTATCCATGTTGCTCAAATATACGCCAAATGAGTTACGCTTAATTTTGATTGACCCTAAACAATTAGAGCTTGCTAATTATAATGACATTCCGCATTTGCTTACACCTGTGGTTACCGATATGACCGAGGCGGCAGGAGCATTGTCTTGGTGTGTGGCAGAAATGGAACGCCGTTATCAATTAATGAGCCTATTGCGAGTGCGTAAACTAAAAGAATTTAACAAAGCAGTGATTGAGGCAGAAAAAGCAGGCAAGCCAATTATTGACCCATTATGGCGACCCAATGACAGCGTTAGTGTAGAAAATGCTCCAAAACTTGAGCCATTACCCATGATTGTGATTGTTGCTGATGAATTTGCTGATATGATAATGCAAGTGGGCAAACAAGCGGAAGAATTAATCACTCGCCTAGCCCAAAAATCACGAGCCTCAGGCATTCACTTAATGCTAGCAACGCAACGTCCGTCTGTTGATGTGATTACAGGTTTGATTAAAGCCAATATCCCTGCTCGTGTCGCTTTGCGTGTTAATTCAAAAATTGACTCTCGTACCATTCTTGATGCAGGCGGTGCAGAAGATATGCTCGGCAATGGTGATATGCTTTTCCTAGGGCCTGGTCAAATTGAATCAGAACGTGTGCATGGTGCATTTGTTAGTGATGATGAGGTCAATCGAGTTTGTGAAGCATGGCGTGAGCGTGGGGCTCCTGAATATATTGATAATTTTACAGAAAATTTCCAAATTACTAGCAGTGATAATGCTAGTAGTGGCGGAACTTCAGGCGAAGATGATGCCTTTTATAATGAGGCGGTGGCTTTTGTGTTAGAAACTCGTAAAGTATCCGCCTCAAGTATTCAACGCAAATTTAGCATAGGTTATAACAGAGCGGCTAGGATAGTGGATTCTATGGAAGAGGCAGGTATTGTTAGTCCTATGATTCGAGGAAAACGAGAGATTTTGGTGTAGCTATGAAAAAATTATTGTTAGTAAGTTTGTTATTTACGCCTATTTTAGGTTATTCAGCAAGTTTTGATTGTCAAAAAGCAACAACATGGGTAGAAAAATTGGTTTGTAGAAATAAACAATTATCAAACCTTGATGATAAAATGGTGGCTATTTATAAAGAGAAACTAGCCTCAACACATAAAGAAAATGCTAACTATATTCGCAAAGAGCAACGCCGATGGTTAAAATATCGCCGTAATACTTGCAAAACAGTTGCTTGCTTAAAACGAGAATACCGAGAAAATATTAAACGTCTCCAATATAAAAGTTTACAAACGAGTGAAGCTGTTACAAAAAATAATCCAAAACCAACCGCTGATAAATTTGGTAACTTTCAAGATGAATTTGAAATTTCTGTTTATCAAGGAAAAAAAAGAGGTTGGGGAAAAGACAAGGCATCTCAATTACTCACTTTAGATAAAATTCATCATAAAAATAAACTTGCATTGTTAAACATTGCTTTGGTTTTAGATGGTGCTCATACTTGTAGTGTTGATGATGAAGTGGTGTATTGGTCAGAAAACCATTGGAAAATGAGAAAATATGCAACGGATTATGACTGTGAACTACGAGTTTATCCTGCAAAAAACAAGGTTTTATTACAGGATATTAACAATGGTTGTAAAGGTTTTTGTGGTCTGAGGGCTTATTTTGATGGTATTATTTTAAAGAAGACAGATTAGCATCTTTATTATAATACGCCTCAACGATTAACTCACCAATGACGGAATTATTTGAATTACCATATTTTTCAATCATTTCATCATAAATAACATTAGCTTTTTCTAGTTCACCTAAATTGGTTAACACAACCCCTTTGTTAAAATATGCCATCGCCACTCGTTCGCTAATGGTCGGATTGGTTAAATGTCCATAATTTGCAATAATGATATCACAAATACGAACGGCATCACGTGGCTTGCCTAGGCGACTTAAAATAATGCTCTTATTATAATAAGTGGTGGTGACAAGCTCGACAATGTTTGGATTGGATAAGTGACCATAGGTTTCGATGATTTTGTCATAAATCACTAGTTTTTCTTCAATATTTTCTATGGCAAGTGCTTTATTAAAATACGCTTCAAGCACTAATTCAGAAATGGTTAAATTATCTAAATGAGCGTATTTTTCTATCATGGTGTCATAGATGGCGACTTCTTCTTGGCGTTGATTAAGATGATTTAAAATCACACTCTTATTATAATAAGCCCTGACAATAGGAGCAATCATATTCGGATTATCAATATGATTGTATTTTTTTATCATCTCGTCATAAACGGCAATTTCATCTTCTGTCTGCCCTAATTTGCTTAAGCTAATTGCTTTGTTATAATAGGCTCGAATGACAGGCTCAATAATGGTTGGGTTATTCAACTGACCATATTCTTCTATCATTTTATTATAAATGGTAATTTTTTCTTCAGTTTTCTCAAGAGAGAGGGCTTTATTAAAATACGCCTCGACAATTAATTCAATGATGCTTAAATTATTGAAATGACCGTATCTTTTTATCATCTCATCATAAACGGCAATTTCTTCTTTAATTTTTCCTAAATTATTAAAGGTAACTCCTTTGTTATAATAGGCTTTTACCGCTGATTCAAGCATATAGAGATTTTTTGAATGACCATATTTTTTGATAATAGTATCATAAACGGCAATTTCTTCTTTTGGCTTATTTAACTGCACAAAAATCACACTTTTATTGCCATAAGCTCGCATGACTCTTTCAAAAATAGCAGGATTATTTAAGTCTTCATATTTTATGATAATTTCATCATAAATATCAAGAGCTTCCTCTATTTTTCCAAGGGTCAGTAAAATAAATCCTTTGTTGGTATAAGCGGTAATTACTTCTTTTTGAATAGTAATATCTTCATTGTTTGCAAAGTCATCAATAGCTTCATCTAAAATTACAAGAGCCTTTTCTATATTATCATTTCCTAAATGATATAGACAAAGTGCCTTTAAATTTAGACAAGCTAAATAAGTCGTATTAGTCACCTTGTTTTTCCTTTAATAATGTCAATGCTTCATTGACTTGTTGTAGGGCGTATTGATAATTGCCAGCAGAGTAAGAAAGTTGTGCTGATTGCAAGAATTGACGAGGCGACTGGCTTTCAATCGCTTGTTCTGCTAATTTTTGTGAATCTGCATTAAGAACGTCTTTTTCTTCATCAGTGAGCTGTTCTTGTTGTTGTTCTTCATCAAGGCTTAAATAGGAACTTGATTTGAGCATTTTTTTGGAAATATCTGTCAATAACTCATCAGACTCATAAAAATTCAGTTCATTTACTCGAGTATTTAAGGTCTGTAGAACTCTTCTTAATTCGTAGCGTTCGTCTTCCCATATTTCCTTTTCTTCTTGAATTTCTTCGTATAATTTTTGATTACGACGATAAGTAATAAAAGGAATAATCACTCCGCCAATGATGATAATCAGCGAAAAAAATACCATTAACAAACTGCCCCAAGTGACAATTCTATCACTGGCTTTTAACTCGGCCATTTGCTTATAAATTTGATATTTTTCACCTGCCAACGCATTGCGTTGTTGCTCAATCAATTGGCGGTTTTGTTCTTGCTGTTTTTCAACATAAGCAAGGCGATAATGGGTTTCTATGGCAAAATTATAGCCATTTTCATAAGAGGTTGTTCCTGTATATTCTTCAGCATGGGCAAATGCAAGGGTTTGCAGTAGAATAATGGCAAGTAGTGTTTTTTTCATCAATTAACGTCCTTCTTATTTCTTAAAAAATATTCTGAGTGATTATATCATTAGTTCACAATTTATTTTGTAATCTATTGAAAATTTGCTTAATTATACTGCTTTTTTTTAAACGGTTTTTGTTCAATATGTAATTTGCACAAATGATAAATATTAATCAAAAAAGCTATCGCATTCATAATTGCTACAGGATAAGCCTTAATTAACACCGCATAAATAACAAATAAAATACAGCCTATCATGTTTAAATAACGTAAGTGTTTAATATTGCTAGTTAAAAGAGAGATTACTATAAAGGCAGAGGCTAGATAGCCAAGAATGTCATAAAAATTCATAGAATATATAGCTAAAAAAAGCCCTAATTCAAGCAAAGAAAAAAGAAACCCTTTTAAGCCAGAGTAAAGTTAGCACAAAAACTTTTACCCCAAAAAAGGTTTCTCAAGGAACACTTAATAGGATTATAGTATCATATTGGCATTATTTCATCAATTAAGATTTTCTCAATCGATTTTTTTTAATAAAACATTTGCCAAATTATTAAGACAGTCATACAATAGGTGCAATAATGATTTAACCCTAATCCCATTTGGAAACATGATGATGGAAAAAGCAAAAATATTTACTAAGCCATGGTTTGACATGGTGCAACAAAAAAATGAGCAAGCAGAACTTAATTTACCACCAACAATAAAAGATATTTGCTTAAATATTGTAATCACTGATGAATTATTGTTAGATAACGAAAAAACCGAACCACAAGCAGGCGAAAAAACACAGTTATATCTATTAGAAGGTCGCTTGTATCAAGGCTTGCACGCTGAAGCGAAAAGTCAAGTACAATTAACTTATAAAACGATGAAGTCTTTATTAACAGATATCAGTATGGATAATACAATGCAGGCATTTATTCGAGGGGATATTTTAGTAACGGGTGATGTATCACAATTAATGGCATTACAAATGGCAAAAGTCACTGACGAACAGAAGTTATTATTTACGACAATTTTAGAGAATACTGATTTAGAAAATACAGATACTGATACTAAATAATAACTGTTATTATTCCAATAATTTAATTATATATTCTATATAGTAATTTGCTATATTTCAATTTTTTGCTATTATGCAATAGAAGGTTTGGATTTATATCCAAATTCACCCTAATATATATAAGTTAATATATATAACATAGTTATTAATTTCAAGGAAATTATTATGTCTTATTTAAACACTCGTAAGGCTTTACTTCTAAGTTTAGCTTGTTCATCAATCGCTTTAACTGCTTGTCAAGTGTCGCCAGCAAGCCAACATAGTATCGTAAAACTTAATCCACCTAAAGCTCATAGTACGGTTGTTGATACCACGGTAGATACTACAGTTAGCACGAAAGCACATAGTAGCACGCCAGCTAAAGGACATAAAGTTCATTGGGGCTATGGTGAAGAAGGAACGGTTGCACCTGCACAATGGGGCAATCTGAAAGGTAATGCAACTTGTAAAACAGGTGAAAAGCAATCACCAATTAATATTGAAACTGTACTAAAAGCAACGACGCCATTAAACTTTACTCAAAAACATCACCCACAAGATTTTAACGTGAGCAATAACGGACATACCGTTGTTTTCCATGCTCAAAGTCCCTCACACAGTGAAATCAAGGTAAATGATAAAGCGTATGAATTGTTACAATTCCATTATCATGCTCCTAGTGAACATCAGGTTATGGGGAAAAATTATCCGTTAGAAATTCATTTTGTTCATAAAAGCAAAGATGGTCAATTGGCAGTGATTGGTGTGTTATATAACATTGGTCAAGATAATGCTCAATTAGCAGGTGTTGTGGATAAATTAGGTCAAAATATTGAAGATAGTGAAAACGATGTCGTTTTATCAGGCTTTAATATTGATAGTATTATGCCAACAGATAAGCAAACTTTGGCTTATAGTGGTTCATTAACTACGCCACCATGTTCAGAGCAAGTACAATGGTTGGTACAAAAAACTCCTGTCAATATCGGACAAGGGCAGTTAGAGAAATTTACTGATTTGTACAAAGCGAATAATCGCCCTGTACAACCAAAAAATGGCAGAACGGTTGATTTACACTAATCTGCTAGGCGACTTCCGCCATCGACGGGCAAGTTAACACCAGTAATCATACTTGCCTCGTCACTTGCCATAAAGGTAATGGCATCAATAACATCATCAAAATTTACTGCTCTAAGTAAAGATTGATGATGTTGTTTTTTATCTTTCTTTTCTTTTCTAAATCTTTTCTTTTCTTTGTTTGCCATCAGCATTTGGGTAATTGCTTTTGTTTTTGTTGGAAAACTGACTTTATTAACACGCACACCGTCCGCACAATATTTATTAGCAACTCTTCTAGTAAACAGGGTGAGTTCTCTATCATTTTTATTTTCTAAACGTGGTGATAAATGAACGATATTGCCGTTAGACTGTTTGAGATGAGGCACAAACGCCTCAGAAATATAACAATTATCATCAAGATTTTTATCGATATTGACATGATTAATTAATACATCAATATGTTCATATTCATTTTTAACGATAGCTATCATTTTTTCCACTTGCTCATGGCTCGCAATATCACAAGTAATGGTTAGACAATGATTTTCATGCAACCAAGATAAGTCATCAGGTAGTTGTTCGTGGGCGTCAATCAAGGCTTGTTTATCATTGCCGACGAGTACAAGATTGGCATCTTCTTTGGCAAAACGAATGGCGGTGGCTTTACCAATATCAGTATCTGCCCCTGTGATAACTATGGTTTTATTTCTAAAGCGTTTATACATGGGATTTTTTCCTATCTAAAAATATCTTTGTCTATTGTACAAGTAAATATTTAAACTG
>PDWJ01007936.1_pt1 | contig 10448 bp, 13 predicted proteins | sample 1430881 | NCBI WGS metagenome assembly PDWJ01 (sample SAMN01162460, study PRJNA174530) | Oral metagenome, whole genome shotgun sequencing project. | biome: Marine environment; feature: Marine mammal; material: Swab sample of the gingival sulcus; isolation source: swab sample of gingival sulcus... | reverse complement strand
GCCGGACGGGCTTGGGCAGAACGCCATCGACGCCGCGGTCCTTCAATGCCTGGCTGTGGATGCTGTTGTTCAGGGCGGTCAGCATGATCAGCCGCAAACGGTTCTCCAGCCCGCCTTGCAGGATGCCCTCGCGGATGCGCTGTACCTCGTCCTTCGCGATATCTTGATCGACCAAAATGAAATCCCAGATCTTGCCTTCGGTGTCCGGCGGTCCCGGCAACATGGCCAGGGCCTGGTCGCAGCCCAGGGCCACGGCGCAATGGTAGCCCAGGTTGCGGACTTGCTCGGCCAGGACTTCACCGCTCAGTTCGTGGGCGGTGATGACCAGTACGGCTGCGTCGTGTTCCTGCATGGACTCGCGGGGGTCCGGCGCGCCTTCGACCACCTCCAACGGCAGGGTGAAGTGGAAGGTGGTGCCTTCGCCCACGGTACTTTCCGCTGCCAGCTGTCCGCCCATCAGGTGCACCAGGTGCCGGCTGATGGGAAGGCCCAATCCGGTACCGCCGTACTTGCGGGTGGTGCTGGCATCGGCCTGGGTGAATTTCTCGAAGATGGTGCCCAGCTTCTCGGGAGGGATGCCGATCCCCGTATCCTGGACGGCGAACTTGAGTATCAGTCGCCCGTTTTCTTCGCCCGTGGGCTCCACGTTCAGGTAGATGTGACCCCGGCTGGTGAATTCCGGTGATCTCCTCCACCAGACGGCGCACATTGGTGGGCACCGGATCCAGCTCCAGCTTGCCCGCCTCGATCTTGGACACGTCCAGGATGTCGTTGATCAAGGCCAGCAGCGCGTTGCTGGACTGGCTGACCATTTCCAGGTACTGCCGCTGCTCCGTGGTGGGATCCAGATCCATGAGCAGTTCGCTGATGCCGATGATACAGTTCATGGGCGTGCGGATTTCGTGGCTCATGTTGGCCAGGAATTCGCTCTTGGCCCGGTTGCTGGCCTGGGCTTCCCGCATGGCCTGCATCAGGCTTTTTTCCGCCTCCAGTTTGGTCCAGGTGGTCATGAACTGATCGGCGGTGAAACGGACCAGGTTGATCTCGTCCAGCGCTTTCCGGCAACTGGCTGATGTCCGGCACCGAAACGGGCATCTGCAGATTGAACCACTGGTTCATCCAGTCCATACAGAGGTGGCCGAGGGTGGAGGGCAGGCTGTTTCTCTCTCCTTCAAGCTCCCATTGGTAAAGGATGTGCGCTTTGTTGTCAGGCTCCTCAATTGTGTAGAGAAAGGCCCGATCGGCGCCTAAGCAGTGGGCCAGATGCCGTAACATGCGGCGCATGGTGTCCGTCAGGTTTTCATCGGTGGCGGCAACGAAAGACTGGGTGATGGCGGCGCTGGCCTGCTCGTACTTGAGGCGCTGGGCCAGGGTGCGCTCTACCGCTTTCTGCCGCGTGATGTCGATGGAAACGCCCAGAACCTGAGAATCATGACCGTTTTCATCACTCAACGTGCGCTTGACGGCCTTGACCCACATCTCGTTACCGTCAGCGTCATAGGTACACGTTTCGGGAATTTCCGTTGTTTGTTTGGACGCGAGGATTTCCAGGTCCTCATCGAGCCAAGCCTGGCACTGCTCCGCATCCATGTGAATGGCTCGGAGATTCCGGCCTTCGATATCTTGTAGAACTGGGCTATGGCCTGATTGACCAGCGTGAAGTTGCCTTTCTGATCCCGCGCGAAAATAAAATGCGGGATGGTGTCGATGACCCCGCGCAGGAACTGTTTCTCTTGACTTAGCTCCCGGTGGTGGTAGGTGCTGACCAGATCGATCCCCAGCCCTGCCGTCAGCAGAAGCCATCCGTGCCACTTGAGGGTGCTGACCACGTGGAAGCCCGGATCATAGATGGTCTCCACAGAGGTGAGCAACCACAGGTGACTGGCTATATAGGGAATCATGGCGATGAGGGTGAATGGCGCTCGGAAGGACAGCTCGATTTTCCGGGAGTGGATGTAAAGCAGAATCATGACCATGGCGTTCATGACCAGGGTGGCCACTTGCATCTGCTGCGCGCTGAGGAAGAGATCGGTGCGCGCGCTGGCCATGAAATACCAGCTACCTAGACACACCCCTAGGCCGACGAAGGCTGTCCAGGCCAGAAAATGCCCTTTCCCCCGCCAGTACATCAACCCGAGGAACAGAAGACCCATCAAAACGAGACAGGAGGACGTGAAGCGACCGATGCTGGTGGTCCAAATCACCGCGGTTTCGTAACCCAGGCCGTTGACCGGTTCCATGAAGGTGGGAACGATTTGGATGGCCTCCGCCAGCCCGAAGAGCACGATTGTGATCCCGAAAATGGCGATCATGCTGGTGGGACGGATTCTCTGATAGACATGAGCGAAAGCTCCTATCAGCAACAGCATGGCCAGGACATTCACGTCTATCCGGACGACATGGGTGCTGGTGACCCATCCGGCAAAATGCGCCCCGGCGCCACCCCGACTGGCGGACCCGAAACTTACCCCAAGGGCGGTCAGGACTACGGGAGAAACGGAGAAGATGCTGACCGCAAGGAAAACGTACCAGGTCCAGCTGGATTTCATAAAAGTCTTCTTCACAAGACTCTCCAGGGAAGATGGATTTTGGGCGAATTCTTCTGGCTTTATCGTCTTGTCTAAAAGGGGACTTTAGGGGATTGAGGTGTTCCCGGAGGGATTCAGGGCGGGGGGATGTGGCATCCTGGGGGGACAGGTGGGAGTGGGGTGGGAGGCGTGGGGCGGGGGATTGGGGGGGCCGAGAGCGGGGTTCGGGCCGTTGGGCGCTTTGGGCGTGGGGTTTGCAAGCAGGGGGTACGATTCCGTTGATTTGGCGATGGCGATGGCGTTGGCGGAAGAAGGGATCAGGCCTGAAACGCTATGCGGTTGGATTCGGGAAGAAGGGGCCTGGTATTCTGGTTTTCGCGGCGTTGATGGCCGGGTATGGGGTCGTGAGCGGGCCGGCTGGGGGGATGCGCTTCAGCCGGTCGGCTTTTTTAGGGATTGCGGGGAAGGGGGAGGAAAATGTGGGCATTTCTTGACGGGGGGAGAGGGATGGCCTATATTGCTTCTTCGCTCAAGCTAGGGAGGCTCGTGCCGGTTGGGTGTGAGTGGGGTTAGAGCGGAAAACTTATCTGGTTCCTCGGTAGCTCAATGGTAGAGCATGCGGCTGTTAACCGCAGGGTTGTAGGTTCGAGTCCTACCCGAGGAGCCAATTTTTTTGTGCGGAATTGGGATGACATAGTGGTTAACGGTGTGGCCTGGGAGCGAGAGCTTTCGGGTTTTTTGTTTATGTGGGTGTTTGGTAGGGGGTTGCGTGGGGTTGGTGGGTTGGGGTGGAATCTCTGTTTTTGGGGGGAGAGTTTGGGGGGCGGTGGGAAAGGGTAGGGTTTCCGGGTGGGGTGCGGAGTTTTTGGGAAAAACTCTCGGATTCTCGGTTTAACAAGGCTCTCGGATTTAACAGCGGGGTTACGGGTGCGGGCCAGGGGTAACCCTGTGATGACAAGACCCCGATGGTAGTGCATAATGAGATAAGAATGGTGGCATGAGAATGCACTGGGAGTCCACCTTAAATGTGTCGCTGAACTGTATAAAGGGTGGGGTCCACTTCACAAAGAGGAGGTCAAAGCATTGAAAACATTAGGTGTATTATTGCTTATTTCAGCCGTTTGGTTGTTTTCCGGAGTCGGCCAGGCCATGGGGCTTGAGGTTTTTTGCGGTGCGGCACAATCGAATTTAGGTGGGGGAGGGAAGAGTGGATTTGTGGCCGGTATCGGACAAGACTGGGCCATTGACAATAATGGACTAGCGTTTGGGCTTGAGGGTGAATATATCGAGAAAGGGGGCAAAGGAACCGTCTCATATCACATCCCAGGCAGTGGTGCAGTTGCAGAAGAAGAGGGCAATGTTAGTCTAAAATATTTCCAGTTGTCTCTTCTCTTAAAAAAAATCAAATCGACGGGCACGATTAGGCCACAAGTCTATTGTGGAGGCGGGCTTGGCTTTTTATTAAGTGATGAGGTTAATTTTTCTATCTCCCGGCTTATTAGCGATGAGTTTCAAAAGGTGGACGCTCATTTAAGCGCTGGCATAGCCGCTGTCGTTTCTGACAGGATTCTCTTTGACTTGCGCTATACAAAGGGATTGCGAAACCTTTCAGATGAGGAAATTAATCCTTATAGTCATGCCAAGAGCAGAATTTCTGACGGCCCAATAACTGAATCAAAGAATTCGACTTGGCAGGCTGCAGTTGGAATATGCTTCTGATCGACCCTATCCCGATTCAGTTCGCATTTTTGTGTCTTGGGGTAGGTAAACAAATCTCACCGTTTGTATTAATGCTGAATGAGGAATGCCATTTTATTTTTGAAAAACCAGGGGTGCGGGCCCAAGTGTAACTCAATGAAGGGTAGTCATCTCAAGATTCATTGTATCGTAGGCGTATTAGAATTGTGATTCAAGATGAGTAATTGAGAGGGGAGAAATACAATGCGAATTCTTCAATATTTTAGGGCCAACCAACTCAAGGGATAGGTGTGTCTCATATGTGTCCCAGGGCGTGTGGTTTTGTTAGAAATCTTGCTGGTTGGGGTTTTTGGGCGGGACACATTTCTGGGACACATTTCAGGTTTTTAATTTGTCAAAAGACTGTAAATGATTTATTTGCAGCGTGTTATGTCTGTGTCGCTTTAGTGGTCTGATTGTTGCTTGGCTTTGTAATGGTCGGATCAAAGGAGTCGCAGGCCCCGTGAATCGGGGGTTGGCCATTTCACTATTTGGGGTGGGTATTACAATGGAGACATGGCTCCAATTAAATGACTCCCCCTTTGATGACGGCGTGAGATTCCAATTCTACGCCGGCTTCGATTCGGTCATGGTTGATTCGACGATGTATCCGCTGGGCGCTCCTGAACTCTCAGCCCAGTTCGGCTCGGGCTATCTTCCAGGATTCAGCAGGATGCTGAACCTCGATCCGCCTGAGGAATAGAGAGAGGATGTTTTAAGCATTCAGAACCTGGAGGTATGCCATGAATCGATTGAGGGCTGTATCCGTATTCCTAATTTCGTTGTAATTGATTGTTCCCGGTGAATTCACAAATCGACCTTCCCCAGAGTGGGGGTGATCGGAGGAATCGTCATGCTGTGCAGATCGTTGTCAATACGCCATTGTCTTTGGGGGTTGCTTCTGTTATTCCCGGCGCTAAGTAGCGCTCAAAGCGGCGACGAAGTCTGTGTCATCCAAGTCGACGCGAACGCTTTCTGCGCGTATGGACACTGGATTTCCGATGATGGCATCGTCGAATTGCGCTATTCCGACGGTGTGACGTATGCTGACGGTTGGCAGATCAGCCCTGAGCTTACGCTAAGAGATCTCGGCCTTACACCGCCGCCAGGAATAACCGACATGACGAACCTAAGCCCCAAGCGAAAGCTCGTGCTTGAGGTCTGCGTGATGCGCGATAGCATGTTCGCCGCCGGCGATTCGCCTGAGAAAGTGGTCGGCGCCTGCAAGGACAAACTTCGTGAATCGGGGTTGGTTGATCTCGCCGCCACCAGCGATGAAGGCGAGAAGATCGAAGGTGGCATTCAGCAGGGCGGGGGCCCGAACTACCACGTCTACTGGACAAGCGGCAAGACCAGTGTGATGTGCCTAGGCAGACAAGGCAACCCACCTAGCCCGCAGCAACTAAAGGCCGTCCGCAAACGGCAATCCCGTGGACTGTTCCTGGCGCTGATCAAGCACCTTGAAGCCGGCCATATGTATCTCATCTCGGCAAACCCTATGCCAACGGGATCATTCGTCCCGCGAGCCAATCGAGACGAAGTGGCTGCTTTACTTCGTGGGGTCACTAAAGCTACCTCGCCGATCACCGCCGAGAATTGGCAGAAAGGCGATGTGGTCAGCTATTGCTTCGCCGAACAGGCGCGAAACCCACTACCGATCAGTCGGAAAGGGGTGCAATAGTCATGCGCTACTTGTATGCCATAGTCCTTTTCGCGGCGATAGCGTCGGCGGCGAAAGCTACGACGCCCGGAGCCAAGACGATGTACATCTGGAATCCCGCATCGTATGAGTGGTCAATAGATCCGGTGTTGACGAGGCTCAGCGCGGTTTCCGACGGCGGCTATTCGGTCTCGTATACCAATGTTCCCGTGCACTATTCAGAACAGGGAACGGTGCCCGCCAACTGGGTTCGCGACACGGTGCTCGGAGGAGACCGAGGCATCCTGATGTTTACAGGCCTACATGGCCACGGTCATCCTGACAAGGGGCTGTTGGGCGTCTGGTATGAGGAGAACCACCGAGACAACGATCTTGCCGCCATGAATGCCCAGAGCAACGTGTACAAGGCCTTCGATGACTACTTTATGGGAATCACGATTACTGCATCAGGAGCCTCAGGCCAGTTTTCCGACAACACTACTCTCGTCTTCGACGACGGCTGCAGCGGATTTGGGTTCATCGATGGACTTGGGGCCACCAGCTACTGCGGGTGGTCGGACACAGTGACTCTTGAAACAGCCAACACCGAGACCACGAGCCTGTTCAATTCGATGGGTTACTTCAGAAGTGATTTGAACACCGCAACCATGTTCATCACGATGGAGGCTGGCGGAGACCTGACCCTGAAACTCGATGTGAACCCGGCAGCCTCCGTCAGCGGGTTCGGCGTGGCTGACGGCATGGCTCGTTGGGAGGCGATTCCTTTTCGGACGGACCAGTTCATCGTTGAAGGGGGCGATGATCCGGTGAACGGACCATGGGAGGAACTCGTCGGTGTTGAGCCGCACCCAGATGATGAGCACTATGCGGTTCCGGTTTCGACGGAGCAGTATCCGTACTTTCGCCTGACCGAAATAGAGACCGGTGGGCACCGGCTCTACCTGGGACATGCCGAGGCCGACGCGACATCTGCCGGTCTGTCTCCAGCGACGCCGGTTACTCGGGAGAGTTTGGAAGTTCGGCTCGCCGCCTTCTCAAATGAGCGGGATTCGCAAGGACTGACGACTTCGTTCCCCCTCCTTTATGGAGAAGGGAAGGCTGCGGTCTTCTTTACCCGCGACGATTGGATCGATGAAGTTCAAGAGTATGTTGCGGACTACTGGCACGACGAATGGGGTGTGACGACCTATGTCGAAGGCGTGGACGCTTACCCCGTGCCCGAGCCTGATAACCGCGACGCTTGGCGTGCCCATATGAAGGCACGAATCCAGTACTTCTACAACGAACTCAATGTCCGCTATGTACATTTCATTGGGGGAGCCAACGACTGGGAGATGTGGTCCCAGGATTGGCCTGAAGGCGAATGGGCGGACTACAAAGACTACTACAACAGGATCGGCTATCCCTCGGAGGGTCAGCCGGAACTCGACCACATTCCGACGTACTACATGCTCGACGATACTGGTCCGGACGTGAACACCGCAGGTTGGACCTGGTGGATTCCCTCGGACAGTGAGTACAAGAAGTTGGATGACGGTACAACTCTTGATATCGCTCTGGGCCGCTGGCCGGTGAACAGCGCCGAGGGAATACTTGCGTGGGCTGCAACCATGCAGCAATACAACGACCGCGGCATCGTCGATACCTACCACAACGTCGAGATCTGGACGGGAGAACTGCCGTTCAGCGCTGCCTCGGACAGCATCATGGTGATGGACGCCGCATTCGCTACTGGGAATGAAGTCCCTTCCAGTATTCCGCTTTCGTTCATGAACGAGCAGCAGTTTCCGGACGTCGGAGTCCGAAACCTCGAGGCGGCCCGGAGGCTGAATCAGGATGAAATTACGGTGCTCGGGCTTCTGGCGAGCAACTCGGGCCGGCGCTATCCCGGTAAGCAATTCGACAACAGCCACTACTTGACGCCTTTCACGATGGATCTGCTCCGTGAAACCGTGGACACGCCATACATTATCGGGGCATCATGCGGAACGGCGGACTACCAGCGCACGGGGAAGCCGACGGCTCCTGGTCCGATCTGCGAAGTCATGGGCGAGGCTCCGAATAAGGGGTTCATTGCCATGCTCGGTGCCATGTGTGGCACCTGGCAACAAGCGGATCACCAGATCAGCGTTTATGCGATGCGAGAACTATGGGAGGGCAATAATGCTGCGGCCCCGCGCAGTTTGGCCATGTCGTGGGCCAGCGCAGAAGAGGCACTACGCCAGGATTTTTCTGGTGACTATGGGTTACAGCGGACTTTGCTCTCCTATGTATTCTTGGGCGATCCACTGTCCCCGCTTCGGCGGCCTGCCAGGGTTTGTGGTGTCTCAGATAACGAGGTTGTACATCAAACGAGTTTAGATGCGGCATATCCGAATCCGTTTAATCCAAGCACAAACATTCGATTTGTAACGTCACGAAGCGGCGCTGTAAGGCTTGTCATCTTCGATCTTCGTGGACGTGAAGTACGGACCTTGGTAGATGAAATACTGCCTTCAGGACAGCATTATGTCGTCTGGCATGGTGATGATAACTCCGGCCATCGTGTTGCTTCCGGGACATATTTATTCCGTCTGAAAACCAGGGACAAAACCGTGTCCCGAAAAATGACCATCGTAGAATGAAAGGAGTGTAAAGGTGAAATTGGAGAGTATGCCACTTCGGTATTCTCATAGGGATATTCACAGTAATAGGGAGGAGTTTGACATGAAGAGTACGCTGTTTCCAGTTATGCTTTTAACTGCGGTTTTTTCCATGATGGTCTTATTTGGAGGATGTAGCGGTGAGGATCTGGTGATGCCCAATGGTGAGGCTCAGTTCGTTGGTGAGAACACCGTAAATCTTGAAATGGGACTTGGGGCATTTGAATTCGCTACGGTGGCCGTCGATACGACCCCTCCTCCGCCTCCCCCTAATCCGGACAAGAAGCCGGATCCGGAAGTGGAGATGATTATATGGGAAGAGGTCAAAGCTTTTTACCATTAAGAGACGCGGCAAGAGCTTCAATGAGAATTTTAGCTATACCGGCTGGCCCTTTCTGGGCCAGCTGTTTTTCGGGCGGGTGCAGCCACCTACTCGGCTTACCGATTGAACTCCCTGTCCTACCCAAAAAGTCCAACTCCGGTCTGGTTGTCTGTCATGATATCATACACCTCAGAGTATCCTGGTTTGCATTTAATCCCTAGCTTTCATACGACGTTAGCCTGCAGAATAGCGCGGGTTTTTCGAGCGGGTAGGCGGAAATACTCGAAACCCTCGCTTCCGGACTTACCAATCCCTCCTGTAGCGAAACATGATATCATCCACAGAATATGCTCCCCGAAAATGCCGTCCCGGTGAAATGTTGATCCTGGGAACCGACACATAGCTCGTCCCCTGGGTAGGTAAACACCAGCAGTGCCAGATCAAAAAGCCCTTGATGTCTCCGCGCCCAGCGACCCTCATGTGTCCTGGTTAACGCAACCGAGATCATGAGAGGAGATGCATCATGGCACTGAACATCAGAAAAGAACTGGCTGCGCTGAAGCGCATGACGGTACCGGAACTGCGGCGGCAATACGCCCGCGTCTTTGGCGAAGACACCACGTCACGCCACAAAGAGTACCTTATACGCCGCATAATCTGGCAACTGCAGGTCAACGAGGAAGGCGGAATATCCGAGCGCGCAAAACGAAGGGCTAGGCATCTCGCTGCCGGATCTGATGTCCGGTTGACGGCTCCCCCTTCAGGATCAGCGCAACAAGCAGGCGGAACGAAGCCCGAAGCCATCGATTTCCCACAGGATGATCGCTTGCCCATGCCTGGCGTAATCATCACTCGCCGATACAAGAACCAGACAATAGCCGTTCGCGTTCTGCCCCGTGGCTTCGAATACGAGGGCGATGTGTACCGGACTTTGAGCGCGGTGGCTAAGAAGATCACCGGCACCCATTGGAACGGCTACAACTTCTTTAAGCTGGGGCAGAAGGGATGCGCCAATGGCCGGTAGAAGATCTGAAATCCCGGCCATTCGTTGCGCCGTCTACACCCGCAAGAGCACCGAAGACGGTCTTGAACAGGAGTTCAACAGTCTCGATGCCCAACGCGAGTCCGGCGAGGCATTCGTCGCCAGCCAGAAGAGCGAGGGTTGGCTCTGCCTCCCTGATAGGTATGATGACGGGGGATTTACGGGCGGCAACATGGAGCGCCCCGCACTCAAACGCCTGATGGCCGACATCGATGCGGGACGGGTCGACTGTGTCGTGGTCTACAAGGTCGATCGCCTTTCTCGTAGCCTCCTGGATTTCACCCAGATAATGGAGGCCCTCGATAGGCGCGGCGTCTCGTTCGTGTCGGTGACCCAACAGTTCAACACTACAAGCTCAATGGGGCGGCTGACCCTAAACATCCTGCTGTCGTTCGCGCAGTTCGAGCGAGAGATCATTTCCGAGCGGACCCGCGACAAGATCGCCGCCGCACGACGCAAGGGGAAGTGGTCGGGTGGCCGGCCTATACTTGGCTACGACGTTGCGGATGGCGGTGGC
>PDWJ01012105.1_pt1 | contig 10449 bp, 11 predicted proteins | sample 1430881 | NCBI WGS metagenome assembly PDWJ01 (sample SAMN01162460, study PRJNA174530) | Oral metagenome, whole genome shotgun sequencing project. | biome: Marine environment; feature: Marine mammal; material: Swab sample of the gingival sulcus; isolation source: swab sample of gingival sulcus... | reverse complement strand
CCACCCCCCAAAAACTGCTGCGCTCGGCCAGTATTGTGCTGCAAAACAGCGACCACCAACTGCACATGCAAACGGTACTACAGGAAATTATAACCAGTGCCCGCGCAAGCAGAAAAATAACAGAAACAGAGGCCATTGCACTTCTGGACAGCTATAATCTGGCACATCTGGCCAGCCGCCATCCACAGTCGCTTTCCGGCGGCGAGAAACAGCGACTGGTTATTGCCTGCGGCGAAGCCAAAACACCGGATATTCTCATTCTGGACGAACCCACCAGCGGTCTTGACGGCGCCAACATGCGCCTTATCGCCAAAAATGTCCGTGAAAGCGCACGAAGGGGCGCGTGTGTGCTACTTATCAGCCATGACCTTGAGCTGTTACAGGACGTATGTGACATGCGTGTGAATTTTCCACTTCACCAATAACAAAAGGAGCAAACAATGAACCAAACGGAACTCACCAAAACAGTCCGTGAACGAGTAGAACAAAACCCCAGCGTGATGACCGGAGCGCTGGCCGAGGAACTGGGTGTCAAGGAGGTTGAAATTATCCGCAACCTGCCCGAAGACATGCGCGTTCAGGTGCCAGTGGACGACTTTGAATCCCTGTGGGAAGAAATGACAAACTGGGAAAAAATCACCTTTCTCAACATCTCTGGCGGCTGCATTCTTGAAGTCAAGGGCAAGCTCCCCAAAGGCAAGTTCGGCCACGGCTATTTTAACCTGCATGATGACGCCTCTCCTATTGGCGGACATATCATGCACAACAAGATTGAATCCATCTGGCTTGTGTCCAAGCCTTTTTTCAAGCTGGAAAGCCATTGTGTGCTCTTTTTTAACACGGACGGCGACCTCATGCTTGGAATCTTTCTGGGCCGCGATGACAAAAAACAACTGCTTGAAAGCGTGAAGCAGGGTTTCTTGAAGCTGCGTGAAAAATACCTCAACTAAAAGGAAAAAATATGAAAAAAGCAATTATTTATTCTTCAAAAACAGGCAATACCAAACAGGTCGCCGAGGCAATTCATTCTGTCTTTCCCTCTGATACCGCCATTTTTCCGGTTGAAGAAGCACCCGCTCCAGACACGTTTGATTTTCTGGCTCTGGGGTACTGGGCCGACCGTGGCACCGCCAACGCCAAAATGAAAAAATACATGGAGCAGGTAAAAGGTAAAAAAGTGGCCATATTCGGCACTCTTGGCGCTTATCCCGATTCAGACCATGCCAGGGACATTATTGCCAGCGTAAAAACCATTTTGGCAGACAACGAAATTCTGGGCAGTTTTATCTGTCAGGGCAAGGTTGATCCCGCGTTGACAGAGCGCATGAACAAGATACCCGGCCATGAAATGACACCGGAGCGCAAAGCCCGTCTGGAAGAGGCAGCCAAACACCCAAATGAAACCGATTTTGCCAAGGCCCGCGAGACGTTCGCGCCCATTGTCAAAAAACTGGAAGGATAGCATGAGAGAAATGACAGCGGAAGAAATCCGCAACATGATCAAAAACAAACCGTGGGCGACTATTTGTACGGTTTGCAACGGGCAGGAACCCTACGCCGTAGAAGCCACGCCATTTTTGCTGGCAGATGACCAAATCGGATTTATGATTAACCCGCGCGGCACAACCCGCAAGAATCTGCTTGCCAATCCGCAGGTACTGATAAAATATACCTACTCCAGCCCTGACCTGAAAGACTGGGCCGGCGTTTCCTGTTTTGGACGCGGCGAATTCTGCGAAGACAAGGAAACAATTGCCAACGGCTGGAAAATACTGGGAAAAATCATGAATGAGGATTATTCCAAAGCGGCGGAACGCTTCGCGAAAGAGAAAATGTCTTCTCCACTCTTTATCGCCCACATTAGCCGCACAACAGGCAGGTGCAGCGCGAAAGTCAGGGAAGAAATGATTTTTCCCTGGGGGAAAACAGCGTAGCAGCGCAGGAGGAACCGTGCCGGATTTACACAAAAGCAAGGGCTGGCAATATATCCAGGACACCAAATTTGCCCCTGAAACTCTGGGGCAATTAGACAGACCGGAAATCATGCCCGCCAAAAGCTGGCTCAAAACCTGTGACAACGCGCCAAAAGTAGCCTTGCCGCGCCAGTTTGCCTACGAGGACGCCAATCTGTGGCAAGCTTTAAGCAAACGCAGGTCGCGGCGGGACTACGACCAGCAGGCACCTGTAACCCTTGAACAGCTGGGACTGATTTTGTGGGCGGCACAGGGACTGACCGCGCAAAAAGGCCCGTATTACCTGCGTAACGCGCCTTCCGCCGGAGCCTTGTACCCGATTGAAACCTATATCTGCGTGGAGCGCCTGACAGGCGTTGAAGCGGGTGTGTACCATTTCAACTGCAAGGACTTTTGTCTGGAAAGCATCAATTCGGGTTCAAAGGCCAGGGAACTGGCGCGGGCCGCCATTGACCAGAACTTTTGCGGCGAGGCGGCCCTGACGTTTATCTGGACAGGGCTTTTTAGGCGCAACATGGTCAAGTACGGGCATCGTGGCACACGCTACATGCTGCTTGACGCCGGACATATCGCCCAAAACACGGCCCTGAACGCGGTCAACAAACACATAGCACAAAAAAAGAGTGGCAATTACAACCACTCTTTTTTTGTGCCGCGTTCCGGCCTTTATTATTCAGAAAAATTCTCTTGTATACGCCACAACTAATAGGGGTCAAAGGAATATCTTACCCCGATATACACGCTGTGCGATGCGAATTCTGTCTTTCCGGATTTAAATTCAGGGTCTTCGGTGGCAAAATAGCGGTACTTCAAATCAATAACTGTCTGCTCGTCCACAGCCAGTCCAAAACCTCCGCCAAGCTGATAGGCAAAAACAAGATCACGGTCGTCCTTAAAGTGTTTGTTTACAGGAGCGTCAATATCAATGTCCGTAACACTTACACGAGCGCAACCAATACCGGCAGTCAAAAAAGGCATAACAGGACTACTTTCGCCTACAAAATCAAAATACCCATTGGCCAAAAATGAAAAAGCGGAAGCCTCTCCATTAGCAGACCCTTTTCCGCTTTCATTACTGGCCTTGTCAATGTCAAATTTTAAATACGAAACTTCCGCTTCTCCCCGTAAAAATTTGCCAAAATTTTGTCCCAAAGCCGCCGTAAAAGCGATGCCATCCTTATGCTGAACTGACGTATGGATATTCATACCCATAACAGGCTGTGAAAAAAGACAAAAACAAAAAAACACCTGCAACAACCACTCTACTTTTTTTCATGCTTTCCTCCTGCTTTACAGCTTTTTACTCATTATCTTTTTTATATGCAAATTTTGTGACAAATGGATATGAAAAAAAGGACTTATGAGAGTTCATAAGTCCCTTGTGCTATTGGTGGAGCTGATCAGGATCGAACTGACTACCTCTTGAATGCCATTCAAGCGCTCTCCCAGGTGAGCTACAGCCCCAAACAAGAAAAAAGGTACATACGCCAGGCGCAAACAGATGTCAACACAAACCCTTGTTTCTTTTTCCGACAAAAAATAAAATTGACAACAATCAGGATACAGCGGAGCCGCCAGGCACCTCACGGCTGGGCGCCAGCAAGGCCAGACCGTCCTTGTCCTTTACGGCCAGCACCATGCCTTCTGATTTTTCCCCGCGCAGTTTGCGGGGCTTGAGGTTCGCGACCACAACCACCTGCCGCCCGACAAGTTCTTCCAGCTTCCAGAATTCAGCCAGTCCTGCCACAATCTGGCGCGGCTCGTTTTCTCCCACATCAACCCGCAACAGATACAGTCTGTCCGCTTTTGGGTGCGCCCTGGCTTCCAGCACAGTGCCAATACGCAGTTGCACCCGCTGAAAATCAGCAAATTCAATCAACCCTGCCTGTTCTTCTTCAACCGGCTCGGCAACAGGAGCTACAGCCTGAAACTCACAGCGCGGAAACAGATTTGACTGTTTGGCAACATCTGTTCCGGCCACCAGCATATCCCAGCAAGAAAAATCTTCCTGCAAATCCACAAAAACGCCTTTTGTGTCCCCAAGCTGGGCCAGCATCTTCTCGCTGCTGTCCGGCATCACCGGCCACAGCAAAACAGCAACCTTGCGCATTCCTTCCAGCACCACGCCGTCTGTCCGGTTTTGGCGCACTCGTCCGCCCCCAGTTTTTCAGGCGCGACCTCCGGTATTTTGCCGTCCAGAAATTTATGGGTCATGGTCAGGGTACGGCTGAACAAATTACCAAGGTCATTGGCCAAATCAGCATTCAACCGTCCAACCAGCGCTTCTTCTGAAAACGAGGCATCCTGCCCGAAATGCATTTCCCGCAGCAAAAAATACCGAAACGAATCCAGGCCGTATTTTTCAGCCAGCGACAACGGCGCCACCACATTTCCAAGCGATTTGGACATCTTGGTTTCATTGACTGTCCAGTAGCCATGCACAAGCAGTTTCCGGTACAATGGCAAACCGGCGGAAAGGAGCATGGTTGGCCAGAACACCGCGTGGGGTTTTAAAATATCCTTGGCCACCACATGATGTGCCGCTGGCCAAAATGTCCTGAAATTTTCGCTTTCCGGCCCGCCCAGTCCCGTAATGTAATTGAGCAGGGCATCAAACCAGACATAGGTCACAAAATCAGTGTCAAAAGGCAGCTCAACGCCCCAGGTCAGGCGGGATTTGGGCCGTGAAATACACAAATCGCCCAGGTCTTCACGCAACATGCCCAGCACCTCATTGCGATAATGCGCGGGCTGAATAAAATCGGGATTGTCTTCAATATACTTGCGAAGCGGCTCAATATACTTGCTCATCCGAAAAAAATAATTTTTTTCCTGAATAAATTCCGGCGCGGTCTGATGGTCGGGGCACAGGCCGTTTACAAGCTCTTTTTCCGTGTAAAAACGCTCGCACCCAAAACAGTAATGTCCGCCATATTCGGCAAAATAAATATCGCCTTTATCGTACACCTTTTGCAAAAATTTCTGCACCTGGGCGATATGGTCCGCATCGGTCGTGCGAATAAAACGGTCGTACTCTACCCGCATTCGCGGCCACAAATCCTGAAACTGACCACTGATTGTATCCGTGTACGCTTTGGGCGACTGATTGTTTTTTTCCGCCGCCTTGACAATTTTATCGCCGTGTTCGTCCGTGCCGGTCAGAAAAAAAGCTTGCTTTCCGGCAAGACGATTCCAGCGTTTCAGGCTGTCGGCCACAATGGTTGTGTACGCGTGGCCAAGATGCGGTTTCGCGTTGACGTAATAAATTGGGGTTGAAATATAAAACTGGTTCAAAAAAACCTCCCGCTCTTCAACAAGAGCCTGTTCCTCTTCGCTTTCCGGAGCGGATAAAACGCCCCGACATTTACAGACAAGTCAGCTTGCCGCCTTGCCCACACTGAATTTTTTATTTGGCGCCGAATTTTGACCACGCGCCGCCCTACCTGTCTTGTACTGCTTGTTCTTTCTGTTGGGGCCGGATTTTTCCTGCCTGTCGGCATACAACTTTCCAGCGCCCCTGTTTTCCTGTTTCTTTTCTGCTCCAAAGCGCTCCACTCCCTGAACAAGCCCCTGCCATTCGTCCAGAAAGATTTCCCGCTCCTCATTCTGGTCAGTCAGCACGGTCAGCGAGCTACGAAACAGATTGGCCCGCAGCGGTCGCATACGGCCATCCCGTGTCTGCGTCCAGCGTCCCATTTTCGGCAGGCTCTTGCGAAATTCAATGTAGGTATCCTTTTCATAAGACAGACAACACAACAAACGTCCGCAAGAACCGGAAATCTTGGCTGGATTGAGAAACAAATCCTGGTCCTTGGCCATCTTGATTGTTACCGGTTCAAACTGCCGCAAAAACCGGCGACAGCAGCACACCTGACCGCAGCTGCCAATTGTCCCCAACATCTGGGCCTCGTGCCGCACACCAATCTGGCGTAATTCTATGCGGGTACGGTAATGTTGCACCAGCTCCTTGACCAGCTCCCTGAAATCAATCCGGCCCGGCGCGGTGAAATAAAAAATCATTTTGGTCCGGTCAAAAAAAACTTCCACCTCAACCAGCTTCATGTTCAGCCGTTGCCGTCGAATACACTGCCGACAAAAATCAAAGGCCTCTTTTTCAAGAGACTGATTTTCTGCCCGGCCACACAAATCGTCTTCCGTGGCCAGGCGGTAAACAGGTTCCAAATCCGCGTCTTTTTCTTCCTGCTCGCGGACAAGAACCACTTCTCCAAGGCTGACACCTTCCTCGGCCTTAATCAGCACATGGTCTCCCTGACACAGATGATACGGTGCGGCACGATAAAAAAGAACCGGACGATAATTACTGAATTTTAGCCCGACAACCTGACTCATAGCTGCTTGCCACTCACTTTTTCTGTTCCAGTTCGTTTTTCAAACAGGCAAACGCCTTTTCAATACCAGCGCAATCAGAGCCGCCGGCCTGTGCCAAATCAGGACGTCCGCCGCCGCTGCCACCAATATGGCTGGCCACGTCCTTTATCAATTGCGGCGCGGTAAAGCAGTCATGCAAATCCTTGCTCACCGCCAGCAAAAGCATCGCCTTGCCCTGATTTTCACCGGCCAGACAAATGACCCCCGAATCAATCTTTGACCGCAAATCGTCCATCAACGACCGCAAGCTGTTCATGTCCGCGCCATCAACACGGTGGGCCAAAAGCCGGATTCCGCACACCTCTTCACAGCACTGCACCAAATCCCGACTTCCCGCGGATGCGAGTTTATCCTGCAATTTCCTGTTTTCCCTCCCCAGATGCTTATTGTCTTCCAGCAGGGAAGCCACCTTGGCGCTGATGTCTGCGGGACGGCACTTAAGAAGACCGGCCAGCGTTTCTGTTTCATCGCGGCGCTGGCGCCAGTAATCAAGCGCGGCCAGACCGCTCACCGCTTCAATCCGGCGCACACCGGAAGAAATTCCGTTTTCGGAAAGAAGACAAAAACTCAACGCCTGCGCAGTTGAGCACAAATGCGTCCCGCCGCAAAGTTCAAGTGATACTCCAGGGATATCAACCACCCGCACCTTATCCGCGTATTTTTCGCCAAACAGGGCCATCGCCCCTTTTTCCTGCACCGCTGTCCGGTAATCCATAACCTCGGTTGCAAGCGAAATATCCGCGGCAATGGCGCTGTTGACCATATCTTCAACCTTCTGGCGCTCTTCGGGTGTCAGCGGTGAAATATGGCTGAAATCAAACCGCAACCGCTCCGCGCTGACAAGCGAACCGGCCTGTTTGACATGCTCGCCCAACACAGAGCGCAAGGCCGCATGCAATAAATGGGTACAGGTGTGATTGGCCGCTGTAGCCCGCCGCAAGGCGCTGTCCAGACGCTGCGTTACATTCTGGTCGGCCTGCAACGAACCCTGCCGAATCTCCACCCCATGCACAACAAGACGCGGAGCCGGTTTGACAACCGCCGTTACCTTTGCCTGCCCTGTTGGGCCATGCATTTCGCCGCTGTCGCTGACCTGACCGCCAGATTCGGCGTAAAACGGAGTCTGGGCTGTCACCACATACCCGCTCGCGCCTTCTTTCAGCTCGTCTGTGGGCTGCGCGTCCTTATCCAGCAAGGCCACAATCCGGCTTTTGGCTTCGGCCAGTTCATAGCCAACAAATTCGCTCTCCAGTCCGGCCTCAAGCAAGGACGCAAACTGCGAGGCGATGTCTTTTTCACCGCTGCCACTCCAGGCACGGCGCGCCTTTTGCTTCTGTTCGTTCATCAACTCCTGGAATCCGGCCTCATCAACGCTCAGCCCCTGTTTTTCAACAACATCGTTGACAATATCCAGCGGAAATCCGTAGGTGTCGTACAACTTAAACGCCGCTGCCCCGCCCAGACAGGTTTTTCCGGCCTGACGCAACGCGTCCATCTCATCTTCCAGGAGCCGCAAGCCCTTGTCCAGCGCCTCGCCAAAACTTTCTTCTTCCTTGCGCACCACCCGAACCATAAACTCTTTATTCCCATGCAATTCAGGGTAGGAATCGCCCATTTCGCGCACCACATCCATGCTGCTTTCATACAAAAAAGGCTCGCTCAGACCGATAAGCCGCCCAAAACGCAACGCGCGGCGGATAAGACGGCGCAGAACATAACCCCGCCCCTCATTGGACGGCAACATGCCATCAGCAATCAAAAAGGCAATCGCCCGACTGTGGTCAGCAATCACCCGCAAGGCCGTGTCAACATCAGCGTCCTTGCCGTAGCCAACCTTTGCCCGCTCAGCCATACTCCCAATCAGGTTTTGAAATAAATCAGTGTCAAAATTGGAATACACGCCCTGACACACAGCCGCGATACGCTCAAGCCCCATGCCGGTATCAATGCTTGGTCTTGGCAGCGGTGTCATCTTGCCGCTGGCATCTCGCTCAAACTGCATAAAAACCAGATTCCAGATTTCCAGAAACCGGTCGCAATCGCACTTGCCAATGCCGCAGTTCGGGCCACAGGTCATGTGCTCACCCTGGTCGATATGCAATTCTGAACAAGGGCCGCAGGGGCCGGTATCGCCCATTGCCCAAAAATTTTCCTTTTCGCCCAGCCGAAAAATCCGCTCATCAGGCAAGCCGGCAATTTTTTTCCACAAGCCGTGAGCTTCATCGTCATCAAGATAGACCGTGGCGTACAGGCGGCTTTTATCAAGCCCCAGCTCTTTGGTTACATAGTTCCATGCCAGCTCAACGGCCTGTTCCTTAAAATAATCCCCAAAGGAAAAATTCCCCAGCATCTCAAAAAAGGTATGGTGCCTGGCCGTGCGCCCCACATTTTCCAAATCATTGTGCTTGCCGCCAACCCGCAGACATTTTTGCGCGGTTGTCGCCCGCGTGTAGTCTCGTTTTTCCTGCCCCAGAAACAATTTTTTGAACTGCACCATGCCGGCGTTGGTAAACAAAAGAGACGGGTCGTCCCTCGGAATAAGCGAAGAGCTTGTAACCGGCTGGTGGTTGTTGCGACCAAAATACTCAAGAAAACTGGAACGAATATCAGCGGCTTTCATTTATTTTTCCTCGCCTTGCTCTACAGGTTCAGGCCCTTCAACCGCCTCCTTCACTCCCAGATGTTCGAGCAGCTTGTCTTCAATCTGCTGGCGCAGGTCAGTATTTTCCTGCAACATGGCGCGCACATTTTCCTTGCCCTGACCAAGCCGCTCAGTGCCAAAGGCAAACCATGAACCGCTTTTTTCCACCACGCCCATTTCAACGCCAAGGTCAATCAACTCGCTTTCGCGAGAAATGCCCGTACCATACAAAATATCAAAGGTGGCTTCCCGAAACGGCGGGGCAACCTTGTTTTTGACAACCTTTACCCGCACACGGTTGCCAAAACTTTCGTCCTTGTCCTTGAGGGTCTGAATGCGGCGAATATCCATGCGCACGGTAGAATAAAACTTCAGGGCGTTTCCACCGGTTGTTGTTTCGGGGCTGCCGTATCCGGTCATGCCAATTTTCATGCGCACCTGATTGATAAACAACACGCAGGTCTTGGATTTGTGAATGGTTCCGGTCAATTTGCGCATGGCGTGCGACATCAGCCGCGCCTGTCCACCCACCTGGGTTTCGCCCATGCTGCCTTCAAGTTCGGCCTGCGGAATAAGCGCGGCAACAGAGTCCACAACCACAATATCCACGGCGCCCGAACGAACGAGCAAATCCGCGATTTCCAGGGCCTGTTCGCCGTAATCCGGCTGGGACACAAGCAAACTCTCGGTATCAACCCCCAGGCGGCGAGCGTAATTCACATCAAGCGCGTGTTCAGCGTCAATAAAGGCAGCCACCCCGCCCTTTTTCTGCGCCTCGGCAATAATATGCAGCGCCACAAATCAAGACCAATGGAACCTGTCGGAATTGCCGGAACAGCCTGATGCGCGTCGTCAGAAAGGCGCATCACCGAGCCCTGACCAAATTTTCTTTCAATGGTTACCAGAGCGGTTTCCAGTGCCTCTTTTCGCAGTTCTTCCGGGGAAACTGAACCCTTCTTTGCCATATGTCCTCCATGTCGCGAAATTTCGCAATTCCTTGATTATGTTAAAACGGCCTTGTTGCCGCAAGCCTTAACGCTTAGCAAAATCAGGCAAACAGGGCAAATAATAAAGCCCATACAAAATTCCATAAAAAAACCGCCCAACAAGGGGCGGCTTATACAACTGTTTTTTTCTGACAACTATTAATACTTATATGTAACCTCAAGGGCACGAACCAGACGCCCCTGCAAGGCAAGCAACTTGTACAGACTGTAGCTGCGGTTCATCAACGCGGTCTCCAAAAGCACACTGTTGCTAAACACTTCATTGAGAGAATCAAGCATGTCCAGCAAGGAACGCTGGCCAACATTAAACTGGACCATGTACATTTCGTTTGTTTCCTTGCTAAAGGCCAAAGTACGCTTGTAATTTTCCACTTCCTTGACAGCGGTCTGGTAATCAAACCAGGCCGCCACAACATCACGGTTAATATCGAGGGCAGCC
>PDWJ01005451.1_pt1 | contig 10449 bp, 8 predicted proteins | sample 1430881 | NCBI WGS metagenome assembly PDWJ01 (sample SAMN01162460, study PRJNA174530) | Oral metagenome, whole genome shotgun sequencing project. | biome: Marine environment; feature: Marine mammal; material: Swab sample of the gingival sulcus; isolation source: swab sample of gingival sulcus... | reverse complement strand
GAACCAACAGTACGTCCACCTTCACGGATAGAGAATTTTTGTCCTTTTTCCATTGCGATAGGTGCGATTAGTTCGATGTTCATTTCTACGTTATCACCAGGCATACACATTTCTACACCGTCTGGAAGAGTAATAACACCAGTTACGTCAGTAGTAGTAAAGTAGAATTGTGGTCTATAGTTACTGAAGAATGGAGTGTGACGGCCACCTTCATCTTTTTTAAGTACATATACTTGTGCAGTATACTTAGTATGTGGTGTAATTGTACCAGGAGCAGCAAGAACTTGTCCACGCTCGATTTCAGTTCTTTGAACACCTCTAAGAAGTGCACCAATGTTGTCACCAGCTTGAGCTTCATCTAGAAGTTTTCTAAACATCTCAACACCTGTACATACAACTTTTCTTGGCTCATCTTTAAGTCCAACGATTTCAACTTCGTCTTGAACGTGAAGTGTACCTCTGTCTACTTTACCAGTAGCAACAGTACCACGACCTGTGATTGAGAATACGTCCTCAACAGGCATTAGGAAAGGTTTGTCAGTATCACGAGTTGGCTCTGGAATGTACTCATCACAAGCATTCATAAGTTCGATAATTTTATCTCCCCATTCGCTTGATGGATCTTCAAGAGCTTTAAGAGCTGAACCTTGGATTACTGGAAGGTCATCTCCTGGGAAATCGTACTCGCTAAGTAGTTCTCTGATTTCCATTTCAACTAATTCAAGTAATTCTTCATCATCAACCATGTCACATTTGTTCATGAAAACAACGATGTGAGTTCCACCAACTTGACGAGTTAGTAGGATGTGCTCTCTAGTTTGAGCCATAGGACCATCAGTTGCAGCAACAACAAGTATAGAACCGTCCATTTGAGCAGCTCCAGTGATCATGTTTTTAACGTAGTCAGCGTGACCTGGGCAGTCAACGTGAGCGTAGTGACGAGTTTCAGTTTCATACTCAACGTGTGCAGTTGAGATAGTGATTCCTCTTTCTCTTTCTTCTGGTGCCTTATCGATGTTATCGAATGCAACCGCTTCACCTGTTCCAAGTCTCTCATGTAGAGTTTTAGTAATTGCAGCTGTTAATGTTGTTTTACCGTGGTCAACGTGCCCGATAGTACCAATATTAACGTGTGGTTTACTTCTTTCATATTTAGCTTTAGCCATTTGTTCCTCCTTGCAAGGTTTTTCACCTTATCATATCTTTTTAATCTGTTATTTATTATATTTTATTAATTAGAAAAAATCAAGTTTTTTATGCAAACAAATTCAAACAAGATTTACTTGTTAATATTTGTGAGAAATTCGCTATCCCCTAGGGAATAATTTTATAAGCGAATTTCCACAAAAATGATATTTCTAATCGTCCATATTACCCTTCACAATCTTCTCTTGAATGCTCTTAGGTAATTGCTCGTAGTGGTCAAATTGCATACTGTATGTTCCACGTCCTTGTGACTTAGAACGAAGGTCAGTAGCGTAACCGAACATCTCTGAAAGTGCAACGTATGCGTGAATTGCTTGCGCACCGTTTCTCGCTTCCATACCTTCGATTTTACCACGGCGAGAGTTAATATCTCCGATAACGTCTCCCATGTACTCTTCTGGTACTAGAACGTCAACTTTCATGATTGGCTCAAGAAGTACAGCTGCTCCTTGTTTCATAGCTTCTTTGAAAGCCATAGAACCAGCAATCTTAAACGCCATCTCTGATGAGTCGACATCGTGGTAAGAACCATCATAACATTCAGCTTTGATACCTACTACTTCGTATCCAGCAAGTATACCGGACTTCATAGCGTCCTGAATACCATTGTCAACTGCTGGAATGTATTCTCTAGGAATGTTACCACCAGTAACTGTATTAACGAATTCGTAAGTTTCTTCACCGTTAACGTCCATAGGTGCAAACTTAACTTTACAGTGTCCGTACTGACCTTTACCACCTGATTGACGAGCGTATTTCTTGTCAACATCAACTTCTTTAGTAATTGTCTCTTTATAAGCAACTTGTGGAGCACCAACGTTAGCTTCTACTTTAAATTCTCTTAGAAGTCTGTCAACGATGATTTCTAGGTGAAGCTCACCCATACCAGCGATGATAGTCTGTCCAGTTTCTTCGTTAGTAAATGTTCTAAATGTTGGGTCTTCCTCTGCTAGCTTTGATAATGCTATACCCATCTTTTCTTGTCCAGCTTTTGTCTTAGGCTCAATCGCTACTGAGATAACTGGATCTGGGAATACCATTGATTCAAGTATAACTGGTTTTTGTGGGTCACACAATGTGTCACCAGTTGTTGTTATTTTAAGTCCTACTGCTGCAGCGATATCTCCTGAATAAACTTTATCAAGTTCTTCTCTCTTGTTCGCGTGCATTTGAAGGATTCTACCCATTCTCTCTTTTTTACCTTTTGTAGAGTTGTATACATAAGAACCAGAGTTAGTAGTTCCTGAATAAACTCTAAAGAAAGCTAATTTACCTACAAATGGGTCTGCCATAATTTTGAATGCTAGTGCTGAGAATGGCTCTTCGTCTGATGATTTTCTTTCCATCTCTTCTTCACCATCTTCACTAGTACCCTTGATAGCAGGTAGGTCAATTGGTGCTGGCATATATTCAACTACAGCGTCAAGTAATAATTGCGCACCTTTGTTTTTGTAAGCTGAACCGCAAAGTACAGGGATGATTTTAACATCGATAACAGCTTGTCTAAGAGCTTTCTTAAGATCTTCTACTGAGATTTCTTCACCTTCAAGGTACATCATCTCTAAATCTTCGTCAGTCTCAGCAATAGCTTCGATCATTTCTTCTCTGTATTGCTGCGAAATTTCAACTAAGTCTGCTGGAATCTCTTCAACAGAAATGTCTTTACCTAGGTCATCTTTATAGATGTGGGCTTTCATTTCCATTAAGTCTACTATACCAACAAAATTCTCTTCTGCGCCAATTGGAACTTGAATTGGAACTGCATTAGCACCAAGTCTATCTCTCATCATCTCAACAACGTTGAAGAAATCAGCTCCACCACGGTCCATCTTGTTTACAAAACCAATTCTTGGAACATGGTATTTGTCCGCTTGTCTCCAAACTGTTTCTGATTGTGGCTCAACTCCACCTTTAGCACAGAATACACCAACAGCACTATCAAGTACACGAAGACTACGCTCTACTTCTACAGTAAAGTCAACGTGACCAGGTGTGTCAATGATATTAATTCTATGATTTAACCATGCACAGGTTGTAGCTGCAGAAGTGATTGTGATACCTCTCTCCTGCTCTTGCTCCATCCAGTCCATTTGGGAAGCTCCTTCGTGAGTTTCCCCTACTTTGTGTGTTTTTCCAGTATAAAATAAGATACGCTCTGTTAAAGTCGTCTTACCGGCGTCAATGTGCGCCATTATACCTATATTTCTCGTTCTTTCTAATGGATATTCTCTTGCCAAGTTTTTCTCCTTTAACTTATCCTACCATTTGAAGTGTGAAAAAGCCTTATTAGCTTCTGCCATTTTATGAGTGTCATCTTTCTTCTTCACTGCTCCACCAACATTGTTTAATGCGTCCATAATTTCCCCTGCTAGTCTATCTTCCATTGTCTTTTCATTACGTTTTCTTGCGTAAAGTGTAAGCCATCTTAATCCTAATGCCTGTCTTCTAACAGGTCTTACTTCCATAGGAACTTGGTAAGTTGCCCCACCAACACGTCTTGCCTTTACCTCTAATACAGGCATGATGTTATCAAGAGCTTCTCTAAAAGCTTCTAATCCATCTTTTCCTGTTTTCTCTTGTACTTTACTAAAAGCACCGTATACGATTTTTTGAGCTACTCCTTTTTTACCGTCAAGCATGATGTTGTTGATTAACTTAGTAACAACTTTATCATTGTATAACGGATCAGGTAGCACTTCTCTTTTGGCTGTATGTCCTTTTCGTGGCACGGTTCTTCCCTCCTTAACATATTCTATTTAATTCATAGGTACTCGCTATTAACGTTCGTGCTAATTATCTATTTCTAGAGCAATCGGTAGATAATGCACCTATTAAATAAGCATTTAGGCGAATGTTCGCCAAGTTTCCTTTTCTTTTCTAAATTCTAGTTTATTTCTTAGGTCGTTTAGCACCGTACTTAGAACGGCTTTGTTTTCTATCTGCTACACCAGCTGTATCAAGTGTACCCCTAACGATGTGGTATCTTGTACCTGGAAGGTCTTTGATTCTTCCACCTCTTATAAGAACAACGCTGTGCTCTTGTAAGTTGTGTCCTTCACCTGGAATGTAGCCAGTAACTTCTATTCCATTTGTAAGTCTTACCCTTGCTATCTTACGAAGTGCTGAGTTAGGCTTCTTAGGAGTAGCAGTCTTTACTGCTGTACACACACCTCTTTTTTGAGGAGATGATACATTAGTAGTTCTTTTTTTCAATGAGTTGTAGCTTTTTTGTAAAGCTGGAGCTGTAGATTTTTTTGCTAAATCTTTACGCCCTTTTCTAACTAACTGATTAATAGTTGGCATTTCTTTTCCTCCTTGTCTTATTTACTCAAGTGCCCGATTGCTGTAAACACTCATTATCAGTGCGTTCGTGCATAAAAAATAAAGCACGTATTCACGCACTCTACTAGTATACTCGCAAGTCCCCATTAAGTCAACTATTTTATGAAAATTTTATACTTAATGGGGTTTTGCTATTATTTTTAGTTAAAATGTCTTATTATTCGAACCTTAAGGACTCGATAGGGTCTAAGTCTGCAGCCTTTTTAGCTGGGTAAACTCCAAATAGTATTCCGAGTACCAAGGAGCCTATAAAGGCAAATATAATCGTCTTATAATCTACTGCAGGCGGTATGCTTATCGCATAGGATAAACCAAAGCCCATAAGAACTCCAAGTAATATTCCTGCTATACCACTAATTCCAGTAAGTATTACTGACTCAGTCAGAAACTGAACAACTATATCTCTCTTGCTTGCTCCTATTGCTTTTCTGATACCTATCTCTCTTATTCTTTCACTAACAGACACCAATAAAATATTTACTATACCAATACCACCAACTATCAAGGTAATAATAGCTATTACAAGTAAAACCAAGGATATTACATTTAAAATACTTGAAACCTGTTTCTGAATAGATTTGGTATTCGTTGCAGTATACATTTCTGTCGTATTGTTAGAAAAATTCAAAAGCCTTAAAATCTTAGCTCCTATCTTTTCCAAATTTTCACCATCATTAGCAGAAAAAACTAAATTATCTATATAAACTTCATCTCCAAATCCTTCCTTTAAAGTTTCATATGGGGTAAAAATAATTTGTGGCGGTTCAAAATCACCTATGGTAATATTCAAATCTCCTTCTGTTCCCACAATACCTATAATTTTGTATACTTGTCTTTCTTTATCTTCATTATAAAAAGATACAGTCTTTCCAAGTGCAGATTCACCATCTAAAATTTTCTTTTCATACTGATCTGTAACTAAGGCTACATTTCTAGCGAAAAGATTATCTTCTTCGGTAATAAACCTACCTTCTTTAACATCTACATCAAAAAACTTAGCAAAATCTCCCCTTATACCACGAGCTATTGCAAATTTATACTCTTTATCTTTTTTAACAGAACCAGCATAAGTTGAAGTCGCAGAAGCATATTCAACTTCATCTATAGCCGATAATACATTTTCCATATCCTTATAATCAAACCTAAAAGTCTCATCAAAGTCAGTATTATTTAGGTTATAGTTAATTATAATAGTGTTTGCACCAAGCTTATTAACCTGACTTGCCATATAAAGTTTTGTCGCATTGCTAATCGCCATTATAGCAACAACACTAAACACTCCCATAACAACGCCCAACATAGTGAGCGCAGAACGAAGTTTGTTGCTTCTAAGACTACTCAACGCCTGAACAAAAATATCATAAAATCTCATCTAAACTTCTTTCTATTCTTCCACTACTTTTTTAATATCAACTGATACACCATCTTTAATAGTCAAATCTGGACTAAGTATAACCTTTTCTCCAACTTCCACACCAGAAATCAAAACTGCGTCAAAATCAGATGTTTCACCTAAAACAACTTCTCTTTTTTCAACAATATTATTCTCGTTTACTACATAAACGTAATCTTTGTCATCTTCTTTTATAATCATCTCAAAAGATAATAGCGGTGTATCTTCTAATTTTTCACTTAGCACTTCACATTCAACTTCAAAACCAGACATTACATCCTTAACACCTTCAGTAATTTTTATCTCAATCTCAATCACTGAACGCTCACCATTTTTGCTAAGTTGCTTTGTAGCAACTGGAGATATAAAAGTAACTTCGCCCTTTACATTGGCTTCCTTTTTAATACCTTCACCGCTAATTAAAACTTCATTTCCTAATTTTACGGAACTAATATCCCCTTCTTTGACAAATGATTTTATAATCATATCATCAAGATCAGATATTTGATAAATAAGAGTTGACATAGGAACCATGCCACCAACAAAGTCATCAGCTATCTTCATAGAAACTGTCCCTGATATTTCAGATAGTTGGTCTTTTTTAAGGTCTTCGATACGCTCCTTTGTATCTTTAAGCAAATCCTGCGCTTTTTCAATTTTAGAACTAGCCATTTGCTTATCATAGGCGCTCATATTATCTTGATTCCTATCATTTTTATTAGCAGCGTAAATCTGAGACTTAGTTTTCTTTAAATCTAACTGAGCAGATTCGACCGCCCTTGCAGCCATCTCTAACTGTCTCTTAAAGTTTTCCATACTTTCCTTTGATATTGCACCAGCTTCATATAATTTCTGATTTTTTTCTACAGCATTCTTAGCAGTATCGTAAGAACTTTTGGCATTTATAAGGGCAAGCTCAGCAAGTCTAATCAACTCACTGTTACTAGACTTTTCTATCTTCGCCACCCCTAACTTTTTTAAATTTAATTCACTGTCTGCTATATCACTCTCTAAGTTTTCTATCTGCTTATCAAAGGATTCGAAATCTATCTCGAATAACTTATCGCCTTTTTTAACTTTGTCACCCAAGTCAAAGTTAAGCTTATCGAGCTTTACATTATCTTCGAGCTTTAAGTTAAAAACATTATCCGATAGCACCGTACCAGTTAAGGTTATTGATTTTGAAAATTCTTCTACTTTAATCTCCTTAACGAGTACGCCACCCTTTTCTTTTTTATCCTTCATTTTCTTTACTCCAAAGAAAACTACTACTGCAAGCAATAAAATTACTACAACAATTATTATTATCTTTTTTGTTTTATTCATCTTACATTCCCATCATTGTATTGAAAAAGTATCCACTCATCGTGCCAAGGAAAGTCAATATTACGAAAACTGTAATATATATTCCTGCCATTTTTTTGCTAAAATCAGCAACTATTACGAGCCCAAAATAAGTAAGTACCCAAGCCCATATAGCTAATATATCAATTGGAGCTAATAAATAATATATAAGTCCACTACTTGCTCCATCAGTAAATAGAGTTCCAGCACTTGTTATAGGAGAAAGAATTGAGCTCTCTCCAACAGTTAGTATTAAAACAGTATTTATTAAATAAGATATTATAGCTATCATTCCTACTGTTGCTACCATTGAAAAAATCTTCTTAAACGGAGTCTTTCTACCACTAATTCTATTTACAGCCATTATTATTGCTGAAGAAAATAAGTATGAAAGTGGTATTCCGATTATAACACCTGCAATAGAACTATACTTCATAGTATTCATAACAACTTGTCCAACTTCACCTTGCATATTAGGCATCTGCTGTCCTTGGGCAGCCATATTTCTAAATAACTCTTTCATCAAAGCATCACCAAATAACAAGAAAAATACCATAGGCACACCTATTCCTACTAATAAAGGAACAAGCACTCTAGGTTGAGCCTTTACAGACTTAAGAGTTTTTATAGGGCTTATAAATATTGTAAAAATTCTAGCCAAAGAAGGTATAACCTTGCTACCATCATCTAAATGATTAGGTTCCCCCTTAGCATTTAAGTCTTCAGAATTTACAGGCTTACCATCAATAATAGTTTCCGCTTTTACTGTTTCAGTTACAGTTTGTTTTTCTTCAATAGCTTCTTCTTTGACTGTTTGAGTAGTTTCAACTACAGTTTGCTTTTCTTCAATAGCTTCTTCTTTGACTGTTTGAGTAGCTTCAGCTACAGTTTGTTTTTCTTCGATAGATTCTTCCTTGACTGCTTCAGCAGTCTCTACAACAGCTTGACTTTCTTTAAGCATTTCTTCTTTGTTTCCTAAATTATTATTATCCATATTTCCTCCTAGTTGCTAAAAGTTTCTTCCAATCTTTGATTATTTTGTTTAAGTATTTCACTCGCTCTTAAGGGCTTTTCAACTTTTTTGTCACTTGTAAGTCTTCCATCTTTAAAAGTTAAAATTCTCTTAGTGTGATGGGCAACATCGACTTCGTGAGTAACTATAAGAACTGTAACACCTTCATCATTTAATTTTTGGAAAATCTCCATTATCTCTTCTGATGAAATAGAATCCAAGTTACCAGTCGGCTCGTCAGCTAAAATAATGTCTGGATTATTAACCAAAGCCCTTGCTATAGCCACTCTCTGCTTTTGACCACCACTCATTTTTGATGGAATATGATGCGCCCTGTCCGACAAACCAACTTTTTCCAAAGCTTCTCTAGCAGCCTGCTCCCGTTCCTTCTTACCCACTCCATTATAAATCATAGGTAATTCAACGTTCCTTAAGGCTGTCATCTTAGGGAGAAGATTAAACGCTTGAAATACAAAACCTATCTTAGTATTTCTACACTTTGCTTGTTCCTTATCGTCAAAACTCTCAACGTTTAAATCTTCCAAGGAATAAGTTCCATCAGTAGGCTTATCAAGTATCCCTAAAATATTCATAAGAGTAGACTTACCAGAACCCGAAGGCCCCATGATTGACACAAACTCTCCTGAATAAATATCTATAGAAATATCTTTCAAAGCTTTTACCAGCGCATCACCTTCACCATAGTTTTTATTTACATTTTTTATAGAAATAATTTTTTTCATAAAACACCATTTTCTAGTCTTTTAACAAAGTTCACCTTGATTTTATATTAATTAAGTTTGAAAAACAATAGATTTAATTAAATTTTAACAATTAATTATAACTAATCTAATTATAAAAAGTTTTGCTTACTTATACACTTAATGTTATACTTTTAAATGAATAAATTAGAAAAAGAGGTATTTTTTATGAAAATGGTATCATGGAATGTAAATGGCATAAGGGCTATCCTTAAAAAGAACTTTTTAGAATATTTTGAAGAAGTTGACGCAGATATCTTTTGCATACAAGAAACAAAATGTCAAATCGGACAAGTTGATATAGAATTAGATGGGTACAAACAATACTGGAATCAAGCCGTCAAAAAAGGCTATTCTGGAACTGCAATCTTCACCAAGCACGAACCGCTTAGCGTTAGCTACGATATAGGAATAGAAGAACACGACCAAGAAGGAAGAGTTATCTGCCTTGAATATGATAAGTTTTACATAGTAGACGTATATACACCAAACGCACAGGGTGGACTCAAAAGGCTACCTTACAGAGAGCGTTGGGAAGATGCTTTTAGACAATATTTGCTAGATTTAAATGAGAAAAAACCAGTCGTTCTTTGCGGAGACCTAAATGTCGCTCACAAAGAAATCGACCTTACTAACCCAGATGCAAATAGAAAAAATCCAGGTTTTTCAGATGAAGAAAGAGCTAAGATGACTACTCTTTTAGAGAGTGGTTTCGTAGATAGTTTTAGATACCTTTACCCAGATGTAACAGAAAAATATTCTTGGTGGTCATATAGAACAAGAGCAAGACTTAGAAATGTAGGATGGAGAATCGACTACTTTGTAGTATCAGAAAAAATAAAGGACAAAATCTTAAAAGCAGAAATACACGACCAAGTACTAGGCTCAGACCACTGCCCGGTGATGTTAGAACTTGAGATATAGAACTCTTCGTTTTCTTTGTAAGCAAAGAAAACGAAGCAAAAGAAACTTCTCGCCACGTGAAAATCCTATTCGCTTCAGCTAAAAAAACTAAAAATCGTTAACTCGCCTCTATGTTATTTGTATCATATTTATCTTATGGGCTCATACAAACGATTTTCTTTACGTTTTTTATGCTTTGCTCATTACGGATTTTCTTACGAGACGAGATATATATATATCTAGTTTTTAGCTTTATTTAACTTTATGTCTAGCTATTGCTATTTGGCAATCCTATAAACATCCCAAAACACTTATGTAAGTAATGTTATATAACTGAAATTCTATCAAACATCCAAACATTAAAGTATCAACATAACTGTTTTGCTTGTACTTATACCCACTTCGTGGGAAAACAGTTTAGATTCAAGCAGGAGTTTTACTAATAATTCTTAGACTTTGCCTTTACTGTACGGGCTAAACTGTTTTCT
>PDWJ01005449.1_pt1 | contig 10450 bp, 9 predicted proteins | sample 1430881 | NCBI WGS metagenome assembly PDWJ01 (sample SAMN01162460, study PRJNA174530) | Oral metagenome, whole genome shotgun sequencing project. | biome: Marine environment; feature: Marine mammal; material: Swab sample of the gingival sulcus; isolation source: swab sample of gingival sulcus... | reverse complement strand
TGTCGCATACTAAACTCAATAAATGTTTTCGCCAGCTTTATGGCACCACTGTGTTTGAATATCTGCGCCAGCGACGTTTTGACCAGGCAAAGGCCATGTTGGAACAAGGGTTGAGCGTTACAGAAGCCTCTCTTGCCGTGGGCTATGAAAGCCTTGCCAGTTTTTCGATAGCCTTTAAAAAGCGATTTGGTTGTATGCCCAGCCGCTATTTGCGTCAGAAATAACTTTCACTTTATTTTCTCATAAAACTTCATCTGCAATAAATATTTGCTCTTCCACAATAAGCAGCATGATTCCAAGGTGGATATAGTTCCAACAAGGTGAGCCTATATCGTGTTGTTTCAAGAAAAAGGAGGAAGAAATGCGACCATCTTTCAACTATGCAGTTATTGTATCGTGTCTGGTAACAATTGCTCTTGGCGTTCAGCCTGTTTTGGCAGAACAATCGTCTGCCGCCACATCGCTTGACGAGATTGTTGTGACGGCCCAGAAAAGGGTGGAAAATATCCAGAATGTGCCCATTGGTATGGATGTTATCGACCAAACAGAGCTTCAGGATGCGAACATTTATGATCTCAAGACCCTGACAGGATTTTCCCCGAATATTTTTCCCAAACAGAATACCAATCAGAACATGTTGATTGTCCGGGGCATCTCTTCCCACAATGTGGTGTTAAATACTCCTGCTGGTCTGTTTGTCGATGACATCAATTATCCTATGACCTATATGCAAAATCCTGATCTGCTGGATGTGGAACGGGTGGAAATTTTGCGTGGGCCCCAGGGCACCCTGTATGGACGAAATACCGAATCCGGGGTTGTTAAAATCATTACCCGCCAGCCGGACGATGAATTTCGCGGCAAGATTTTCAGTGATATCGGCATGTATGATGCCTATGATACTGTACCTTTTTATCGCCTGGGAGCCAGCCTCAATGTACCTCTGGTCAACGAAAAATTGTTTGTAAGCCTGGCTGGTCAGACAAAACGCTCCGATGGTTATACTGTTAACATCTATAATGATAACGATGAGGCTGGTAAGATTAACCATGTAAACGGTCAGGTTACGCTGCGCTGGTTGCCTGTCGAACATCTTGATGTCACCTTGCTGGCTAATTTTGCCACAGTGGATGACGGCTATGGACATCTGCGTTATCTGGACGGGCCATCAGCCACAAAGCGGTATCATATCAACTGGGATGGTGCTAATTCCTGGGAGGACAAAAATAATGGTCAGGCATTGAAGATACAATATGAAGCTCCGGCATTTACCCTGCTTGCCATTACCACCCGTAACGATTTTGAAACCGATTTCAAAAATGACGGAGAATTTGGCTTCTTACCCTTTGGGGATCAGATCTGGTTCTTTGATAATACAACCATCAGCCAGGAGGTTCGGCTATCTTCAAAACAAAAAGGCAGCCCCTGGCAATGGCTGACGGGCGTGTATGGCTTCAAGGATGAAAACAGTGCCCTTGGCGAATTTTTTGGCCAGAGTCGCATCACTGATTTTGATTCAACAGGTTATGCCCTGTTCGGCCAGGCGACCTATACCCTTTTTGAGCAGCTTCATCTGACAGCGGGCTTGCGTTATGATTATCTGGATGTTGATGGTGAGCAGTACAATAAAATGGTACCTGCTCCGTACAGTGCTACCGTGGAACATAGACAGTGGCTACCAAAGATCAGTGCTGCCTACGATGTTAACCCGGATATCATGACCTATGCCACTGTTTCCCGAGGGCTTTTGGCTGGTGGCTATAATTACCCCTTTGCCAAGGACTCCAGCACACTGACTTTTGATCCGGAAAAGACCTGGAATTATGAAGCAGGCGTCAAGACCAGTTTCTGGGGCAATAAAGGCACTTTCAATGCCGCTCTGTTTTATATTGATATTGAAGACAAGCAGGTAGAGGAATGGCTTGCCGGGCCGGGAGCAAGGAGTGTCACCAATGCGGCCAAGGCCCATTCCCAAGGCTTTGAAGTGGACATGGAACTGCGACCCTGGCAGGGTGTGCGCATTTTGGGCGGATTTGGTTATACTGAGGTCAAATTTGATGAATGGATAAGTATGGATATGATGACTGGCCAACCCTATGATTATGACGGGAATGAGTTGCCTTTTGCACCAAATTATACCTATAATCTGGGCCTTTCCTATAGCCATCCTTCAGGCCTCTGGTGCCGAGCTGACTTGCTGGGTAATGGGGATTATTATACCAATGCGAAAAACAAGGAAAAAGTTGATGGCCATAACCGGGTGAATCTAACCTTGGGCTACAAGGGCGAATCTTTTGATATTTCCCTGTGGGCGAAGAATGTCTTTGATGAAGAGTATGTGACCTCAAAATCTACCTATATCGGAGGAAATCATATTACTGAGGATGCCGCACCACGTTCTGTCGGGATGTCGATGACCTATTATTTTTGATGGGATAGCTGACTCTTGTATATCAATTTTTCTTACAGGGAGAAAAAAATGAGAAAATATAGAGTTATACCTTGGGTGGTTTTGTTGTTTTTGATTCATGGCTCACTTGTTTTTGGCCATACTTTTTGGGTAAATACCTTTGATTCACAGGCTCACCAGCCAAGGCATGTGCTTGTCACGCTAGGATATGGCCATTCCTTTCCGCTGGATGATTTATTGAAAGATCTTACCCTGGAATCTTTTACCCTGTATGATCCAGAGCTGAAGGAAACCTCCTTGCCCTTACCCGTTGTCCAGCAGGCGGAAACTATAAAACTGGACAACCATCTGCAAGTTGTTTCCGGTGACCTTGCCGCCAGAAAAATTATTCTGGGCAAAGACTCTCCGACCGGGGTGTATCAGGTCAGTGCGGAAAGCAAAGATAATTATTGGACATACTATATTGATAAAAAGGGACGGAAAAAATGGGCAGCCAAACCCATGAATGAGGTGACGGACGCAAAAAGAATCATTCGCGGTATGCGATACCATCCTTTTGCAGTCTCCTATTTTACCGTTGGAAAATGGCAGACACCGAAATCCTTAGGCCAGGAACTGGAAATTATCCCGATGACCGATCTCTCAAATGTACACGCCGGGGATCTTGTCAAATTCAAGGTTATGTTTATGGGCAAGGAACTGACGACCGACCCGTCACTCAGTCTTGAATATATAACCGCCAAAAGTGATGCCTTTGGCGCTGCGGAAAACTTTTCCATTGCGTCACTGTTGTTTGATGGCAACGGCCAGTTTCGCGTTCCTACTGCCGGCAACTGGCTGGTCAATGTCTATACCCGTCAGAACGTTACAGAAGACAATGCGTTGAAACACCTGACCAAAAAATGTACCACAGTACTCTACTCCAGTAGTATCACATTCACGGTGAAACCATAGCAGTGTTCTGCGGTTGTCATGGCTATGACCTGTGGGAAACATCTACAATGCAATGTTCTCTCACAGGTCAATCTCCCAATCCACATATCTTGTTTTTCCTGTAAAAATTAAATGCTGTCTCTTTTTGTCAACTAGCATTCTGCTGGAAGTTTGTTTATATTGCTATCATGATCAAAGGTTTATAAAGCAATACATTGCTAGCAATATTAGCGGGGGAAAAACGGTATAGTATGGGTAAAATTGTAACCGAATCACAAAAAAACAGTCAGATAAAAAGGGAAGTTTTGGCGTCTATTCTTCTGTATATTGCCTTCTTTCTCTGGTGGTACGTCACCGGTTACGGTATTGCCGAGGCAGGGACTCCAGCGACCTACCGTTATGTTTTAGGGTTACCAATGTGGTTTTTTCTCAGCACGGTTGTTGGCTATGTTCTTTTTTGTGTTGCTTCCATTCTGGTTGTAAAACTGGTCTTTAAAAATTTTGATCTGGGAGAGGAAGGAGAGAATAAATGTCATACCAGATAACTCTTATTGCCGTTCTCATTCTCTACCTTGCCCTCAATCTGGCGGTGGGGCTTTTTCTCAGCAAACAGCAAAGCCGTGCGCAATCCGGTAAGGGTTTTATCAACAACTATTTCATAGGTGGTAGATCCATGGGTGGGCTGGTGCTGGCAATGACCTTGATTGCTACCTTTACCAGCGCCAGCTCTTTTATTGGTGGTCCGGGAGTTGCTGCCAGCAAAGGTCTGGCATGGGTCTATCTGGCAATGATTCAGGTTCCCACCGCCTTTATAATACTTGGTATCCTCGGCAAAAAGTTTGCGATTATTTCGCGAAAAATAAATGCCGTTACCGTCAATGATTTCCTCCGTGTCCGCTATCAATCACCTGCAGTGGTTGTCTTTTCCTCCGTCTGTCTGGTTCTCTTTTTCATGGCGCAGATGGTTTCCCAATTTATCGGTGGAGCTGTATTGTTTCAGGCAATCACCGGTTTTGGCTATCTCTATGGTCTCATTCTTTTTGGCGCAGTGGTCATCATTTATACCACCATTGGCGGCTTCCGGGCGGTGGTGACCACCGATACTATTCAGGGCATCGTGATGGTTATCGGCAGTATTCTGTTATTGGTAACCATTGTTTCCCAGGCGGGCGGGTTTACGGCTCTTACCGCAAAATTGCAACAGGTGAGTCCCCACTATGCGGATATTACCGCCGGTGGCACAATCAGCAAATCCTGGTTACTCTCTTTCTGGGTATTAATAGGGATCGGTGTGCTTGGCTTGCCGCAAACGGCGGTAAGAGGAATGGGCTTTGCCGACACCCAATCTCTGCATCGAGCCATTATCTACGGCACTATTACTGTCGGTTTTCTGATGCTGGTAATGCACGTTGCCGGTGTGTTTGCTCCGGCAATCATTGATCTCAAAAGTCTTGATTCTTCGGATTATCTGATACCGGAGATTGTGGTGCGCCATATGAATCCGGTGGTTGCCGGGGTTTTTATTGCCGCTCCTCTTGCGGCAGTGATGTCAACTGTTTCTTCGTTGTTGATTTTGTCTTCTGCCGCGCTGATAAAAGATCTTTATCTCAATTATGTTGCCAAAAAAGAGCTTGCTGCAACCAAAGAAGGTGAAAAGAAAATAGCTCTTTTTTCACAGGTATCTACCCTGGTTATCGGGCTGGTTGTCATTGCCTTTGCCGCCTCACCGCCGGATCTCATTGTCTGGATCAACCTGTTTGCGATGGGGGGGCTGGAATGTGCCTTTTTTGCACCAATTCTTTTTGGTCTCTACTGGCGTGGTGCTAATGCGACCGGGGCATTGCTCTCGTCGATCAGTGGTGTTGGCGGGTATCTTCTTATCAAAACAATGGGCTGGAGCGTGGGGGGAACTAGGGCAATTCTGCCAGCCATTCTTCTTTCTGTGACGGTCTTTATTGTTGGATCTCTTTTGGGCAATAAAACGGATAGCAAGACTCTTTCCCTCTTCTTTCCTGAGAAGTAAGACGCTTAAAGAGGACAGCTATGGTTGATTTTCAGCCGGAATACTCGGTAAAATCAGCTGAAAATGGGAATGATGCTCTTTATTTCCTGCCTGTTGTGAAGAATGGTGATATTACGGATGTCCATATCATAAAGTTCTTTGAGCCTTTCATCGGTCATGGTTTCGGCAACATTGCCAAAACAGAAGGTCTCTGGGGCATACATCAACAACACCATGTCGGCAAGATGTACCGCGTGTTGAGGAAAATGGGTGGTGAGGACGATGGTGAGGTTATGTTCTTTGCTCAGCCGTTTTAAGGTGGTCAAAATCAGCCGCTGGTTTTTAAAATCAAGGGCAGAAGCCGGTTCATCGAGAATGAGTATCTGGCATTCTGATACCAGGGCACGGGCAATGAGAACCAGTTGTTTTTGTCCTCCGCTCAATGACAGAAAATTTCGTTCAGCCAGGTCAGCCAGTCCCAGGATTTCCAAGACGCCAAGAGCCTTCTGGTAATCTTTTCGTTTGGGGGAAGAAAACAGGGCGATATGTCTGGCACGCCCCATAACCACCATATCCAGCACAGTGTAGGGAAACATAACCGCTGCCTGCTGGGGCACATAGCCTACTGTTCCTCTGATTTGGGTGGAACCTTCGGTGAGCGGGATAAGACCAATCAGGGTCTTGAGCAGGGTAGTTTTGCCGCGACCGTTGGGGCCCAGAATAGCCAGAATCTTGCCCTGACCAAGTTGAAACCGGTGCTTGCGAAAGACAAAATCACTGCCCGGATAGCGAAACCCAATATCTTGTGCGTCAATCATTGTTCCAGCCCTTTGCCTGGGTCTTTTTGAGTAATATGCCAAAAACAGGGGCACCGACAATCGCAGTGATAATACCAAGGGGAATTTCGGCCGCGGTGGCCGTTCGACAAAGGGTGTCGATCAATACGGTGTACATTCCGCCGATAAGGGCTGAAGCTGGCAGTAATGCCCGGTGATCTGCACCCACCAGCATTCGGGCAATATGGGGAACCACCAGACCAACCCAGCCTACTATGCCTGCCGCTGAAACCACCGCAGAAGAGATGAGAGTGACGCCGGAGAGCAATAGCCAGCGAGTACGGTCGACATTAATTCCAAGGGTTTCCGCCTCCTCATCGCCGAGACTGATAATGTTTATCCGAAAACGCATACTGTGTAATAACAGGCCGGTGAGGATAATGGGAACTGCTGCCAGCAAAAAGGTCTGGTAGGTGGCAGACGCAAAACTGCCCATCAGCCAGACTACGATGGCGGGAAGTTTATCATAGGGATCGGCGACATATTTAATAAGTGAGGTGAGTGCCGAAAAAAAGGCGCTGGCGATAACTCCTGAGAGTACCAGCATCAGTACCGGAGAACGGCCTTGGCTGCGGCTCATCAGATAAACGAGAACCATTGCCGCCAGCCCAAAAACAAAGGCCGACAGCATGGTCATTATTTGACTTTCAAACATCAACAAAGCAAGAGCTCCGCCAAAACCGGCACCAGAGGAAACGCCAATAATCTGAGGTCCGACCAGAGGGTTACGAAACAGTCCCTGCAGAACTGCGCCGCATACCGCAAGACCGCCTCCAGATACCAGCGCGAGCAGTATCCGGGGCAGTCTGATAATCTCTACCACCCGGACATCGGTGGCAGACCAGAATGGTTCAATCGGCAGAATCCTGGCAGCCAGAATACCCAGGACATGGTCAAAGGGTACCGGATATCTGCCAAGTCCCAGGGAAAATAGAACTAACCCAGCGACAAGGCACCACAAAGCCAACCAAAGAACTATTCGACCCAGCTTGAAGCGGGTTTTTACCGGTTTCTCCATGGACTCTGGAGTTGCTCTTACGGTTGTTCTACAATGTCAAAAAGCTCGCGTGGAGCCTTGTCCATAATCACGTCACCAAGGCTGTGCTTGATGCCAACCCAGCGGCTTTTTTCTTCTTCAGATCCCATTCCTGCCTGACACTTTTTGCCAAGAGTAGCAAAATCATCGGGTAAGAGACCTTCTTTAAGCTGAAGTCCAAGACGTTTGTCTCCATAGCCAATGACAAAAGAAAAACTGCCAAACGGAGATTTAGGTCCCTGATTAAGGCTGGGATCAACCACCAGACGCTGCCGGGTGACTGCCCTGGTCAAATATTCAAAACCGTCCACAAGACCTGGTGGATTGAGTCCGGTACGAATGCGGACGAGATTGCGATCAAGGGCTTTGTTTTCATTGAGAATTTCGGCAGCCAGCTGGATGATTTTCCATGCCAGGGCAACACCTCCCCAATGGTTTTTGTCGTGGTATTTCACAAGTTCATCATAGGAAACAGCGACCTCGCCGCTGTCATGGAGCACGGTAATAGTGTCACTCATTATTTTTCCCTCCAGGATCCTGTTGAGGCTGGATTTAAGATGCGATCAATCTGTGCCTCGGAAAGTGTAAAGTTATAAATATCGGTAAAATGGGAACGAATTTCTTCCCGGATGTCGTAATCGGCGAAGTGCTCAGGATGATTTTTTTGTGCCATCCACTTGAGCATCAGGCTGGAATCGCCACTGGGCGGATACCAGCGGTATTCACCTAACGGAATCTTGTAGACCCTTTTGTTTTTTACTGCTGAAATTTCCCGCCAGTCCTGCCCGGGAATAGTGTTGTTGTAGAGGTCTTCAGGCTTGGTGGGGCAGAAATTGGTGATATAAATAACCTCTGGATTCCAGGCAAGGATCTGCTCCATATTGACCGTTGCTCCCCGGGGGCTTGTTTGTATTGCCTTGGCGGCATTTTCTGCGCCAGTATGGTTCAACCAGTAATTGGCGAAGGAGCCAGTACCGGTGACCATCAGTTTCTCGACGTTAAAAAGAATCAGACCACGGGGCCATTTTTCCTTTGGAATGTCGGTGAGGCGTTTGGCAATCATCTGGTCGGCATTTTTGAAATCGGTGATCAATTCGTTGGCACGTTCTTCTTTTTGCAAGACCTTTCCGACTAGAGAGATATGTTTTTCCAGATAATGATCCAGGTTTCTCAATCCTTCATGGGTGACAATGACTGGAATACCAAGTTTTTCAAATTGTTCGATATTGCCTTTTTCAAACGAAACCTGAAAAACCACATCCGGCTTCAGCTTGAGCACCTCTTCAACATTCATTTTGAAGCCGCCCTGAATGAAATCGGTGGTTGCTTTTTCCATACCTGGCGCCATGATTTTCAATACCGAGTTTTTCCAGGCACTTTTACTCATCGGATGCATTCCCACCAGCTTGTCTCCAGTGCCATCGACGGCAAACAAAAGGTTGGGCATTACCACCGGACCGGTAACGATCCGTTGCAGATTGGTTGGAATTTCAACCTTGCGCCCTGCAGTATCAGTAATGGTAAAGGTTTCTCCGCTCCAGCTGTTGACTGGAGCTAAAAAAATGGAGAGAACTATAATTCCCCCCAGAACACTGCCACAAAAAGCTGCAGATTTTTGTAAAAACGAACCCAAAGAATAACGAGACATTGGTAACCTCCTCAGTGTGGTTTGACGGTAACACCAAAAATTATTGTGCGGCACGCACAAGACATCGAGCAGACACCTTTTTTGTAAATCAGGGTGCCTGTCTGTAAATGTTGTATACATACTAAAAGATTAGGCAATGTCAAGTTTTTTAGGATGGACGACAACTGTCCCTTTCAACTTGGTTTTCTTCTGGGGCTGTGCAATACCTGACCGTAACCAACGCAATATTGATTGACAGTAATAACAGCTTCTGCTGTTGCTTCGATCAGTTCAGCGGTATCGGTAAGATCGTTTGTGGCAGCGAGAAATTTAATCGGATCCGATGCACTGAGTTCCGTTGACCTGGTATTTTTTTGTCAGGTTTTCGCAAGCAGCCGATTCGGCGGGGTGTCAGTTTCTGTTACTGATGGGAAATAATTTGCGACAGGAACAGCTTGGTTCTGTCAAACTGAGGATTGCTGAAAAATTCTTCCGGGCTGTTTTCTTCGACGATTTCTCCCTGATCCATGAAGATGATACGGTCGGCTACCTGCCTGGCAAACCCCATCTCGTGGGTTACACAGAGCATGGTCATTCCTGAATCGGCAAGATCGGTAAGCACATCGAGAACCTCCTTGATCATTTCCGGGTCAAGTGCCGAGGTTGGTTCATCAAGCAGCATGGCTTCAGGGCTCATGCAGAGGCAGCGGGCGATGGCGATTCGTTGTTGCTGGCCGCCGGAACACTGGTTTGGATATTTGTTGGCAAGTTCTGGAATCTTTACCCGTTCAAGGTAATGGAAGGCAAGTTCCTGCGCCTCTTTTAACGGCATTTTCTTTATCCATAATGGAGAACAGGTGAGATTTTCCAACACTGTCATGTGCGGGAAGAGGTTAAAATTTTGAAAAAGCATTCCCACTTCGCGGCGAACACGATCGATGCGTTTGACGTCGTTGGTCAGCTCCATACCATCAATGATGATTTGTCCTTGCTGGTGCTTTTCAAGTCTATTGACACAGCGGATAAGGGTTGATTTGCCTGAACCTGATGGCCCGCAGATGACAAGCTTTTGCCCTTTTTTCACATTGAGATTAATGTCCTTGAGGACATGAAAACTGCCAAACCATTTATTGAGGTTTTTTATTGTAATGTAATCCTGTGCTGTGCCTGTTTCTGAAACCATAGCTTTTCCTGACCACTATAAAATGTTCAATTTTGATATACCGTGTGATATTTTTTCTCGAGATAGGTCGAATAACGAGAAATTGCAAAACAAAATATCCAGAAAACCAATCCTGCGAAAACATAGGCTTCTTTGCTGAAACCAAGCCATTCCGAGTCGGCAAGAGCCGCTTTGGCAACTCCTAAAAGATCGAGCAGACCAATGACTGCAACAAGGGTCGTATCTTTCAATAAAGAAAGGAAGTTGTTGGCAAGACCCGGGATAACCAGACGAAAGGTTTGGGGGAGAATAATAATCCCCATCTTTTTCCAGTATGGCCAGCCAAGTGCTTCAGCCGCTTCAAACTGTCCTTTTGGAATTGCCATCAGACCTCCTCGTATGACTTCTGCAATGTAGGCAGCGTAGAAGAAGGCAACGCCGAGC
>PDWJ01005447.1_pt1 | contig 10451 bp, 2 predicted proteins | sample 1430881 | NCBI WGS metagenome assembly PDWJ01 (sample SAMN01162460, study PRJNA174530) | Oral metagenome, whole genome shotgun sequencing project. | biome: Marine environment; feature: Marine mammal; material: Swab sample of the gingival sulcus; isolation source: swab sample of gingival sulcus... | reverse complement strand
ACCTAATTTTTTTGCAATATCCTTTATTGTTATTTGTTTTTCTATCATAATTAAGAGCTTTTGACTATTAGCAGTTAGCTTTTAGCTGATTACTACAGTCCTAAAGCTAAATTTTGGAAATACAAAAGTAAACAAGATTTAACGCAATAACAAACAAATATTAATTTAGCTAATTTAGCCGACCGATTTTATTACAAATATCCTCCCCTATAAATACTTGGTTACAATTTTATAAAACCTCATAATAGATATTTTCACAAAACAATAAGCAATCCACTTAACCCCCTAATTATCAAACATATAACACTCAAGAGCCAATTAGAAAGGTTGATATTTAACTCATTTTAATTTTTTTATTTTCTTAAATAAACATAGCCTTTTTTGACAATCATTTTACCCTCTTTATTTTTGTACTTAAAGATGTAAAAATATGTTCCTTCAGGTAAATTATTGTCTCTAATGGTTAAGCCGTAATGATTGGTTCCGTCCCAGTTGTTTTTATACGGAGCTGCTTCATAAACTTTATTACCCCACCTATTTATTATCAACAGGTTATTATCGGGGAAATATTCTATACCCTGTATTACAAAATAATCATTTATGCCATCTCCATTGGGTGAAAATCCGTTAGGTATAACTACATCAACCTTACATTTGTCAACATAAACAGTAATCGCTAATATTTTACTTCCACATTGATTATCCGATATTGAAATAGCATAATATGTACTCCCATTCAATAAGATTGCTGTATCAATTATAGGCGACTGTAAAGCTTCATCGATATACCATGTTATATTAGTTCCCTCAATGTCAATATCAAATATTCTACTATCGTCTTCTTTACAAAACTGTTGAATAGTGCTTGATGTGTTTAATACGGGTAAAGGAGTAACTATTACCTTAAGCTCGTTACTTACTGAACTACAGCTAATATTGTTTTCAACTGAATATACCAGTCTACGATAACTTGTTGTTATATTTAATGGCTCAGGTTTATAAATATTTTCTGTTGCACCATCTATATCAAGCCAACCCTCTTCATTCGACATTTGTTGCCACTGATAGCTTAATCGACCTGTACCGGTTGCAGAAGTTATTTCAGTAAATGTTGCAATATCATCACCTTCACAAACATTTGATTGTCCCTCTATACTACCTGCTGCTATGCTGTTTATTTTAACAGTTACTTTGTCAGCAAGTTCCGCTTTACAGTTGCTGCTATCTACCGTAGCAAGCACTTTATAAGTGGCATTTTCATTAGTAGACAATGAATAGCTTATCGTATCTCCTGTACCTCTAACCACTGCTCCAACAGATTGATTATCTAAGGTTTGAAGCTGATAATTAACTCCAAGTTCACTACCTCGTTGTAATAAAATTGCTTCTGACCCCTCGCATACGGTAACATCTTCAATTATATAAGCATTTTTAGGAGATGGGTTAATAGTAAGTTTTACTGCCGTTCTTTCTTTATTTTCACAGGTTAAAGTAGTATATTTTGCAGATGCCCAATAAGTAACTGTACCCAATTTATTTAACTCGGGATTAGTAACAATATTTCCTCCAACTTCTGCATCATACCACACCAATGTTTCTCCTGATTGAACTGTTGCCGAAGCAATTAAAGTCTGTATGGGATTAGTTGCACACGCAACTTGATCACCTCCACTAATTGGTGAATTAGGTACTGCATGTACCGTTATATCTACGCTTGCTGTATCAATACAACCATTGGAATCTGTTCCCGTTACGGTATATGTTGTTGTACCTACGGGAGGAGTAAATGCAATTCCGTCAACTACGCCATTATCCCATGTGTATGTAACAGCTCCACCACCTGTTAAGGTTACTTGCTCGCCTGCGCAGACTGGTGTATTATCGGCATTGGCTGTTACGTTTGGTTTAATATGTACTGTTATATCTATACTTGCAGTATTAGTACAACCGTTGGCATCTATTCCTGTTACGGTGTACGTAGTGGTTCCCACAGGTGGAGTAAAGGCTGTACTGTCAGTTATGCCATTATCCCATGTGTGTGTATTGGCCCCACTACCTGTTAAAATTACTTGCTCGCCTGCGCATACTGTGGTATTATAGGCAGTTGCTGCTACTGTCGGTTTAACATTGACAGTAATAGTTTTACTAATATCACAACCATTTGAATTGGTATATGTTATATTAACCGTTCCTGCTGATACACCCGTTACTAATCCATCGGTGGCATCAACTGTGGCTATATCGGTATTTGAACTTTCATAAGCAACTGGTGTAGCAGCTGTACCTGAACCCTTTACTGTAATTGTATTGCCAACACATACTTCGGTATTAGTATCTGTAAATGTAGGGCTTCCATAAACTCTTAAAGTAGCTGCATTAGATAATGACTTACAAGCCATACTTACCGAATAAACTTCAACCATGTATTGATAATTATTTCTATTCGTATCATTTTGAAGTCCTAAGTTTAATGTTATTATGCTGTCACTCGCAATAGTATCTGATACACCCTCAGCAGTCCAATTTATTCCACCATCGGAACTGACATACCACTGAAAAATTACATCTTCGGTAGTTCCGGCAGTAAAATCAGGATTACCCGAATTATCAAAAGTTGTTGTAGATTGTGCAGTTGCTTTTGCCGTGAATTTTGCTTCGTTGCCTACACAAATTTGAATATTTTGAGGTGCTTCTCCTATTGATATTTGAGTTGCCTTTTGTGAATTATTTATTGACTGACCTATGTCGGCAATATTAGGAATACCCATTTTATCGGCATCAGTAGTATTTACACAATCGTTACCATTACATAAATTTTGTGTTACCTCAGAGCCGCTTGATAATGTGCTTGCAGCCTCTACTAAATCATAAATTGTAAAATCGGCTCCCCCCTCTATTGCATCGGGGCAATTATCATTATCGGAATCTAAATCAAACTTATTGGGAATACCATCTTTATCGAAGTCAGGTAGGGCATTACATTGGAATGCTAATGCAAAGGATTTTGCTATTTTACCCTTATTATAAAAATATCTGCCTGATACTTGGTCAAATATAGATATATCTGTGATATAAAATAAATACTCGTCGCAACTGCCACCGGGTATTTGTTTCATAATTGCCACGGGATCGCTGTTGCCTTCATAGTTATTAAGATATATAGCATCTTCGGGAGCAACATTATTTATAGTCGCATAACTATGTATTACTAAAGGATTATGTCCGATACGCTCAATATATTTTGAAGCAGGGTTAAGAGGAACAGGAATAATGGTATCGTTAATTAAATCATTTGTCACATAAGATGTTCCAAATATATTATTTAAAAAGTTAGTTCCATTTAGAGTATTTGTATGTCCTCCTGTATACGATCTATCATTATATATAACAAACGATTTACTTGTTCTGTTTTTAACCGCGGTTTCTAATTCGTTCCACCAAGCATTATCTATTTTTTGTAAAGAACTACCAAAGACCACTAAATCAAAACCATCAAAATAGCCGGATGCCGGACTGGGCGTATTAGCAAAATCTACTTTTCTTACAGTAATATTGCTTCCGGGCAAATATGCTCCGCTAAATTCTAAAATCATATTGTCAGATACATTTCCTGTTATATTGGTTGATGTTACTACAAGTACATTTAAAGGAGAAGGGACAAAACTGTAAGCATTTTCTTGCCCGTCAAGAATACCATCATTATCATCATCAAGGTCACTACAATCTGTTATGCCATCGCCATCGGTATCAGGCAAATCAAGTATAAATTTTTTGGTATATGATGTGTGACAGGGATACATAGGTTCTTGTGTATAATCTAATTTTACTTCGTAATCACCTGCTCCATCTTCATCAATTATATATTCGTTTGAAGTTGCACCCGGTATTGCTACTCCATCTTTAAACCACTGATAATTTTCGGCAGGTATTTCTATACCTATAATCTCTGTATGTGGTAAATCCTGACAAGTTAGAGTTTGTTCCCCTAAATCTTCATTGCCCGTATTTAAAGGTGTATAAGTAAAGTCAGGTGAACCTCCTAAATCACTTCCCCATACTTGATAATCTTCTACAGTGCAACCATTCTGTAAATCGGAATGTACATTTTTTAACTTAAAACCATAAAAATACAAAGGTTTACTGCAATTTCCATTTTTGATAGTAATAAAGTCATCATGTTGATTACCAATTGTTCTAATAACTGCCGGATTACAAGGACTTGATTTTGCTTTGATGCCTTTATTAATGGTTATGGTAGAACCTTTTACTACCTCTAAAACAGGAGAAATATTAGATGACAATATCAGACTATCAATCTCAAAGTTCCCGCGAATTCTTTTATTACTGCCCAATATCTTCAGTGTTTTAGCTATAACTTTCCTCTTATTGATTCCTCCATAAACAGTAAAATATACGGCACTATCTTCAATACTATTGAAATGCACATCGCAATTATCTGTAATACTCATGAAGCTATAATCGTTAACAATTATATCTGTTGTACTACTATGCCAATTAGCACAATCAATTATTTGATAATATAAATCATCTTGAGTTAATACAGATCCCTCTAAATCTATGACTTTACCTGAAACTTTAGCATCTTGTCTTATATCAATTTTTGATGCTGTTATATCATGCCCATGAGAATATAATGAACTCTTTACGCATTTTATGGTTTGTACTTCCAAATTGCTTCTGATATCAAAACGTCCTCCATTTTTCATTTCCAAGTACACCCAAGTTCTTATACCTTTGGTATCCAAATAATTATCATTCTCATTAGTACCTGTACCGAGCATTAGTATGTTGTGGGTATTAACATTGCCATGAGCAAAATCAACTGTCATATCCTCAGCAAATTCTAAATAACCATAAATATTTATTGTAAATTGAGCTGTATTTTCAATGTTAGTGAACTGAGGTTTAAATACATTAACCCCATTTTGCCAAACCATAGTTTTTATATCTATCTCAGGCATATCTAAAATTACCTTACTACCGGTTGAACCTGCGACAAACGAATTTGCCGTAAATAGAACATGGTCTATACTTCCGGGCAAACAAATATTAGTATTTGCAGACTGATCAGCGGTAGTTGCATTTGGGTCGGTAGTCCAATTTTTAGGTTCTGACCACAAACCTTCATCACCAATCCAATAATAAGTTTTAGGTACCATAGGAACCACATCTACATTAGTATTATTACCTTTGTCGATACCATTAATAACCTTTAATATTTTGGGTGAATCAACAGTAACACCCGAAATGATTGCTCCCTTTATTTCAGGATTTTCAAAATCGAAGCGAAAATGAAACCCTTGGTTATATGGGCTTACACCCCCCTCTATTGTGAGTTGTTGGCAATCATTAGCTCTGCTGTTAATACTCTGTTTTACCACAAATGGATTTTGTGAATATTTGAAAGTATATTTTTGATTAGGCAACAACAGTAAGTGTTCGCATTCTAATCTTTTATTATAAAATGAATTATAAAAATACGAATTTAGTTCGAGAGTATTAAATGTTATTACAGAAGTTTCATTAGCTGTTGCTCCGGTATATTCAATATAAGACTTTGTTAGTAATGTATTAGATTGTTTGCCTAAAGTTACATCGTGAAAAGTAAAATTACCGTTATATAGCCTAATTCCAATTTTCAAATTATTCACTTTGTTTTGGTCTAATATGAAATGTGAATTTGAAAAAATCGTAGGTTAGTCCTTCTCCATTTAACAATAAGCCTTCGGCACTGGTGTAATAATGTTCTTGAGAGGTTAGTAATATTTCTGAATTTTGCAAGTTAAGAGTCCTAAATGTACCATCGCCCACATTTACTCGTTCACTTGCTATTCGTCTTACTACAATTTTATGCCCGTCAGAAATAAATGTTCCTTGATTATGAACTATAGCAGTTTTTTGTTGGTCTATTTTTCCGGCATCACTACCTGCAATAAAGTCGTTTTGCAAAGTATAAGTTCCTGTATTATTAAATACAATTTTAGAGCAAAAATAAGTGGTATCAGGTGCCGATGTAATAGTATGATTACCGTTACCCCAAAACAATAAATTTGCTTCCATTCCTTTTTTACGAATACCCGAAAAATCAGCATTACCGTGTATGATAATAGACAAGGAATTTATACTTATAGCGATTTTACCATATCGTTGTGTGCCTTCCCATGTAATATTATTACAAGCTACTGAATTTGTGAGTTCAATAACCTGATTATCAGCATTAAATGAGGGATCTCCAATAAAAACATTATCCTTTGCTGTTGGCACACAGCCTCCCGTCACTCCTGAATAACTTGACAAAGCCCAATGATTGGAGTCGTTCCAATTACCATTTCCGCCTACCCAGTAATAATTTTGAGGAGTGTAAGCTGTCCAAATAAAATTACCACTATTCAAACCCATATTACAACTCCCTTCTGCCTGCAAAGTACTTCCGGACACCTTTATATGTTGATAATTAATATTTGAGGCAGTATTAATGTTTATACCCAAATTCAAAGTATTTTCAGGTAATGATTTTATAACACTTCGGGCATTACAACCGGCAGAATAATTTACACTAATGTTGTTAATATCTAATGTTACCGGATTATTGGTTGCATAATTGTTAAAATAAATCTCGGTTTGCTCATTAATATTTAACATATCAGTTGCCTCTAAACTGTGAAATTGCGCATTATTAGAACCTATTTCTTGATAATATCCAAACATTAAATATGGCGTATTAACATTAATTGTATTTACTCTAAGACTAATGTTTGCAGGGTCACTACCAATTTCTTTAAATGGAGAGACATTGGTTTGTGTATTGTTATTAAAAGTTATTTCATCTAATATAAAAGTATCGGATTTCCCTTCAATCTGAAACCTTTGATTATAACAAATTACTTTACATTGGTCGGTACGAAAAGTAGTGTTTCTAAAATTAAACGATGAATAAGCCGAAGGTAAAGTAAGATTAAGTGTTGTATTTTGCAAATCAATGGTTCTGGGTATGTTTTCAGAATTTTGTCCCATTATAATGTATGGAACAGTAATATTATTACCATTTGACTTAAATGAATTTCTAATCTTTTTTATAGCTCCTATCTCTGAGTCTATTGTAGTATACGTATTAAAATCATGATTTATTAACTCAACAGCACCCGTTGCCTTAATAAAATTCAATGAAACTCCAAATGCCACAGGACTATTGGTACCCAAATCAATAGTTGAAATAGGCAGTATGAGTGCAGGATTGTACGCATCAACAAAATCTATTTGTGAATTGTCTCCTATTATTTGAAGATTTCCATTCAGTTGAACATTCCCTGCAATTTTCAAAGTTCCATCAGGAGCCTGTAATGTTACCATTGCTTGGGCTGTACATAGTAAACTCCTCATTGCACCCTCATCACCTGAAAAAGTAATTGTAATTGGTTGTATAATGTTATTGTCAAAAAAAACATCATCATTAGATGTTGGTGGTGTTGTGTGCACTGTTCCGGCACCGTTGGCTTGGGTAGTCCAGTTGTTTTCATCATTAAAGTTCCAACTATGGTTTTGCCCTGCAGGACGCCAATGATATTCGTTCTGTGCAAAGATTGGCAGAGTAAATAATATCAGTACTGTTAATAATTGTAACCGTTTCATTTTGTAGGTTTTTAAAGTGGAAAAATAACGCAATTTGTAACTCATCAATCAAGTACGTGTCATTATCTCATCATAGTACATCTTCTTATATAATAAAAAGACTACAAAATAACAAATTAGGTTGCATTTATTGGCAATTATTTTATCAAATAAATACTTTAAAAGCTACTTGACAACAAAAAACAAAAACATTTCACTACAAAAGCATTAAAAAATAACATAATTCAAGAATATAAATCTACAATTTAAAATATTTTAAAAATTAAATCAATTAATTTTAGTCCATTGTACATCTGATTATAAACTGTTTACCGAAAAAGGTCTAAAATAGCATTAAAAATACTACTTTAGACCTTTTAAAAAGTTTACAATTAAAAATAAAGAAGCAACTACAAAAAACTATTTTTATTTTCTTAAATAAACATAGCCTTTTTTGACAATCATTTTACTCTCTTTATTTTTGTAATTAAAGATGTAAAAATATGTTCCTTCAGGTAAATTATTGTCTCCAATGGTTAAGCCATAATGACTGGTTCCGTCCCAGTTGTTTTTATACGGAGCTGCTTCATAAACTTTATTACCCCACCTATTTATTACAAGTAGGCTATTATCCGGATACTGTTCTATACCCTTTATTACAAAATAATCATTTATTCCATCTCCATTGGGTGAAAATCCGCTTGGTATAACTACATCAACAACACATGCCTTAATAAGTACATTTATTGCTAAAGGCTTACTCTGACACAACTTATCCGATAAGGAAACAATATAATACGTACTGCCGTTTAATAAAATTGAAGTGTCATTTAATTCTTGCTGCAAATCAGCATCAATATACCATTTTAGATTATCACCACTAACATCTAAATCAGATATTTTTTGCCTATCCTCTAAACAAAACTCTTGCGTATTATTAGATGTAGATATTATCGGCAATGGATTAACTGTTACTGTCAATTCGTTACTTACAGCAATACATTTGCTATCATTTTCAACCGAATAAGATACACGACGGTAGCTTGTTGTTTTATCTAATGCGTCGGGTTTGTAATTATTTGATGTGGCTCCGCTTATATCAACCCAACTACTGTTATTAGATTTGTACTGCCACTGATAAGTCAAACTACCACTTGCAGTTGCCGGAATTGCCTCTGTAAGCGATGCAAGTTCTTGTCCTTCGCACACTTCTTCTTGTCCTTCTATCGTGCCCGATGTTATTTTGTTTACATCAATTATTGCTTGGTCTGTAAGCTCTACTGAACAACTGCTCTCCGATACCGATGCCACCACTTTGTAAGTAGTTTTATCATTAGGCGATACAACAAAATTTATAGGACTACCTGTACCGCTAACAGCAGTGCCAACCTCCTGACCGTCTGATGTCTGTAACTGATAAACAACACCTTTCTCACTACCACTTTGAGATAATCTTCCCTCTGCACCTTCACATATTATAATATCATCTATGGTATAATCATTTTTTGGAGATTTCTCTAAAGCCAACACTACAGCTGTTCTACTTGCACTCTCACAATTTGAAGCACTATATTTTGCAGATGCCCAATATGTTACTGTACCTAATTTATTTAAGCTTGGATTTGCAACAATATTTCCTCCAAACTGAGAATCGTACCAAACTAATGTTTCTCCTGATTGAACTGTTGCCGAAGCAGTTAAAGTTTGTATAGGATTAGTTGCACATGCAACTTGATCACCTTCACTAATTGGTGAAGCAGGCATAATATTAACCTTTATGGTCTTAGTAATACTACAACCTCCAAAATTAGTATACGTTATATCTGTAGTTCCCTCTGATATACTCGTTACTTCTCCGCTTACAGCATCAACAGTAGCTACACTTGGATTGGAACTTACATAAGCATCTGTTTTTGCAGGTGTACCCGAACCTTTTACAGTAAATTTACCTCCCAAACAAAGCTCTGTATTAGTATCAATAAATCTTGGTTTTTCAAAGACCCGTATCATTTTATGAACTCTACAAGCTTCCGAATTAATATAAGTTATTTGTACTTCACCTGCCGATACAGATGTCAAAAATCCATTATTGGCATCAATTATGGCTACACCGGCATCTGAACTTAGATAAGCATTTCTATCTGCCGCTTCGCCGGAACCCTTTATTGTAATTTTATCACCTAAACAAATATCAGTATAATCATCTATAAATGTAGGTTTGGCATGTACTTTTATAGTTTTACTAACAGTGCAACCACCTAAATTTGTAAAACTCATATCGACTGTTCCTTTCGATACTCCTGTCATATAGCCATTAGCATCTATTGTGGCTATACTTGGATTTGAACTCATATAAGCATTGCTTACTGCTGCTGTGCCCGCCCCATCTAATCTAACAGTAGAACCTGCGCAAATTTCGGTATTCTCATCTTTAAATATTGGCTTAACACCCACAATTATTGTTCTGCTAACACTACAACCTTTTGCATTAGTATAGGTAATGTTTGTTTGTCCATCTGACACACCTGTTACAAGCCCGTTTTGAGAATTAACTGTGGCTATATGCTCAGCTGAACTTACATAAGCATCTGTTGTTGCCGGTGTGCCTGAACCTTTTACAGTTATTGTACTTCCCTCACAAACTTCATTATTAGTATCTATAAAGCTTGGATTTTCGTTTACGGTAATAGTTTTGCTAACATCGCAACCTTTTGAATTAGTATATGTTATATCAACTGTTCCTGCTGACACACCGGTTACTAATCCACTTGTTGCATCAACTGTGGCTACATTTGCATTGGAACTTACATAAGCATTGGTTG
>PDWJ01005446.1_pt1 | contig 10451 bp, 8 predicted proteins | sample 1430881 | NCBI WGS metagenome assembly PDWJ01 (sample SAMN01162460, study PRJNA174530) | Oral metagenome, whole genome shotgun sequencing project. | biome: Marine environment; feature: Marine mammal; material: Swab sample of the gingival sulcus; isolation source: swab sample of gingival sulcus... | reverse complement strand
ATGTTCGGGATTCTCCATCCCTTACGGTTATACGGGAGCTTCTGTCTGCCGGAGCGGCTGTTCAGGCTCACGATCCCCGTGGGGCTGAGAATTTCAGTCAATATGTTGCCAATATAGAGTTCTGTCCGGATTGTTATACGGCAGCCTGTGCTGCAGATGCTCTTATTCTTATGACTGAGTGGAATGAGTACCGCTCACTCGATCTGGAGGTCCTCAAACAGCAGATGAAGGGGCGGATTATTCTGGATGCCAGAAACCTGCTGGATCCGGCAATGGTGCAAAGCGCCGGTTTTATATACAGGGGAACCGGCAGGGGAACTTTCATGAGGGCCGGAGTCGTGGAAAATTTTTTGGCAGATAGCTGTCCATAAACAGGCAGGCTGTATCAGGATTACTCGTAAGCTGTGTGTCAAGGTCAGGTTACAGGCTGCAGGGATAAGTTGTGTTATTAGGGATGTTGAATCAGGACTGTTTCCCGGGGGCGTGCGCTTTGGGGGCGTGAGCCTCAGGTGTGTGCACTTCAGGGGTCTCGTGTTTTTCGGATACCCATTTTTTGTTGTTTCGGGTGATGTTGGCTATGATTAAATCGAACTCTGAAATGATTATACCGGTAAACTTTTCAATTCGGCCCGAGATGTAGTCTTTCAAATCGTGGAGATTGTTATTCATGGGGTGTCCAAAGGGCACTTCCAGCTCGGCGCGGATGCCGTAGGCGCCCTGCCGGGGGTGGAGTTTAACCTTCCTGACAATAATTTCACCGTCAAACTCATCCACACAGTGGGCAATCATCTGGGCCAGGGCGTGCTCGCTGATGGCCACGGTTCCGCTTTCCTTGCTGTGGAAGGAGGGTTGAACCACGGATTTTTCATACACTTTGCTGCCGGCTTTATTTTTATTCCACAGTCCCTTGCCCCGTTTGAAAAGAACCTTTACCGAATTGGCAATAAGCTGGGGGTAGTCACGCTCTACTTGTATGGAGGGAACGGGAATAACGTGCTTACCTTCTTCGTTTCTGGCTTTCTGGGCTTTGGCGATGTCTTCTTCTGATGATATTTCCTCAATGCAGATGATTTTGGCCGGAGGCGGAAGTTTCAGGCGTTCAGCGGTTCGGGCCACCATGCGTTCAGATGTGCCCAGAATAAGAATTTTACGGATTTTACGCGAGGAAATGGCCTTGATAACTTCATGCCGATGGAGGGGATCGTCAAAAAGGGCCGTGCGGACGGCACTCATGTACACTCTTTCCCGTTTGGCCGACTTGCCGGCCACAATGCTGGAACCGTGGATGAGAAGACCGTCATCGATGATGTAGTCAATGTTGTAGGTTTCAGCCACCAGCCTGGCCCGAAAGCTTTTTCCGGTTCCGCTCTTGCCCACCAGGGCAAAAACGCGGGTGCCGCCAAAGAAGGAACGAAGATGGTGATTTATCCCGGCCCGGCGCCGAACCGTTTTTTCCTTAGCAGACATAGTACTCCCAGTTACTCGCAGGCCGTGTGGCGGCCGTACGTATTGAAGTTAGAGTCTTGCGGTGCGCGGGTCAAGTCCCCGGTGTGCTGAACGCGCGGGCCGGAGGTGAGATGCGTGAGCCGGGAGGTGAGATGCGTGGGCTGGAGGTGAGATGCGTGGGCTGGAGGTGAGATTTATGCAAGCAAAATTCGTGCCGGATTGTTGAATGTAGACATTTTTTGAACCTCCTTTTGAGCAGAAAAAAGGGCTTTCCGGCGGCGGGTTTGCTGTCAATAGTTTGCTTGACAATCATGTCCCCCTGAAAGACAATGCAAAAGTGGCAATTTTGAGCCGTCAGGCAGGCAGTAGACACAGTAATATACGGCGGCTCACCTGGAATAACCATTTCATTTTACTCCTTCTGGTTACTGTGCTTTGTGGAGTGCAGCTGTTTCTTGCTCATGTTCAGCCTGAAAGCCGTTACTGGCCGGGCTGGTTTGTTCTGGAAGTGCCTTCGGAGGTTGTAGAATCTTCGGGGGATTCAGAGTTTGCGGGATTGTCGGGGTCTTTGGAGTTGCCGGAGCCTTTGGAGTCTTTGGAGTCTGCGGAATTGGCAGAGCCTTTGGAATTGTCGGAGTTTCCAGGGTATTCGGAAAGCCGCATTCTTGAGGAGTTTGCCGCGGCCGGTCTGCCCGAGCCGGTCTGCGCGGCCAACAGTACCGTTGCCTGTATGACCATCCCGGAACTGGCCCGGGTGCGTGTTGACTGTATTGAGGCCCTCCTCCCTCCCGGCGATCCTCGGCGGGACCCCTTCCTCTCCCGGGTGGACGGGCTCTTTCATGCGGGCTCTTCGTCGCTTATGTACCTTCCCTCTGATTACGGCCTCAGGTCTTATAAAAGAGTTTTTCGCAGCTCTCCCGTTTTGTCGGCGCTCCGGATTCTGGATGAGAAGCCCCGCGGCGGGCTGCGGGCGCTGGTGCTGTTTATGGCCGCTGTGCTGCTTGTTGTTGCGGGGGCCCGGCCGTACAAATGGCATCGTCTGGCCTCAGCTTTGGTATGGCTTCCTTTTGTCGCGGGCTCTTCTCCGGGTCTGGTGATTTTCAGCTTTCTGGTTTATCTGTGTTCTCCATGGCGTTTTGCGGGAGGGCATTTCGCGGGCTGGCGTTTCGCGGAGCGGGCCTGGCTGCGTCGTGTACTGCGGCTGACTGCGGGGTTTGCCGGGTATCTGGCGGCCCTGGCTGTGCTGTGTTTCCAATATCTGAATTTCCCGCTGACTGTTTTTCAGGTTGTTTCCCTTCTTCTGGCCGCGGTTGGCAGTGAACTGGTCTGGCTGGTGCCGGTGAATTTAAATGATTCGTCTTCAGGCGATCAAACATCCCGCCGGAAAAGTCGGCCTGGGAAAAGTCGGTCGGGAAATCTGTCCATAAGCCGGTCCATGAGAAGGAAGGAGCACCGTCTGTTTGAGCCTGTGTCACTGAAGGGAGCATTTACGGGCCGCCGCAATGAGTCTCTTCGGGCGTTTTATTCCGAGAACATTTTTTTGGGCGCCGCGGCTGCCCTGCTGCTCTTGTTTCTGCCGCTGGGGTGGATCAGTGGCGGGGCCGGCGGTTTTGGGGCCGGAGGGCCCGGATCGGCAGGGGCTGAGGCTGCTGTGGCCAAAGGAGCCGGGGAGGCGTTTGTGCTGCCTGTGCCCGGCCCTTCTGAGGGCAGCTTCGATTCCCCCGAGTCATTGGCCCGGCTGTTTTACTCAGGGGCGCCGGACGGCCTGCCGGACATTTCCTCCCTTCTGGCTTCCCGGGCCTACCAGGAGAGCCTGCTCTACGGAGGAACCTTTGCTTTTCCCGGTACCGGAGATGCCGTAAGCCTCACTTCTTACCGTGAAGAAGACGGCCGCCTGCGTGCTGTATCTGAAGATGTCCTTGTTTTTGACGAGAACTGGTTTCGGGACGTGCTGGCTTCAGAGTCGCTCCAGGGGGCAGGGCGCCTCTTTATGTCTCTGGGTGCCCCGGCCGTTCTGGAATACACAGAATTCGGATATGCGGCGTCAAAAAAGTCCATTTCCCGTACCTTGTATCAGGGAATTGGTGTTTTTGCCTTGCTAACAATGGTGTTCTCCGTCATGATGCCTTGGATGTGGTATAAAACAGGCTGGAATTCGAACACTGTGTTCTTTCCAATTCGTTTTCTCAGGAGGATTCAAGCCGCATGAGCAGACTGAAAACCTTTTCAAGAGGGGGGGTGCATCCTCCGGAGGGCAAAGAGGCCACGGCAGCAAAAAGCGTCCGTGACGCGCCCATGCCCGCCATTGCCGTTGTGCCCTTTTCCCAGCACATTGGAGCACCGGCCAAACCGCTTGTGGCGCCCGGTGACAATGTGGCTGAAGAACAGATGATAGGAGAGCCGGCCGGCTTTGTTTCGGCTGCCGTTCATTCTCCCATCCCCGGAGTCGTCAAATCCCTCACCAAAGTGTACCTGCCCAGCGGAATGCGCAGCGACGCGGCCGTTATCGAGATGGACGGAGCCTTCTCCAGATCCGGCAAGCAGTGCGAAACCCGGGAATGGCAGTCAATGGATGCCCCGGAAATCCTGGAAAACCTGAAAAAGCACGGCGTAGTGGGGCAGGGCGGCGCCACCTTCCCCTCCCATGTAAAATTCTCCGTTCCAAAAGGCCGCAAATGCGAAGTGTTTTTAATCAACGCGGCCGAATGCGAGCCCTACCTGTCCGCCGACCATCGTTTAATGGTGGAGCGCACCGGCGATGTGGTGGAAGGCATACGCATCATCCAGAAACTGCTCTCGCCCGGACGCACCGTTGTGGGCATTGAGGCCAACAAGCCCGACGCCGTGGAAAAACTCATCCAGGCCGGCGCCCCCTTCGACATAGAAGTGGTTCCCCTGAAAGTCAAATACCCCCAGGGAGCCGAGAAAAACCTCATTGAATCGGTGACCGGAAAAGAAGTTCCCTCCGGCAAGCTGCCCATTGAAGTGGGGGTCATTAACGCCAACATCGGCACACTGGTTTCCGTGTGTGAATCCATCCGTGACGACAGGCCGGTGGTGGAACGGGTGGTTACCGTTTCCGGCGGAGGCATAAAAAATCCCGGGAACTTCCGGGTGCGCGTAGGTACTCCCATACGCACCCTCATTGATGAATGCGGCGGGGTCTCCGGGGACACCGTGCGTCTTGTCAGCGGCGGTCCCATGATGGGCTTTGCCTTTGACAACCTGGATACCCCGGTCACCAAGGGAACCAGCGGCATTCTGGCCCTGACGGCCGGGGAAGTGAAGTACTTTGAGGCCACCGCCTGTCTCTCCTGCGGCAGGTGCATCGACGCCTGTCCCATGGGTTTGATTCCCACGCAGATATTCAAGAACATTGAACATGAGCGCTTTGACCAGGCGGCCGCGTTTGGACTGGACGACTGCGTGCTGTGCGGCTCCTGCGCCTATTCCTGTCCGGCCCACATACCCCTGGTTTCCGCCTTCCGGGCGGGAAGGGGCCGGCGCCGCCGTCTGGCCGCCCGCAAGCAAAGTGAGTAGAGGATAATTGATGGAAAAACAAGCGGTTATTTCAACTTCCCCGCAGGTCCATTCCCGGGGCTCCACCCGGTCGGTCATGCTCTGGGTTATCGTGGCCCTTCTTCCGGCCGGGGCCTGGAGCGTGTTTCTTTTTGGATTGCGGCCTTTGCTTGTCATCCTGGTATCGGTGCTTTCGGCTGCCGCGTGCGAGGCCCTGCTGAATGCCGCTTTCAAACGGCCGCAGACCATTGGCGATTTCAGTGCCGTGGTAACGGGGCTGCTCATTGGGTATAACATGCCGCCGGATGTGCCCCTCTTCATTCCGGCCGCGGCTTCGGTTTTTGCCATTGCGGTGGTGAAGTGGAGTTTTGGCGGTCTTGGGGCAAACTGGATGAATCCGGCACTGGCCGGGCGGGTGTTTGTCTTCTTCTCCTGGGGAACGGCCATGACCCGCTGGACACTGCCGCGCCTTTCCGGTGCCGCGGACGCGGTGGCCGGCGCCACACCTCTGGGCAGTGTCAAGGTGGCACTGGGCAGCCTGCCTTCGGGGGTGGACGGGCCCATTTCTCTTCTGGAATCGGCGGGTATGCCGATTACACATCTGGACTTGTTTCTTGGAAAAATGCCCGGCTCTCTGGGGGAAATGTCTGCGGCTCTGCTGATTGCCGGCGGACTGCTCCTGGTTATTTTGAAGATTGTCAACTGGGAAATTCCCCTGGCCTACCTGGGCAGTTTCGCGCTGCTGGTGTGGGCTTTCGACGGCATGCAGTACGGTGCCGGGGCGTTTTCCGGCGACGTGGTGTTTCATCTGTGCTCCGGCGGTCTGATGCTCGGTGCCTGGTTTATGGCCACGGACATGGTGACTTCGCCGCTTACCCGGCGGGGACGGTGGATTTTTGGACTGGGCTGCGGATTTTTTACCTTTGTCATCCGGCGCTTCGGGAATCTGCCCGAAGGCGTGAGTCTGGCCATTATCTTCATGAACATCCTTACCCCCCTCATAGACCGCCATGTCACACCTAAACGCTACGGGGTGTCCAAATGAAGGAAATGACAGACAAATCCCTGAGGCTGGGCATTATCGGAGCTGTAGCGGCACTGCTTCTGGCTGTTGTGAATAACTTCACGGAGCCGAAAATTGCCGAGCTTCAGGCCCAGAAGCTTCAGCAGGCTTTAAGCGTACTCTCCGGCGGGGCGGAAACCGGCGGGAGCGAAGAGGCTCCGGCTGACGGCGTGGCCCGCCGCTGGCCCATACTGGGCAAGGGCGGCTGGATACTGGAACTCCGGGCTGTGGGATACGGGGGCCCCATGACGGTTGTGGCCTCATACGATGCCTCGGGCAGCGTAATGGCGGCCCGCCTGATGGCCAACAGTGAAACCGTGGGTTTCGGTAAAAAGGCCGAAGACGAAGCCTACATGGATATTTTTGTGGGCAAGGGCGGTGAGGTTCCGGTTCCCGTGACCAAATCCGAACTGGGAGCCGATGTTGATGTGGTCTCCGGTGCCACCATTACCTTCAGCGGCATTTCGGCGGCCATAGCCCGCGGCTCCACTCTTGTCAGGGAATGGGAGGGAAAACAATGAAAAACCTGTTTAAGGGACTGCTCAGGGAAAATCCCATTTTTGTTCTGGCTCTGGGGCTCTGTCCTTCCCTGGCGGTGTCCACGTCGGTGAACAATGCCCTGGGCATGAGCGCGGCCACCTTTCTGGTGCTGCTGGGTTCCAATGTGGTTATCAGCCTGCTCAGAAAGCAGATTCCCGATGATATTCATATTCCGGCCTACATTGTCATTATTGCCACCTTTGTCACTCTGGTGGACATGAGCATGCAGGCCTGGCTGCCGGCGCTTTCCGAATCGCTGGGCATTTTTATCCCCCTCATTGTTGTCAACTGCATCATCCTGGGCCGGGCCGAGGCCTTTGCCAGTAAAAACACCGTGGGCGCCTCAGTGGTTGACGCGGTGGCCATGGGCCTGGGTTTCGCGGTTGGTTTAACCTCCATTGCCCTGGTCCGGGAGGTGCTTGGCGCGGGAACCATTACCATTGTGCCCGAGAAGGTTGTGCTGAGCATTCCGGGGCTTTCCTCGGCGCCCGCGCTGGTGTTTGCCTTTCCGGCCGGCGCGCTGATTGTTGTGGGGTTCCTGCAGGGATTTTACAGATGGCTGGGTGAGGTAACACGGAAATGAGTTATATCGGAATAGTTCTTACGTATGTTTTTGTCAGTAACCTGGTACTCTCCCAGTTCCTGGGCCTCTGCCCCTTTATCGGTGTGTCAAAGAACACCGAGAGTGCCGTGGGCATGGGCTTTGCCGTAACCTTTGTCATGAGTATCGCCGCCTTAACCACCTGGGCTTTGCAGCACTTTGTCCTGATTCCCCTTAACATTGTGTTTCTGCAGACCGTCACCTTCATTCTGGTTATTGCCTCTCTGGTGCAGCTGGTAGAAATGGTGGTGCGTAAGTTCTCGCCGCCGCTGTACCAGGCACTGGGTATTTACCTGCCCCTCATTACGACCAACTGCGGTGTTCTGGGTATCGCGCTGATCAGTGTGAACAAGCAGTACGGGGCTCTGGAGAGCTTTCTGGCCGGGCTGTCGGCCGGCATAGGTTTTCTGCTGGCCCTGCTTCTCATGTCGGGTATCCGGGAGCGGCTTGATACCGAGAAGGTTCCGAAATTTCTGAAAGGCTCACCCATAGCCTTTATTTCCGGCGGGTTGATGGCACTGGCATTCATGGCTTTTGACAAGGCTCTTCTCTCGAATCTTATTGGAGGCTGATGATTCATGGACGGTATTCTGCGGATTTTGGCGGCCTTTCTTTCCACCTCACTCTTTGCCGGACTTCTCGGGCTGGGGCTTGCCGTAGCTTCACGGAAGCTGCGGGTGGAAAAGGACAAAACGGTTGAAGAATTAATGACGGTGCTCCCCGGCCTGAACTGCGGGGCATGCGGCTACGCCGGCTGTGAAGCCTACGCCGAGGCCCTGGCGGCCGGTACCACCGGCGATATTTCCAAATGTTCCCCCGGCGGGGCGGATACCATGAGCGGCATGGGGAACATCCTGGGCCTGGAAGTGGACTCTTCCAAAGTGCGGATGGTGGCCCGTCTGGCCTGCCAGGGGGGCGACGGCGTGGCCGTCAGAAACTTCCAGTACCTGGGGTATGCCGACTGCGAAGCGGCCAGAATCCATTTTGAAGGGGACAAGGGCTGTAAATACGGGTGTCTGGGACTGGGCTCCTGCGTAAAATCCTGTCCGGTGGAGGCCATATCCCATACGGAAGACGGTCTGGTACGGGTGAATCCGGATAAATGCATTGGCTGCGAGATTTGTGTTACCGTGTGTCCCACTTCGGTTATGAAAATGGTTCCGGAGAATATCAGCTGGTTTGTGGCCTGCAATTCGCACGACAAGGCTAAAGATACGAAAAATGTGTGTAGTGCCGGCTGTATTGGATGCCGGCTTTGTGAAAGAAAATTTCCCGAGTCCGGCTTTATTGTTACGGACAACTTGTCAGCTTTGGACTATAATGTGGATAATATGGAGCAGCAGGGTGGCGCTGCGGGGGCATGTCCGCCTAAATGCATCATAAAAGTTCAGTCATCGTAATCCTGTAAACGGGTTTACCGGGAGTGCGGAAAATCAATTTCCGCAGGGTGGTCATGGGTAGGGTTAAACTGATATTTGGGACCTGCAACGCAGTTCCTTCCGGAGAATCAGAGCATCTCATTGAAGAGGCCTATCAGAGGGCGTTTAAGCCTTTCCTGACGGCCATATACAATCATCCGTCCATTAAACCCACCCTGTTTTATGCCGGCCCGCTGCTGGAATGGATGGAAAGGCGGCATCCGGAGTTTCATACGGTGCTCGCGGAAATGATGGCCCAGCGCTCCATTGAAATGCTTGGGGGCGCCTACTGGGAGCCCATTCTGCCCATGATTCCGGCCTCGGACAGGGTGGGGCAGATAGAACTGCTGACCACCTACCTCAGAAGAAAATTTGGAAGACGCCCCCGGGGAAGCTGGATTCCCGCCCAGATATGGGAAGCGCATCTGGCCTCTTCCCTGCGTGCCAGCGGTATGGACTACGTCTTTCTCTCCGAGAACTCCTTTCCGGATGCCCCGGCCTTTTCGCCGGGAACGCCTGTTGTCGCGGAAGATCAGGGTAAAATTGTTATTGTCTTTCCCATTATGACTTCCCTGGCCAGCCGCTTTCTGAAAGTGCCGCCCGAGCACATAGTGGACAGTCTCCGTACCTTTGAAAACAGCGGGAACCAGGAAGTGGTGGTCTCCCTGTTCCTCAACGGCATGAGCCTGGGAGGTGACGGTACCCACGCGGTCTGTTACGGGGAAAAATGGCTGGAGCGTTTTTTTCAGGCTGTTGAGGAGAACCGGCAGTGGCTTTCCTGCATTCATCCGGGGGCCTATCTGCGTAATGCCCATTTTTCCCGGGACAAGGTGTACGTACCGGGGCCTACCTATGAGTCCCTCATGCAGTGGAGCCGCACAAACGGGCAGGCAGAGAGTCCAGTCAGACCGCCCGGCACCCATCCGCCCATATTTTACCGGGAGTTCCTGACCAAGTATCACGAAAGTTCCCTGATGTATGCCAAGATGATGCATGTTGAGGTTTTGACAAATCAGCTCAGGGGAGACAAGTCACGCAAGAAAAACGCCAAGGAGGAGCTGTGGCGCGGCCAGGAAAATTACGTGTACTGGCATGGCCCGACAGGCGGTATCTATAACAGCCGTCTGCGCCACGCGGCCTACGGGGCCCTCATTGAAGCCGAGAAGGCCACCCGGGAGAAGGGGATTTTCAAACCGGCCCTCACTTCCGTGGATTTTGACATGGACGGCGACAAGGAACTGCTCTACAACGGGCTGAATTTTAACGCTTATATCCATACTCTGGGCGGGGCGCTCTTTGAGCTGGACTATCTGCCCGTTACCCGTAACTACCTGGCCACTCTGGCCCGTTACCCGGAAGACTATCACCCGCCGGCCACCCGGGAGCAGGGCTACGATGCCTACCCCCGTCATGCGTTTATCGATCATCTGTTTCAGGGAGACGCGGAAACCTACCTTCAGTCGCTCCAGGAGGGAAAACCCTCTCTGGCCCGGCAGAAATACGACATACTCGAAACAGTCAGGGATCAGCCCCGGGTCACCTTCAGCATTAAGGGCTCGGCCGGCGGCGAGGAGGACGATATCCAGATGGATAAAACCTACCGCTTCCGCCGCAGCTCCCTGGAACTCGACATGATACTGCGCAACCGCACTCCCAGAACCCAGCGTTTTACCTGGGGGTGCGAGATAAACCTGGCCCTTGATGACGATCCTGAAATGAGAAAACTCTACTTCAATACGGAGGAGATGACTGAAGAGGCGGCGGATGACAGGGGCGAGGTAGAAGCGGTTGAGCAGCTGTTGATACATGACAAGAGTCAGGATGTTATTATCAAGTTTCAAATGTCCGAAGAGTCCCGGCTGCT
>PDWJ01009982.1_pt1 | contig 10456 bp, 8 predicted proteins | sample 1430881 | NCBI WGS metagenome assembly PDWJ01 (sample SAMN01162460, study PRJNA174530) | Oral metagenome, whole genome shotgun sequencing project. | biome: Marine environment; feature: Marine mammal; material: Swab sample of the gingival sulcus; isolation source: swab sample of gingival sulcus... | reverse complement strand
CTCGCGATACAAACCTTGGGAGTCGCTATTAGGTTCGTCGGCAACTACGCCCTTTGTGGACTTTCACCACAGACTAACGGCATGCCCGTCGTACATCGAGATCCCTCGACTTGGCTCGGGATGACAACAAAGTTGAAAGCTGAAAGTTGAAAGGAAAGGCGTAAAATCATACCTTTTGTCATCTCGACTGAAGCGTTAGCGAAATGGAGAGATCCCGCTTTTAAACCCGAGATGTGTCGACTTCGCAACTACATTGCTCGACATGACACGATGCGTGATTGTCAGCGACGCCTGTGCGCGGCGGCGCTTTATCTTTCGCGTAGATGTTCTGCGCTCCGCGCAGGTTGTCCTAGCGAAACGGTAAAGCAAAGCGGTATCAGCACCAGTCGCGTTTCAATCACGGTTTCAGCTTTTGCTTTCTGCCTATTGGTATCAGGCAACGACTCGCTAACAGCTGCGCTGTTGCTCACTTGTGCCAGACACCAATCGCTTTCCTGCTTTCTCACTGTCAAATATGAACAATTTTTAATTATGCCTTATTTCAGCAATATTGTAGACTATTTATTCATATTTGAATAGTTGCTTTGCCACTTTGTTCACAGTTTTTCATTAACAATAGCGCAATATCGTTATTTTGCTCGTCATAAGGTCTTACCGTTTACTGTAAGCAGACCAAAATTTAGCGCATTATTATAAAAAAATGTGAATCGTCAATTGTTCCAACAAAAATTATAGCACAAAAGAAACAAAAAAACTATACACTAAAGTATATAGTTTTGGCGATTTTTTGCTAGTTTAAAATTAAGTTTTTGTAAATGGTGAATGGAGAAGTGTTGGTTTGTTGGATTGATGGAACGTTAGAATGGAAAAGCGAACCCTTTGTCATTTCGACTGAAAACGAAGTTGAATGGAGAAATCTCTGCCTAAACCCGAGATCTCTCCACTACGTGCTACGCACTTTGGTCGAGATGACAGCACCAGTCGCGTTTCAATCACGCTTTCCGCTTTGCGTTTTCCGCTTTTTGGTGTCAGGCAGCGACTCGGTATGCGTTGGTTTGTTGGTCTGTTGGTACGTTGGTACGCAGCGTTGGCTGCGCCAACGCTTTTCTCGCTTTCCATTTTCTACTTTCCGCTTTTTATTCAAGCAACAAAGTTTTGGCCTCGTCATTTAAAATATCGCTAATAGCGCTTAGCCCTATTTCAAATTCGATAATGCCATCGGCAAATGAAGCAAAGTTGTAAGGATTATAGTAGATAACCAAACTATCCTCTGTAAAATAGTAATCGACCTGATCAAAGGCAAACATTTCTAACACTTCTTGATTTGACATTGTAGTCTCATAATAAAGTGACCGCGTCATATTTTCTTCATTTTGTAGCATCAAATCGGCTAAAACTTGACGATAGTCGGCCTCTTTCTTAAACCAATCAGCCAAAGCATAACGCTGACCGGTTTGGGCGGAAAATACATCGCTGAAATAACTGTAACCGGGATGGGCTGCGCCGTATGAATTGACGTAATTTTGCATTTGAATTTGAATTAATTTAGGATGCTTATGCACTACAAAAGTATCAAACAACGTATAGTCGTAATACGGCTCGACCTCTTGCGCTTCTTCAATTGCGTATTTTTCTTGATAGTAATCATTAATATTTTGCGCTGCAGCAGCATCATCTAACACGGCAAGGGGCAATTGTTGATCGACTGTTGCATAGCCACTATAAACCGTTTCGATATAACCGGCGGCGACTTGCTCACGCTGTGCGCTGCGCAATACAATCTTGCCGTCCTTAATAACCGCTAATGAAAGCGGAAAATTGTAGTCATCCAAGGCCACAATATAATCGTTTATTTGATAAAAATAATAATGACCATCAAGTTGAACATCGGGCCATAAGCGCGTACCGCTCTCGGCACTGATAAAGAAGTGTTCGGAACCATCATAAACGTGGAATATATCATCGATGACGTGTTCAATATTAAAGTATAACTGATCAGTCAGTGGCTCATCGAGGCGATAAATCGCCTTTTTATAGCTTCTGATATCATTGTAACGAAAATCGGTATAGCTATCTTCTAAATCTGCCAACGCATTGGTTGCAACATAAAAGTACTCGCCGGCGAGATGACCGATATCATAATATTCGGTAGCTAACAGCTTGTCGCCGCCCTGCTTTAATAAACCGTAGCGAATATAGGTCTGATCGCCACTGCTTTCTTCAGTTTCGACAATGGCATAATCGTCTACCAGCATATAATTGGTAAAGCTGGCGGCTTCGTCACCGGCAAAGTAGGAATAGATTTGCTTATCTTCGTTGTAGGTCATACTGTATTGTGCTTCTAAAATAGCTTTTTTTTCTTGATAATAGGCTTCCAAATCGTCTACTTGATACAATGATTTAGCCTCGTCATCAACTAAGTAAACTACATTATTGACATAGATGGCATTGGTTAAGGCATCGTATTGCGGTTGATTATAATCGTCGATTGAACCATAAATGGCCCCACTGCTATCAAAGACATATTGAACATTATCAGTACCAAAACCATAGTAAAGGTCACTGCGCAATTTAATAATATCGGCGTACTGATTAGTGGGTTCGATGTTTTGGCCGGTCTGATCAATAACGCTAAAGAACGCCTCTTGATCAATTAATGTCGTAGCAATAGCTTGACCAGTTTTAGCGTCAAAACAACCCACCGTACTATAGGTCACATCAGCAATTGTTTTATCAATGTCAACGGCACTCACCAAGCGCATGCCTTGCTCAAATGATTGTTCATTAAACAGCGGTATAATTGGTATTTTATTGTCATTAGCAACCACCTCATTCGGCTTTGTCGCTTGTGTTGCAATCGCTTCCGTGCTCGTCGGCTGCTCAGTCGTCGCCGGTGCAGTCGTTTGATTTGCGGCACTTTCGCTACTGTCAGGTGCTGTGGTCGTCTGATTAGTATCACCGCTACAAGCTGCCAGTAATAGCGCAAAACATAATAAAATCACTGCCAATTTTTTCATAAGTCACCCCTTCGTTGTTTGTCTTTTAATGTTACAACACCTTTTTCCATTATAATTCTATTTTGCTTTAAAAGCACCCCTATCGCCCTTTTAAATGCTTTTTTACTCATTTGTAAATGCGCTTTAATCGCGTCGGGCGATGCCTTGTCGTCAAACGGTAAAACACCGTCGTTTTTAATTAATTTGTCGATAATCATTGCCACATCGATTTGAATTTGTTCAGCGCGATCGGCTCTTAGCGACAACACCAGTTTGCCATCGGGATGAATTTTGGCGATGCGCGCCTCTACCGACTGACCAATTTTTAACGAAATAAAGAGATCTTTAGCCGGCAATAAGGCAAAGTGCTTGTTGGCCACCGCGATAAACGCGCCGATTTGTGGACTAACGGCATAGACCGTGCCCGTAACCCATTGGTCAACAGCATACTGGTGAACAGTCGTTAAATACTTTTCAATTTTTTGGCTGGCGCAAAGTCGTTCTGATTTATCGATGTAAACAATAACAGCGATTGTTTGACCTACTGCTACTGTTTGTTTTTGTTCGGCATTTGGTAAAAACAAATCTTTGTCCAAGCCCCACTTTAGAAAGGCGCCGTAATCTGTGACGGCGGCAACGGTTAAAGCGCCAATGGCACCAACTTCCAAATCGGGCTGTTGTGTAGTTGCAATTAGACGGTTTTCAGCGTCTTTATAGAGAAAGACGTCGACCATATCGCCCAATGCCATCTCGTCGGATAAGTATTTTTTGGGCAGCAACACATCGCTGTCGCTGGTTTCGTCAATATCGTTGAGATAGGCGCCAACGCTGGTAAAGCGCAGTATTTCAAGTGGTTGAGTTTTGCCAAGTTTTTTCATGTTTTCCTCATTAGCTTTTGGTATCAGGCAACGACCCGCTAACAGCTGCGCTGTTGCTCACTTGTGCCAGACACCAAACGTTTTGTGCGTTCTAATTTTATCAACAATGAATAAACGGTTGGTATTATGGTAATCGTCATCACTGTCGCGATTAACAAGCCACCAATCAGGGCAATTGCCATCGGCGTAAAAAACGAGCTGTCGGCAAAAACTAACGGTATTAAGCCGAAAATAGTCGTCACCGTGCTCAGCAATATCGGCCTAATCCGCTTGCCGGCAGAATCGAGACAGGCATCGTAAACCGACATGCCACTTGCGCGTGCCCGATTGATATATTCAATCAACAATATGCCGTTGTTGACGACAATGCCGATTAAACTGGCCGCACCCAGCCCTACCGTAAAAGTAAAGTTGGTTTGCGATACTAATAACCCAAGTATAACACCAAGTAAAGCCAATGGCAATGTCGTCAATATTACAAAGGGCTGCACAAAGGAATTAAATTGAATTAGCAATATTATATAGATGACGATAACGGCAAAGATAGCCGCAGTTCCCAACCCGGATAAATAGCGCCTAATCGTCTCACTGTCACCGCCATAGGTAATTTCAACGTTATCAAACTGACTGGCGGCGATATAGTCTTCCAGTTTTTGCTGAACACTGGCACTGCCATACTGCGGTCTAACATAGCTTTTTACCATAACGACCGGTTTTCTGTCAAAGCGTCTTATTTCGTTAATTTCCGGTTGCAATTTTACGTCGGCAATTTGCTTAACCAGTATTTTATCGCCGGTAAATTGTGATTTTATCTGTAGATTCTTGATATCTTCTATTGTTTTGACATCTGACTCTAAATAAATGTCATAGCTGGTACCATCGACGTTTAATACGCTGGCCTCAACGCCATTTAACGCCATATATATCTGATACTGTATGTCGTAGGCTGATAGACCATGTTGCGTCGCTAATTCTTGGTCGATGTCCAATTGGTATTGATACTGGTATTGCGGCTTGACGATTTGTACGTTCATCGTCTCTGACATCGCCAATAAGTAATCGTAGATTTTTTCGCCCGCAGCCATGATATCTGCTTGATTGCTACCGTATATTTGCGCATCTATTGTCGCGCCAGGCATATTTATTTCTAATAGATTTGCCGTCGCATAACCGCCGACAAATTGACTGTCAAATAGTTGTTGAATATGGTATAAAAATTCTGATCTGGTCTTAAAGCGACCGCCCCTCGCCAAGTCAAATTTAATGTAAATCTGTCCGTTTTTATCAGATGGTTGTACCAAATCTGCCGTCATATAAAAGCGCGGTAAACCACCGCCGGTTGACAAGGTTACATCGTATACTTCCGGTTGTGCGCGTAACATCTGCTCGGCTTGTAAGACAAGTTGATGGGTAGCGTCAATATCACCGGAGATTTCATTCTCAATCGTCAGGTAGATGACATCTTTGTCAACATAGGGAAACATGCGTATTTCAACGGCGTTAAAGAATAAATAAATAGCGCCTAGTACCGCTATCAATAGTATTAGCAAACTAAACAGTGGCCGTTTTAAATTAAATTTTAGAATCGACGTGTAAAATTGGCTAACCGGTTTTAGTACGTCGCGCTTTTCAGAATTCTTTTTAAGACTGATACTGGCCAGCGCCGGCGTTACCAACATGGCAACCAAGAACGAAGCGCTTAAGGCAATGATGACGACAAAGGGCAACGACTGTACAAACTCGCCGGCTGCGCCCGGCAAACCTACCAATGGCGTAAACGCGGCAATGGTTGTAATCGTCGAGCTAAACACCGGTACCGCCTGCTCTTTTGTGCCTAAATAAGCCGCCTGGGCATTTGACATACCGGCATTTATCTTTACCTGTATGGCATCGCTAATGACAATGGCGTTATCGACCAACATGCCCAATGCTATAATTAAAGCCGCAATTGAAACGCGCTGTAAATCGACTTTGAAAAACTGCATGCAAATGAAGGTTGTCGCAATCGATAAGGGAATGGCCAGCGAAACGACCAGGGCATTTCTTAAACCCATGCCAATCAAAATGACGATAATGACCAAAATAATGCCAACCAATAAGTTCATGATAAATTCGTTGACCGCACTATCGACGTCTTCGGGCTGAAACAGCACTTCATCAAATTGAATGCCATCCGGTAGTGTCGCCTTAATATCATCGATAACCTTACGTATATCATTGCCGATTAATACGATGTTTTTATCTTCTTTAAAAACACCGGTTACCATAATGGCGCTACGACCATCTTTAGTGTAGTAAAGTGTGCCTTCATCGTAGTCAAACGACACAGCGGCGATGTCTTTTAAGCGCACAACAGCGCCGGTCTGAGGTGATACGGTAACGATTACATTTTTAAAATCGTCGACGCTGCGCATATTCTGCGGCACCTGCAGATTAACTTTGCCGTTATCAGTGATAATTGAACCGGGCGGTATCACGACGTTTTGGGCGCGAATCACATTGTAGACGTCAACAATACTGATATCGAGTGGATAGAGTGCTTTCCGGCCAGATTGTCAATGCCGATGCGCAATTTATCCCACTGCTCTTGATAGTCGATACCATTTTCTAATAAGGCAAGCACAATTGAAACATTGTCTTGTGAAAACGACTCTAACCAATCAACACCATCAAGGGCGGCCACCTCATCTTCTATTTTTTTAGTAACCTGCCGTTCGACATCTTTGGCTGAAGCGCCCGGAAATACGGTAACAATTTGGACAGCCGGACTAGATGTATCGGGATTTTCCTGGCGCGGCAAATAATAGTAGGCATATAAACCGTAAATTATGATAAAAAGCGATAGCAATATTGTCACCTTACGCTCTTTTATGGCGACAGCAATCAGTTTAGTCATCATCCGCTCCCGTCGTATTTGGTTGGGATGGCACTGCGTCGACTTGCTCGACTACTTTTACTTTGTAGCCCGGTGAAAGCGATTGTACCCCTGCTACCACCAATTGATCGTCAACCTGTAGTCCGCTAACTTTTACTTTGTCTTGATAGATCATCTGTAAGTTGATGTCGATGCGTTTGGCGCGACCATCTTCGACGATGTAAACATAGTCAAGACCGTCGTTAAGAATTGTTGCAATTGGCAGCCAAATACCGCTTTGTTGGCTAATTGTAAAGGACACGTCAACTGTTTCACCCAACAACAAACTGCCATCATCATCAAGCGCTATTTCAACGGTGTAGGTACGACTGCCCTTATCCGGTATTAAGTGGATACGGCTAATCGGTGCTGTTTTAATGTTCCCGCCGGGCAGCGTAATTTCTGCGAGATCGCCAATCGCCAGTTTTTTGATATCATCAGCACTTACGCCGACGTGTATGGCGTTGCGGTTGCTGCGCAGTAAAACTACCGGATAACCGGGTGAAACAATCTCGCCTACTTTATAATTGACCTCTAATACGGTGCCGGCGATATCGCTTAGCAAGTTGGTATCGGCGACATTATCGGCATTGTATTCAGCTTGCAGGCGAGCCTGTTCGCTTAGGGCGGCGGCCTGAGAAAGTTCTTTTTGAGCAATGTTGCGTTTCAATTCTACCTCATCGTATTGTTGTTGCGACAAGGCGCCGGCTGCCAATAACGCAGCGCTGTCTTGCAATAGATCATCGTAAAACTGAAAGCTCTGTTGCGCTTTGCTGTAATCGAGTTGCGCCGTGCGCTGCTGTTCAGCGGCGCTGTCAACCGATATGTTTAGCTTATCGCTCTGCAATGTCGCTAATAATTGATTTTCACTGACGACATCACCAACCGCTACGGCAACTTGTTCGACGACACCACCGCTTAAAAAGGCATATTTTTTTAATTCTTCTGACTGTACAATCCCCAAGTATTGCAGCTGCTCGGGATAGACCTCTTCTGTTAGTGCCAATGTCTTAACCGACTTTTCTTTGATATTAATCGCGCTGTCGTCAGCTGTACATGCTGTCAGCAGCAAAACGATCAACCCAATGATTGCTAGTTTTTTCACTTTATATCACCTTTCATCGCCAGCAGTTTAATTATAAAGATAATTTTTTCAACTGCCTGGTCGACGTCCTTTTCGGTTGTTAGAATTTGCTCTATCGCATATAACGCAGCCGCCGCAAGGTATTGGCCAATACCTGATGTTCCGTAAATGAAGTCTAAGTTTTGGCCGGCCCAAGCGGCCAAATCGACGACATTTCGGCTGACGTTTTTTTCGTTTGAGGTATGCAATAGGATGATAACTTCCTTTTTATATTTTTTTACCAATAGCGGGACAATGTCGATTATACCATTTTCGATTCGCTTAAAGGTCGCTTTATCGGCTTTTGCAACTGTGCTATTATTATGCGATTTAAGGGAAATTGTGCCGCTGCTTTCGGCGATGATGACGGCGTCAATTTTGTCGATAACAGTACTGGCAATCTGCTCGTAAATGGCAGCTTTTGAATCAAAATAACGATACAAATTGCCAACTGTAATATTTGTGCCCTCGGCTATTTGACGCATCGTACAACCGGCGTAGCCCTTTTTTATCAATATATCACGCGCCGAGTCTAGTATTTGACGGCGTACTTCTTCTTTGAGAACTTGTGCCATTAGCCTCTCACTTTTCTACAGCAAACCAATAATAAACGCTTGTTTAATATAAATATAGCGCATTGCGACAATCCTGTCAAGCCAATGCGCTTAGGATAAAAAAAAGAAGCCGTAAAGGCTTCAAAACCATCTAATACGAAAAAGGGGAATCGTATTAGATATCTCTTCTAAAAGGAGAAAAAAGAGACGTTAATCATCTAACAGCGATTAACTATCTCTAGTTTACAGTGGATATATTAATACAGTATGAACAATTTGTTAATATAAAAAATTTTTTATTGCATCAAAGCATCGGCAAATTGCACTGCATCAAAATGCTGTAGATCATCAATTTTTTCACCAACACAGATTAGTTTAACGGGAATCTCTAATTCGCGTTTAATCGAAAAGACAAAACCGCCCTTGGCTGTACCATCCAGTTTGGTGATAACTAAACCGCTAATCGGTGCTGTCTCCTTAAATAGTCGCGCTTGTTGCAAGGCATTTTGACCGGTGGTCGCATCTAATACCAGTAATACCTCTTTGTGTGCGCTAGATAGTTCACGCTCAATAATGCGAAATATTTTGTTTAATTCATTCATCAAATTAACTTTGTTGTGTAAGCGCCCCGCCGTATCGACGATCAGCACGTCATACCCTTTTGCTTTAGTGGATTGACAAGCGTCATAAACGACTGCCGCCGGATCAGCACCTTCGGAATGCGCAATCACCGGAATGTCAGCCCGTTCACCCCAAACTTTTAGCTGGTCAATCGCCGCGGCACGAAAAGTATCGGCCGCCGCCAGTGCTACTCGCTTGCCCTCACCCTTCAATAGATGGGCAATTTTGCCAATTGACGTCGTTTTACCGGCACCATTAACGCCAATGACCAGAATAACGGTTGGTGTCTGCGGTACAATCTGAATGGTCTGTTCACTAGTCAAAGCATCAGCTAAAACATCTTTTAGCGCTGATTTAACTTGATTGGGATCGGCAATGCGTCGTTCAACTAATACCGCCTTAAGTTGCTCAACTAATTGCAGCGCCGTTTCCATACCGACATCGGCAGTAATCAAAATTTCTTCCAGTTCTTCAAATAGCTCATCGTCAATTTGGTCGTAGCTATTGAGCATACGGTCGATGTTCTCGGTAATATTCTGACGCGTTTTACCGAGGCCTTGAAATAATTTTTTAAAAAAGCCTTGTTTTTGCGGCGCACTTTCTTGTTCCGCCTCATCTTCGGGCACTGCTGCCCCATTTAATTGTTCGTCGGCTTGATCAATATTTGACGACACATCAGTCTCTACCGGTTGAACGGTTGTAACCCCTTCATTCTGCATTGCCTCAATCGGTGCGCTGTCGGACTCTGCTGTGATCGTTTGTTCTGTTTGTAAATCTGTTTCTGCTTGCTCGGCTAATTGTTCAGCCTGTTGTTCAGCGATCTGCTTGTCAACTTGCTCAGCCTCTTTTCGCTTTTTATTAAACCATTTTTTAAACACGTTGCCTCCTAATTGTCTACTAATTGCTGCGCATCGGTCAATTCGACCGACAGCATTGTCGTAATGCCGCGTTCACGCATCGTTACGCCGTAGAGATATTCGGCAATTTCCATTGTTCCCTTACGATGAGTAATGATAATAAACTGCGAATTACCAACAAACTCTTTTAGAAAATCGGCAAAACGAAAAATGTTGACGTCGTCTAACGCCGCTTCGATTTCGTCTAAGATACAAAATGGAGTCGGCTTTGTCTTAAGAATAGCAAATAATAGTGAAATTGCCGTTAGCGCTTTTTCGCCACCGCTGAGTAATTCTAAACTTTGTAATTTTTTGCCGGGTGGTTGCGCCTGAATCATTATTTCGGCATCAAGCACATCTTCGGATTCTGCCAAAATAATTTGCCCGCTACCGCCACCGAACAATTTGCTGAAAACTGAAGCAAAGTAATTATTTACCTCAGCCAGTTTATCTTTAAATGTCTTGCGCATTTGA
>PDWJ01005442.1_pt1 | contig 10456 bp, 8 predicted proteins | sample 1430881 | NCBI WGS metagenome assembly PDWJ01 (sample SAMN01162460, study PRJNA174530) | Oral metagenome, whole genome shotgun sequencing project. | biome: Marine environment; feature: Marine mammal; material: Swab sample of the gingival sulcus; isolation source: swab sample of gingival sulcus... | reverse complement strand
TCCATACAGGCAAGCAACAAGCCTCCGATGATCCACGGCAAGGCTTGCGGAAGACCTAAGCGAAAAAATATCCGCCAACGATTTTGCCCTAACATCTCACCTGCCTCAAGCGTTCGCCGACCTTGTGACAAGAACGCCTGTCTTGCCAGCAAATAAACATATGGATAAAAGGCTAATGACAAAATCACCCCAGCTCCCCATACATTACGTACTGAAGGCAAAGGCGATTCAATACCAATAGCTCGCATCGTCGTCTGAATTACCCCACTATAATCAAATAAGCCAACGGTAATAAACGCCAATACATAAGCAGGAATAGCAAGGGGCAACATCAACGCCCAACTAAAAAACTTCTGCCCTGCAAAGCGATACATACTGGTAAACCACGCTAGCAAAGTTCCCAAACTGCCTGCCCCAACAATAACCATCATCAACATCAAGGCGGTGTTCTTTAGCACTTCTGGTAATACATACTCACGCATATGCCCCCAAATTTCCGCCATCGGTTTTGTCCACGAAAACAGCACCACGGCAATGGGAATCAGCATAAATAAAGCAATAAGAAATAGAATAAAACGGCTTAGGGTATTTTTTGGCATGGTTATTTATAGCCTGCTTTATCCATAAGTTGAATGGACTGGGTTTGCATTCTACCAAACTCACCGACATTCATCGTATCAGGTAAGAATGTTCCCCAAGATTTCAACATAGGCGTAACTGGTACATCGTTTTTAACTGGATATTCCTTATCAGCACTGGCGTAAATACCTTGTGCTTCATCTGACGATAACCATTCGATGAGTTTGAGTGCTTCAGAAGGGTTATCAGAGTTAGCAACAACACCTGCCCCTGAGACGTTCATGTGTACGCCAGAGGTCTTTTGGTTTGCCCAAAAGATCTTAACCGGAAAATCTGGATTTTCTTCTAAAATACGTCCATAATAATAAGTGTTAGCGATACCTATTGCACATTGACCAGAAGCGATGGCTTTTAACATAGAGACATCATCACTAAACACATCCGTTGCTAAATTTCGTACCCAACCTTTGACAGCAAAGGCGGTACGATCAGCCCCTAAATGATGTATCATACTGGCAACCAAGGATTGGTTATAAACTTTTTTTGACGTACGCAGACATAGCTTGCCTCGCCATCTACGATGTCCTAGGTCTTCATAAGTATAAATTTCACTGGCTTTAACTTTTTTTGGATTGTAGAAGATGGTTCTTGCTCGTAAGGATAGCCCTGTCCAGCGACTGTCAGGATCTCGATAACGAGCTGGGACGTTTGCTTCAATTGTCGGTGAGGCAAATTGTTGGAGCAATCCTTTGTTAGCCGCTTGCCACAAGTTCCCTGCATCGACTGTCAAGAACATATCCGCAGGGGTATTTGCCCCTTCTGCTTCTAGGCGTGCCATCAGCGGTCCTGCTTTATCAGTAACCAGCTCTATGGTCGTACCCGTTTTATTACTGTATTGATCAAGCAGAGGCTTAATTAACTGCTCATTACGAGAGGAATAAATGGTAATAACTTGACCATTACTGGCAGTTACTTGTGCTGTGCCAGTATCTGAACTTGAGCTATCACCATCATCAACGGATTGATTCGTGTTACCACAAGCGGTTAAGGTCATACCAATCATTAAGCTAAAAATGAGTTTGGATAAGTTACTATTAGATAAGTTACTGTTAGATAAGTTACTGTTAGATAAGTTACTGTTAGATAAGTTACTGTTAGATAAATTACGATTAGGCAGACGGATAAAAGGGATCATTAGTTGCTCTCGTTAATTAGAATAAAATAGGGTGATTCATATAAATTATGGTGACTAGTATAAAATAGCCACCATAATAATCAAATCAATAATATTTATCAATAAGAAACTAACGAAGTCAATTAAACCAACTTCCCAATAGCACATTCACTGCTGATTCTGTGCGTAAGATACGACTACCAAGACTAAACGCAGTCGCTCCATGCTTTTGTAACAAACCTACCTCATAATCTATCCAACCGCCTTCTGCACCAATACAAAGTACATTTGGCATTGCTAAACCCTCTGCTCTTGTCACTTGTAGATACCTCTGCCAAGATTGATTAGCATAAGGGTGAGCCACAACGGATTTACCATCGCCAACTAACGCTAAAAATTCATCTTCCACAAAGGGCTTAAAGCGTTTTTTTAGTTCAATCACAGGGGCAACCGTATCAACCGCTTGTTGCAGACCCTCAAAGACAAATTCATCAAGGCGATTCAGCAGTGGCGATTGCCAATAGCTCTTTTGTGTACAATAGCTATTGACTAAGATAATTTTATCAACGCCTAAAGCTGTCATATCCATGATTAAACGTCGTAACACTTTTGGTCGTGGTAAGGCAAGGACGAGCGTCAATCCTAACTTTGCTGGCGGTGGCGTGTCTAATTTAAGGTTAGTTAGGGAAATTTGACTGTCGGCAATATGGCTAATCGTAGCTTGCCCAATGTTACCGCCAAGTTCGCCAACCATCAGCGTATCTCCCACTCCTAATTTAAGAATATGGCGAATATGATTGATTTGTTGTGGATTATTGAGATGATAACTATTTTGAGTATGATGGCTATCTTGAGTGACAAGTTTGTCTAGCAGGATACAGTTCATTTTTAAAGCACGCTAACCTGCTCTAAGATTCGCCCTGCAATAGTTTGTGTTGTCAGACCACCTAAATGATGGAAAGGTACAAAGGCTTGTCCCATACGGTGATCTGCCACCGCAGAAAATACTGCCTGCACATCTTCTGGCGTTACCTCATCATAGCCCATCACATAAGCATGAGCCTGACTGGCTCGTTTTAACGCCAACAACCCACGAGGAGACAATCCATGATATTGCTGACTTTCACGACTTTTGGCAACCAAGCGTTGCAAATAGTCAAGCACCACGTCCGCCATATAGATTTGCTTAACATTATATTGAGCTAACAATACTTCTTCGGTACTCAATATGTTAGGGAGTGTTGCTAGCATCTGCCGTCTATCATTACCCAACAATAATTCTCGCTCAGCTTTTTCTGAAGGATAACCCAATGACAGACACATCAAAAAACGATCCAGCTGTGATTCTGGTAATGGATACACACCTGCTTGTTGTACAGGATTTTGAGTAGCAATAACAAAAAATGGCTTAGGTAAAGGATAGCTATGACTATCTTGTGAGACTTGCCCCTCCTCCATCGCTTCCAATAAAGCTGATTGGGTTTTAGGGCTAGAACGATTAATCTCATCAGCAAGCAACAATTGAGTAAAAATTGCTCCTTTACGAAATTCAAACTGATGTTCAGCTTGATTGTACAGATTCATACCCAAGATGTCCGCGGGGAGCATATCGTTGGTGAACTGCACTCGATTAAAAGATAAGCCCAACAAATGAGCCAAACCATGGGCAAGCGTCGTCTTACCCATGCCGGGTAGGTCTTGTAATAACAAATGTCCATCAGCCAACAAGCAGACCAATGCTAGACGCACCACTTTTGGTTTGTCTAAAATTACCTGATTGAGTTGCTCAATAAGTTGGCTGATTTTTGCATGTAATTGCTGATTATCTGTCATTAAGACTCACTTATTCACCAAACGTCATTTCTTCTGCTGGCGGCTGTAGGTAGTTACCCTGTAAATATCTTGCACCAACGCTCCATGCCACTGACATAGTAGAGGCATCTTCAATATAAGGCATCAGCACGTTTACACCTTGTCCATTGGCGTTATGAATAAGGGTTTTAATGGTTTCTAGGTTATCTGAATTGCCCAAATCTGTTACATAACTATTTGCCAATCTTGCAACGTCGGGCTTAACAAATTCAGCTACCTCTAATGCTTTTGCTGTTGAACCAAAGTCTTGGATACACACTCGACATCTTAGTTCAGCTAAAGCCTTAAACTGTTTTTTGGCAATGGTCAAATAATTAGTCACATCCGGTTCTGAGAATTGTAAGGTCAAAGCGGTTGGATCACCGCCCAATGCCTTGATTAATTGTCCTGCAATCTTTGGTAATTGATCATCAATCAAGGTTTCACTACTCAAGCGAACAATAATTCCAGCCTCTGGGTGACTCGCTCGCACTTGACTAAGTTGCTTACAAGAATTGACCAATAACCAACGATCAATCTTATTCAATAAATTGTTCGCCTTTGCCACTGGTATAAATTCACTCGGTTGCATCGCATCACCATCAGCCAATTTCAGTGACAGATATACCTCAAAAGTTGAGCTTGAGTCAGTCTCAATATCGTAAATTGGTTGATAAGATAAGAGGAAATTATTATTGGTAAGTGCTGATATTAAATATTCTGCTAGTGCATCATTATCACTACTCACGTACTGGCTAGGATCATACAGATGATAATCATTACCCTGATTATCCGTTTTTATCATCACCTGATTAAATGCTTCTACCGCACGCTCAATGATCACTTCAGTCTCTGGACAGTTTTCATCAATCAACACCATACCAATACTTAGTGTCGTATCCGCTGTACGTTTACCAACTTCAATCAACATACCATCAACACGCTGTTGAATTTCACTTGCTAAAGTTTGAAGTTGCTTGTCATCCGTATCTTGCACAATGACGGTAAATATACTATCACTAAAACGGCTGACATAATCATCGACAAAGTACTCACTCAAGCTATTAGCAACCTGTTTGATTGTGGTATCCACGCCCTGCAAGCCTAGAGAGTTGTTGATCTTACCTAAGCTATCTAAACGAATATACATCAAGCCTGCATCTATTTTAGAAGATTTTACCTCTTCACGCACTTTAGTCAGTTTCTCTGTAAAGCCGAGACGATTATCCAGCCCTGTTAGCGTGTCCATTCTCTCAACTTGAGCCAGTTTTTTCGCAATGGCAACGGCATCACCACCTGCATTATTCTGCTGGATAATAACCTGTGTAACGGGCAAACCTTCATAAGTGGCACTCGCTAATTGTAACTTAGCCTCAAAAGTCGAGTCATCATGACGTTTACTCTCAAATTCAAACTCAACATTGTCTCGATTACCCTTAGTAAAACGACGTAAGAACTGCTTAAATTCTTTAATATTTTCACCACCAGCGATGAGGTCAATCACAGGGACACCCATCAAATCGTCCATGCTATGATAGCCAAACATTTCTAAATAAGGTTGGTTAGCAAAAATATGAATCCCTTCATCAATATAAGCGACCGCACTTTTTGAGTTTTTAATAAGGATATTCGCTCGTTGTTCTGCCTCATCAATAATATGGCGCAATTCTCGCATTTTACGACGAGTAGCAATCCCTTGTTGTTGTAAGATAATAGACAGAATGAGCTGTGTCTCTTGATCTGGGTTAATTGCCTTAATCAAGGTACTATCAATAACTTTTGGCAATCCTTCTTGATTCCGTCCTGTACTAGCAGTTTCATCACTTAATAGACCAATGATAGGTAAATCTATGTTATGTTCTTGGACAAGGCTAACCACATCAGTCAGCTTCATATCATAAGCCCGTCCGTAGACCAAAACATCCCATTTACGCCTCAATAATTTGATAAATTCTTTTTTATCATCTAAAAACCCGAGGTTAACATCATCATAATAAGATGACAATAACTCAACAATACGCTCCGCGTAGAGCTGATTACCATCAATCACTAGCAGATTTAAACTATTGTTACTTATCATAAAAATTCTTATCTCTTCTTTAAGGTTAATGGCTGTCGTATCGCATATATTCGAATTTTACTTTCTTTTTATTAAAACAATCAGAACTATTCTAAGATAGTCAAAATCATCTTTCGTTAGTCAAACGAACAATTTCATACTGTTGCATGTCATCAGTGTTTTGCAAATTGGTTACCAATCGAAGTTTTGTTTCTTTATTACCAATCCGTAGTACTACCCGATCACCTTCTTTAAAATGATACTGTGGTAAAATTAAGTTCGTCTTAGTTTCCAATGTCTCATTACCTGCCACTAACAAAGCTGGCACAAAGTCATGGCTACGCTCATCTTTGCTATCAAGGCGAACACCACAAGCTGTAATTGAATAACCAACCAACCTTGATCCTGCTTGTATTGCATTCTCCTGATGGTCAAGCCAACGAATCATTCCTAGTTCCCACGTACTATTTGGGTCGGTTGGATCTGGCATCAAAGCAAACAAACTCAAAACCTTTAATAAAGAGCTATATTTATGAGAAGTGACAGACTCCAAACGAGTACCATCATCGAGATCAAAGGCATTCTTATCGCTTGAATTAAATCGATAGCCAGAGGTACTCTTATCTAAAATAGTAATGGGTGTCTTTTGCTCATAGTCGGTCATATCTAAGCTAACTCTCAGCTTAGGATGATAAGCAACGGGAAGCTGAGACTTATTGATCAATTGCCCAAACGGCTGTTTTCCTGATAAGTGATAGTGAATGCGATGCAATCCAATCACAGCCGTTGCCATCTCACGAGTTGGGTGGCGAGTCTCGGTGCGTAACTTAAACTGTTGTTGTTTTAAAGTATATTCTGCTAACTTTGCCAGACGAACCTCAAATGAGGGTTTATAGTCTGGCAAACTCTTATCTTGAATTTTTTCTAGATATTCAAGCAGAGGATCAACATGAATAAAAATACAGACGTTATTTTCATCATACGGATTGACTTTAGAATAGGGCGTTAAATATTCAGGCGGATTGTTACTATTCAAATCAATAAAAATCTTACTATCAGAATTTACATCAGACTCTAAAGTGATTTTCTTGGACCAATCATCTAGGATTTTATGTAAACTTAAAATATCCTGTCGTCTATAAGAGGCAGGACGCAATAAATGATACAAACAAGCCTGTAAATAATATTCATGAATGGTATCGGCATTACGTGCATGATACTTGACTCGAACCTTACTATTTGCAATGTTTTCTTGAATACTAAACAAATACAAATAATTCAGCTGTTGCCACACCACATCAGATGCTTTTTCAAAAATAAGGGCATCTTCCATCAACAAGTACAAATAAGACTGCATTAAATAATACACTGCCTGCTGAATGAGATTGTTTTGCGATTGACCCGATGAAATCAAAGTCCTGAAAGATATTTTAGGTTTTTTATGACGTGCTTGATTTATCTTAATTTGACGATTTAATATACCATCAAAAATCAACGCACACAGATAATGCATGGATTTTACTTGTTCTACAAAGATAAACTGCTTAGCACTTAAATTGCTCGGCTCATGCACATATTCGCTATGAAACTGACTCACTAAACGATGAATCACTGGTTGCATCTCACGCATAATATGCAAACGCTTTTCATCAGAAATATTGGCAACTAACAGCTCACCGAGTACCTGCTCCACCTCTCTGTATTGTTGCTCTGCCCCAACCAATGCCAAATTTAGCTTCCATTGCTCCAAATCTTTGCCATTTTCACCGATATAATCAAAATTTACCGATTGCAACTCTACAGGGTGATTTAGGTGTTTTAAAAAAGTTTGTAATTTAATCATAACTTAACTGCTCTCATCCTATCATATATTATAATACAGACAACGACTAATCTTATATGGCACAAATAACAACCTAAGACCTAAGTTTATTTTCAGTAATTATCTAAGTCTTAATAGTAATGTCTTTGTCGCAGTTTGTAAATAGAATTTTTTATCTAATTGCATGATATACGTTAATTGGGGTCTTAAAGGGTTGGTTTGCGATTTCTCTTGCCAACTTTGGTACAAGATAACCTGCCAATCGCTCCATCATTTGCCAATACAAATCAATGGCAATTTGTTCATCAAGGTCAAAATAACTTGCTCCTGCCACTTTATCCAGTACAAACAGATAATAGGGTAAAACGCCTGCTTGAAATAACCGCTGTGACAATGCCACCTGTGTATCAATATCATCATTAACCCCTTTTAATAATACTGCTTGATTAAGTAACGTTACCCCTGTACGTTGTAATTTTGTTAAATGACGAGCGGTATTATCATCAATTTCGTTAGGGTGATTGCAATGAATTACCATGACCAGTCGTACTTGATTAGTATTCATATTCGTAAAAAATGCCAATAACTCCTCGTCTAGTCGCTCTGGAATTACCACAGAAAAACGGGTATGGATACGAATGGTAGTAATTTGGGGTAAGTCTGCCAAATCATTGAGCCAAGAAAATAATCGTTGATTGGACAAACTTAATGGATCACCACCACTTAAAATTACCTCATTAACGTCAGTTTGATTTTTAATATAATTTAACACTTGTTGCTGTTGCTGGCGTTTTGGCGTATTGCCTTGATAATCAAAATGCTGGCGAAAACAATAGCGACAATGAATCGCACATGCTCCTGTTACTGTGATTAGTACCCTTGATTGATATTTATGAATTAAGCCTTGCACTGGATTATGCTCATTTTCAGCTAAAGGGTCAGTCACATAACCTGTTACTGGCTGTAATGCTCGTTTGTCGGGTAACACTTGCAACAATAATGGGTCGTTAGGATCACCTTTTTTCATTTTATTAACAAAAGCTTTTGGCACTCGTAGCGGAAAATTATTTTGCTTTGGACTGTAGCTACTTTTTAATAATTCTGGTAATTCTAGTACGGTTAATAATTCATCAACACGATTAATTGTGTCAGATAATTGTGATTGCCAGTTTTTTTGTGAGCTTAAATGGTTTATCATAGGGAGATATTTTCCAATGTAGATTGTTATTGTTGAAATAACAATCGAGTTATTTATTACTTTATCTAAAGGAGTCAATTGTGGCGAGCTATTCTACCAATGAATTTAAATCAGGTCTAAAAGTTATGATGGACGGTAATCCCTGCTCTATCATCGAAAATGAATTTGTTAAACCTGGTAAAGGTCAAGCCTTTAACCGTGTTAAGTTACGCAACCTAAAAACAGGCAAAGTCCTAGAACAAACCTTTAAATCAGGCGATAGCTTAGAGGCTGCTGATGTCATGGATACCGAAATGGATTATCTATACAATGATGGTGAGTTTTGGCATTTTATGGATGCAAACACTTATGAGCAAGTACAAGCGGACAAAAATGCCATGGGCGATAATGCCAAATGGCTCAAAGATAACAGTAATGATACCTGCATCATCACCCTATTCAACGGTGTACCAATTGTTGTTACCCCACCAAATTTTGTCGAATTACAAATCACTGAAACCGATCCAGGTCTAAAAGGCGATACTGCTGGTACTGGTGGCAAGCCTGCGACCCTTGAGACTGGAGCAGTGGTGCGTGTACCTTTATTTGTACAACAAGGAGAGACCGTGCGTGTTGATACTCGTACAGGCGAATACCAAACTCGTGTGAGTTAAGCTAGACAAGTGAATTAAGTTTAGCCTGAGCAAAAATTTGCAAGTCACATTACAAAACTATAACGCTCATTTTATTTCTCCTAGTGCAAGCGTACAATGGTGAGTGGTGGTTGGTCAAGTCAAGTGATTTTACTAACCGCCATTTTCATTGTTGAGTCTAAGTTATTAGGAGACATTTTATGTCTAATTTTAAAAAATCATTACTCGCCTTAGCATTGCCTATGGCATTGTCATTTTCTTTGATAGGTTGCGATAATTCAAGCAAAACTGCACAAGAAGCAGAAGTAACCACCACAAGCACAGCAGATAAGCAAACCAGTAATTTACCAACCTATACAGTCGCCATGAATATAGATTATATCCCATTTGAATATATTGGTGAAGACGGTGAAATTACGGGCTTTGATGTAGATTTACTCAAAGTGGTCGCCGAAAAGGCAGGTTTTAATGTTCGCCTTGAACCTTACAGCTTCGCAAAAATCATTGAATCAGTTAAAAATGGTAAAGAAGACATGTCTGCCTCTTCTATCTTTATTTCCGAAGATAGAAAACAAGATGTCGATTTTTCAGAATCCTATTTTACTATGCCAATGTATCTTGTTGGTGTTGAAAAAGAAGGTAGACCACAGAGTATAGAAGAAGTTACCAATCAAAAAATTGCCATTGATGATAATTTTTTATTAAAGAAAATTATGAAAGATACTTTTGCTCCAAAGGGTAATGAAGCAATTGAAGTTGAGGGTAACTTTTTTGCTTTTCAAAAAATGTACAATGGAGAAGCTGACTTAATGCTCGAAAACATTATGTCTATCGAAGACCATCACAAACTTGATGACAGTAAAAAGTTATTCTATATCCCACTACCTAAAGAAGACTCTATTCAGTTGGGTTACATTACTCAAAAAGGTAATCAGGAATTATTGGATAAGCTCAACGAAGGTATCAAGTTAGCAAAAGCCGATGGTAGCTACGATAAGGTCTATAATAAATGGTTTGGTGAAGTGGATAAAATGATTCAAAAAAATCAAAACACAAGTCAAAACAAAGAGGCTGAATAACTCTGAGTAATATTGTTAATTTTTCATATTCAATTACCATAAATATTAGCTTCGTTTGACAG
>PDWJ01013253.1_pt1 | contig 10457 bp, 6 predicted proteins | sample 1430881 | NCBI WGS metagenome assembly PDWJ01 (sample SAMN01162460, study PRJNA174530) | Oral metagenome, whole genome shotgun sequencing project. | biome: Marine environment; feature: Marine mammal; material: Swab sample of the gingival sulcus; isolation source: swab sample of gingival sulcus... | reverse complement strand
TTTGTAAAACTTAAAACTACGGGATATTAAACGCCCTCTGATGGCTTCTACCGGATTCAAACTTATGGCTTTCCATGCCGGGTACAACGAGCCTATCAGGGCGGTAAGTGTAATGGCGACAACCAGTTGCCAATAGAGGCTGGTCGGAACTTCGGGATAAACCAGATTGTCCAAACCGAATTGTTGCATGCCTTTTTCAGAGTAGAAAAATAAATTGAGCCCGTTTTTGTAGTAATACGCATTGGTCAAATACCCGAGAATCAATCCTATGGGAGCTGCAATCAAGGCCAGTAACAGGGTTTCCAGAACAATCATCATAAAGACTTTTGTCCTATTCATCCCTACTGCCATCAACATTCCAAGTTCTTTGACGCGTTCCAGTACTGCCATCATCATCGTATTGATGATGCCAAAAATCAGGGCTGCCATAAAGATGACCATATAAATGATTCCTAACAATTGGATTTGCTGTTGGAACAGTGCTAATTCGGGTTGAATTTCCTTGTAGTTTCTAACCAGATATTCCGGAAAAAGGGTTTTTAGCCGGTTTTGGATGGGTTCTAAATTATTCAAATCATCAATCAAAATAGCGACTTCATGAGCCATATTTTCAGTGTCCATGATCCGGTTAATGTCTGCCAGACGTACAAAAACCATCATATCATCGTACATATTGTTATTGGTTTTATAAATACCGACGACCCTGAAGGCTCCCATACTGATGTCACGGTCTAAATTCTGAAAGGTCAAAACGACTTTTGACCGCAGTTTGACTTTGAGTTTATCTGCCATACGTCGGCTGATGATAATCTTATTTTTACTGTCATCAGACAGATAGGTCCCTTCTATTATTCTATCCTGAATACCTGAAACTTTGCGTTCTACAGACGGTACAATCCCTATAGTCGTCACACCGCGACCGGAATGTCCGGAATTTATCATAGTATTGGTTACTGTTCTGTAACACACGGCTTTGACGCCCTGAATGCTGTCTATGGGTTTGAGTACTTCTGAGACTTTAGGAATATTGTAGAGCGCCTCCTTATTTTTGATAAATTCCGGGTGCTGAATTTTGAGGTGTGAAATCTCGTTTTTTATCGCATTTTCCACATAACTTTTAACCAACCCATTGACCATGCCCACTAAAAAAATAATCGACCAAATCCCAATGATAACCGCTCCCATAACGGTAAAGCTCCGGGTTTTGTTCCGCCATATGTTCCGCCAAGCGACTTTGAGAATTGTATTCATAAGTTACGGTTAATCGATATTGTTTTATGTTTTAATGTGCTTCTAACCAATTATTGCCTGTGTTCATGTCAGCATCCAAAGGAACCGCCAGTTTGTAAGCATTTTCCATGGTGTCTTTAATGAGTTTTTTTAGTGTTTCAAGTTCGGGTTTATACACATCAAAGACCAGTTCGTCATGGACCTGTAACAACATTTTTGACCGGTAGTTACCGGCTTCCAGCTTTTGATGCAGGTTGATCATGGCTATTTTGATGATATCAGCGGCACTTCCCTGAATAGGAGCATTGACAGCATTACGTTCTTCGGCAGAGCGTACCACGTTGTTTCTCGAATTGATATTTTTCAGGTACCGGCGACGTCCCAATACTGTTGTGACATAACCTTTTTCGCGTGCCTTATGAATTTGCTGACTGATATAGGTTTTTAAAGTAGGATAGGTTTCGTAATAAGCATCAATCAGGGCTTTGGCATCGGTACGGTTAAGGGTGGTTTGTTGGCTTAACCCAAAGGCAGATACCCCGTAAATAATCCCGAAATTTACGGTTTTGGCATGGCTACGCTGTTCTTTGGTTACAGCTTCGGGAGGGATGTTAAAGACTTTGGCAGCGGTAGAGCGGTGAATGTCTTCACCGTTTTTAAACGCTTGAATCATGTTTTTTTCACCACTCAGGGAAGCGATAATACGCAGTTCAATCTGCGAATAATCAGCGTCAACCAAAATAAAATCGTCATTACGAGGCACAAAAGCCTTCCTTATTTGCTGTCCGCGTTCGGTTCTTATTGGTATGTTTTGTAAGTTGGGATCATTGGAGCTCAAGCGACCGGTAGCGGCTACCGCTTGAGAAAAAGTCGTGTGTATATGCCCTGTTTTAGGGTTGACCTGTTTGGGAAGCGCTTCGACATAGGTGTTTTTCAGTTTGACTAAGCCACGCCAATCCAGAATGTGTTGGACTATAGGATGTTTATCCACTAAATTGCTTAAAATCTCTTCACCGGTAGCATATTGTCCCGTTTTGGTTTTTTTAGGTTTATCGATGATTTTCAGCCGGTCAAATAAAATGCCACCCAATTGTTGGGGCGATCCGATATTAAATTCGGCGTCTGCCAAACGGAAGATTTTACTTTCCAGCTCTATAATGTCATGGTTGAGGTCTTTCAGTAGGCTGTTGAGGAAATCTTTGTCTAATTTGATGCCTTCTAGTTCCATAGCTGTTAAAACCCTAACCAACGGCATTTCTATTTGGTCAAACAAATCTTTGAGTGCGGCTTCTGCAAGTTGGGGTTCAAAAACCTGTTTGAGTTGATAGGTGATATCGGCGTCTTCTACGGCATATTCTGTTTGTTTGTCCAAATCCACTGTACGCATAGAGCGTTGGTTTTTACCTTTCTTACCAATCAGCGTTTCGATGGGTACTGGATGGTAATTCAGATAGGTCTCTGCCAGGACATCCATATTGTGACGCATATCCGGTTGTAACAGATAATGGGCAATCATGGTGTCGAATAACGGCCCTTTGACTGTTACCCCATACTGATGGAGTATTTTAAGGTCAAATTTGAGGTTTTGACCTATTTTTTCAATGTTTTCAGCTTCAAAAAAAGGTTTTAACTGCTCTAAAATATCCTGTACTTTTTGATGCTCTTCCGGAAGATGCACATAATAGCCTTTGCCGGCGTCATAACTAAAGGCAATCCCTACCAATTCGGCCGTAAAGGTGTCCAATCCGGTGGTTTCAGTATCAAAACACACGGAGGTTTGTTGTAATAAGTTTTTAACCAACAGTTTTAAGCCCAAATCGCTGTCAACATACTGGTAAAAATGAGGGGTGTTGTCTATGTTTTTTAGCCCGGTATCGGGCAGTGTGCTGTTGTCGTTTTGGTTTAATGTGTCAAATAACCCCAGTTGTCCGCTGGTGTTGGACTGGTTTTGTGGTGTTTTAGGGGATTTGTCAGGCGTTGTTGCGGAATCAGTTGCAGGACTTTTAGGTTGGAAAATACCGTTAAAGGTTTGCCACATACGTCTGAATTCAAGCTCATGAAACAAACCTTGTACTTTATCAACATCAGGTTGCGAGAGTTCAAAATCTTTTTCGTGGAAGGTTACGGGACAATCGGTAATAATCGTCGCCAGTTGTTTGGACAGCCGACCCAAATCAGCGTTGGCTTCTACCTTTTCTTTCATTTTACCTTTGAGTTCATGGGTATTGGCCAACAGATTTTCTAAATTGCCATAGGCTTTGATAAACTTTTTAGCTGTTTTGTCACCCACACCCGGCAAACCGGGAATATTATCGACACTGTCACCCATCATACCGAGATAATCTATGACTTGTTCGGGCTGTTCGACTTCAAATTTCTTTTGGACTTCAGGAACGCCCCATATTTCCACGCCGTTACCCATACGGGCTGGTTTATACATAAAAATATTGTCGGAAACCAACTGTGCAAAATCCTTATCAGGCGTGACCATAAACGTCTGGTAACCCTCTTTTTCGGCTTGTTTGGCGAGCGTGCCTATCAAATCATCGGCTTCAAAACCGGCCTTTTCTATGATAGGAATCTCCATAGCCTCCAAAATCTGATGTATGTAGGGAACGGCAATTCTAATGGCTTCGGGCGTTTCGTCGCGGTTGGCTTTATAGTCGGGAAAAGCCTCTGACCGGGCAACAGACCCGCCTTTGTCAAAAGCTACGGCAAGATGATCGGGGCGCTCCTTGCGGATGATGTCGAGTAGCGAATTCATAAATCCCATAATGGCTGACGTATCCATGCCTTTGGAATTGATGCGTGGATTTTTAATAAAAGCATAGTAGCCTCTGAAAATCAAGGCGTAAGCATCGAGAAGAAAAAGCCGTTTTTGTGACATATATTAAATATTATGGCTGAATTTTTATATAATGATCTCTATCAATACACTGAAAACAATGTTCAGGATAGCTGTTTATAACTGTGTTAACGGATTTTATTGTGTTTTTGGGTCATTTGAACTTAAAAACGTGTAAAACTCCCTTGTCATTTTAGATACAATCACTGTCTGGTCAGGTCTGCGTACACCAAAATATTGATTGGCAAATAGTTGATGCTTAAAGACCTTTAAGCTTATCTAAATCGTAAAGATACACTTTTTTAATTTTTTTAGGGAGAGTCAAGAGTCTTGGGAATGCCGGAAGGTTCGCTACCTATAGTCCCAAGGTTTAAAAAAGTCCGTGTCATGATAAAAACCTTGGCAGTTTTCTGAGCTTTTTAAAGCTATAGCGGGGTGTAGATGCTTAAAAAATTAGACAATAAATGTTAATAAACTATAACTTTTATATAATCAATATATTATGGTTTTGCATCTTTAAAAGTGTAAAAATATTTGACGTCAAAATGTCTTTATTTTAGACTGTGTTTGGCTTTTATAAGTGCTCTCAAAAAGGTTTTAAGTCCGTGTTTGTGCATTGATTGGATTGATGGCGCAATAGATTTTAATACATATTTCGGGTTAAACCCGAATTATGTGTTGGAACTTCGTCATGAGCATTCAAATGACGATAAAAGAAGAATTAACAAAATGAAAGCATAGCACCGCTATGCTGAGGCTTTGTAAATTAATAATATGTTTTGTTTTGAAGTCATTTGATAGCGTAATAGATTTTTTAATACATATTTCGGGTTAAGTAAATAAGTTATGGTATTTTTAGACAGACCTTTGATTTTAGTTACTAATGACGATGGTATTACGGCACCGGGCATTAGATTTTTGATACAAGCAATGAATGAACTGGGCGATGTGGTGGTCGTTGCACCCAATAGTCCGCAGAGCGGTATGGGTCATGCTGTAACCGTCAATAATACGCTTTTTGTAGAGCCTGTATCTATTGATGAAGGACCACAGATAGAGTATTCCTGTAGTGGAACACCGGCAGATTGTGTCAAACTAGCCGTCAATGAGTTGCTCAATAAGACGCCGGATCTTTGTGTCTCGGGAATTAATCACGGTTCAAATTCGTCTATTAATGTTATTTATTCGGGGACTATGAGTGCTGCCGTAGAAGGTGGTATTGAGGGTATACCCTCTATAGGATTTTCATTGCGTAACCATTCCTGGAATGCTGAGTTTAAACATCTATTACCTTATGTAAAAAAAATAGCGCAGCAGGTTTTGGACAATGGATTGCCCAATGGTGTAGTACTCAATGTCAATATGCCCGTGTCCAAGGATAAGACTTTTAAAGGGGTAAAAGTCTGTCGTCAGGCGAGGGCTTATTGGAAAGAAGAGTTTGACAAACGCGTCAATCCGCATGGTCGTGAATACTATTGGCTGACCGGTACTTTTGTCAATATGGATAAAGGCGAAGACACTGATGAATGGGCATTAGCCAATAATTATATCTCTGTTGTGCCTGTCCAATTTGACCTGACTGCGCATCATTTTCTGGATGATTTAAACCAATGGGAAATCGATAAGTAACTTCTTTTGACCATATGTCTAACCAATGATTTAGGATACCGGAGAACTCCTAAATCAGAATTTTAAACGTGTGACACCTTGAAAAAGCAGATATTCATAGGATTCTTGTTGAGTGTATTGGCAACTCTGGCCGGTAGTTATATATACATGGAATTGATTATGCCCGATGGTTTTGAAAAATCATGGGAATGGATGATCAAAGAGCATGAACAAGCGTCCATTATTTCTTTAGGCGCTATTGCCAATTTTTTACTGTTTTTTGTGTTTATCCGCCGTAAAGAAGACTATAAAGCCCGCGGGGTATTGATGGGCGTCATAATCACAGCATTGATTGTAGCCGGATTTAAATTTGGGTTGTTTTAAACCCTGTCAAGTGGGTGAAGTAGAGTCATTACAATATAGATCTGTTGTTAGAAGTCAAAGGTTACATATGACCATTAAAAAACATAAATAAAAAACGCATGACATATTACCTTATAGCCGGTGAAGCTTCAGGAGACCTGCATGGATCCAACCTGATGAAAGCCCTTAGACAAGAAGATCCTCAAGCCCAATTCAGGTTTTGGGGTGGTGATTTGATGGCAGAAATTGGCGGTGAACCGGTCAAACACTACAAGGAAACGGCTGTAATGGGGTTTTTGGAAGTCCTGAAAAACCTGAGAAAACTCAAAGGGTTTATAGATTTTTGTAAAAAAGATATTAAAGCACACCGCCCCGATGCTCTGATTTTAATTGATTATGCGGGATTTAACCTTAAAATTGCCGCTTTTGCTAAGAACATCGGTATTCCCGTACATTTTTATATCGCGCCTAAAGTTTGGGCTTGGAATGAAAAACGGGTCGAAAAACTCCGCAAATACGTCGATCATCTGTATGTGATTTTTCCCTTTGAAAAAGATTTTTTTGAACACAAACACAACCTGCCTGTACATTATGTGGGTAATCCGTTGCAGGATGTGATCATTGACCATCCGCCGGTCAATGAAAATGATTTCAGAAAGGAGTATGACTTGGGTTTTAAACCGATCATTGCTTTATTACCCGGTAGCCGGCATCAGGAAATTGCTCATATGTTACCATTGATGAGTAGTATGGCAGATGAATTCCCCAATTATAAGTTTGTTATTGCCGGTGCTCCCAATAAAAAATTCGATTTTTATAAACCTTACCTCAAAGCAGATAATATAAGCTTTGTTGCCAACCGTACGTATGACCTGTTGAGTGACAGTCATGCTGCATTGGTCACTTCGGGAACTGCCACGCTGGAAACAGCATTGTTTAAAGTGCCACAAGTGGTTTGTTACCATACGAGTAATTTGTCCTATTGGATAGCCAAAGCAGTTGTCAGGAATTTGAAGTACATTTCTTTAGTCAATCTGGTTCTAGACAAACCTGCGGTAACCGAGCTCATACAACGCGACTTTAATACTCAACGACTGAAAAAGGAACTACAATTGATTCTGTCGGCTAAGCATCGGACAAAAATGTATGAAGACTATTATGAACTGGAAGAAAAACTAGGCGGTGAAGGCGCTTCAGCCCTGGTGGCACAACATGTCGTTAAAACATTGACATAGTTATGAAAACGCAGGAACAGTTGTATACGGCGCTGATGCGGTTTTGTGCCTATCGCGATCGTTGTTCAAGTGAAGTGGCACAAAAAATGGATGAATTGGAGGTGCCGGATCATTTAAGAGACACTTTGTTCAACCAGCTCCGGGAAGAGCGTTTTCTCGATGATTTACGGTATGCTGAACAGTATGTCAGAGGTAAGTTTAACCAGAAGCATTGGGGACGTGTTAAAATAGCCTACGGATTGTTTCAAAAAGGGCTTCCCCAAAGGCTCATTGATCAGGCGCTCATGCAAATTGAGGAAGAAGACTACCAAAAGACGATTAATTATCTCATTGCTAAACAACGCCCAAAAATCAAAGCTAAAAACGCGTTTGAACGCTCTCAAAAACTCAAGCGTTATTTACAGAATAAAGGCTATGAGACGAGCTATTTACGGGAAGTGTAGGTTTAGCCTAATATCTTAAACCCATATTGTTCTGCTTATTTTACAAGATTACTATAATATTCCTGTTTTAGTGATCTTGAGAACGTTTTGTCATCAATGGAAAAAATGAACAAAGCTATTGAGAATGCTATTGCCAAGGTCTTTCCTAGGTTATGATTGGCTATAAACATATCATAACCAATAAGTATTTACCACGGAGGACACGGAGCACACAGAGATTAAAAGGTCTGAAGCCCTTTTTCACTAAACTGATGTCATTTAAATAATGTTAATAGTTTTGAGAAGAATTTTGTTGTAGAAGGGTGGCCTACCTAAAAAAATATTGAAAATCAAGGAAGCAGCCTAGGGATGCGATGAAAAGCTGTTTGAAACCGACCGGTAGGGCGGTTGAGTTCTTTTCATCGGTGGCAGGTGTTTCCGTAGTATTTTCTTATGTTTTTTTAGTAAGCCTAGATTTTTTTTTGTTCGTTTTTTCATCAATGGAAAAAATGAACAAAGCTATTTAGAAAGCTATTGGTCAAGGTCTTTTCCCTGGTTATTATAGGCCATAAACGTGTAATAACCAATAAGTATTTACCACGGAGCACGCAGAGCACACAGAGATTAAAAGGTCTTCAGACCTTTTTCACTAAACTGACGTCATCTGTCTATGTTAATAACATTGAGAAGATTTTTTTGGTTCTTTTTTTCATCAATGGAAAAAATGAACAGAGTTGCTGAGGACGTTAATATCCCAAAACGATTAATCGTTGAGTTTTAACACCGCTAAAAAGGCTTGTTGCGGGATTTCCACATTACCTACCTGACGCATACGTTTTTTACCTTGTTTTTGTTTTTCAAGCAGTTTACGTTTACGGCTGATATCCCCACCATAACATTTGGCGGTTACATCTTTTCTTAGTGCTTTGATGGTTTCACGGGCAATGATTTTAGCCCCAATCGCTGCCTGAATTGGGATATCAAATTGCTGTCTCGGGATGAGTTTACGCAGTTTTTCTACCATTTTCTTACCTATGGTGTAGGCATTATCTGTATGAATCAAGGAAGATAATGCATCGACTTGTTGGTTGTTAAGCAGAATATCGACTTTGACCAGTTTTGAGGTACGCATACCAATAGGATGGTAATCAAAAGAGGCATAGCCTCGGGATACTGTTTTAAGACGGTCGTAGAAATCAAAGACAATCTCTGCAAGTGGCATATCAAAATGTAATTCAACACGGTCGGTGGTCAAATAGGTTTGATTTTTGATAATGCCGCGTTTTTCGATACACAAGGACATGACCGGCCCTACATATTCAGATTTTGTAATGATGGTTGCCTGAATAAACGGCTCTTCTACCCGGTCCAGAACCGATGGTTCCGGTAAATCTGACGGATTGTGGACTTCTATGACCTGATCCGGATGTTTGGTGGTATAAGCGTTATAAGACACGTTGGGTACGGTGGTAATGACTGTCATGTCAAACTCGCGTTCCAAACGTTCCTGAATGATTTCCAGATGCAGCATACCTAAAAAGCCACAGCGGAACCCAAAACCTAAAGCAACAGAGCTTTCTGGTGTAAAGACCAGTGAGGCGTCGTTGAGTTGTAACTTTTCCATAGAGTTTCGCAGTTCCTCATAATCTTCTGTGTCAACGGGATAAATCCCCGCGAAAACCATAGGCTTGACATCTTCAAAACCTTCAATACGTTCAGGTGTAGGATTTTCTGATGAGGTGATGGTATCGCCCACCTTAACCTCTACAGCTTCTTTAATCCCTGTGACCAGATAACCTACATCGCCTGTTTTAATGACGGGTTTAGGAATTTGCTTGAGTTTGAGTGTCCCGACTTCTTCAGCAAAATAATCTTTGCCTGTGGCCATAAAGCGAATACGTTGCTTACTTTTGACTTCGCCGTTAAGGACCCTGAAATAAGTTTCTACTCCACGGTAAGGATTGTAAACAGAATCAAAGACCAATGCTTGTAAGGGCGCTTTAGGATCTCCTTCCGGTGCCGGTACTCTTTTGATAATGGCTTCGAGAATTTCTTCTACACCATAGCCTGTTTTACCACTGGCATGCATAACTTCTTCCGGTTTGCATCCCAAAAGATCCACGATATCATCGGTAACTTCTTCGGGTTTGGCACTGGGTAAATCTATTTTATTCAGTACGGGGATAATTTCCAAATCGTGCTCTAATGCTAAATACAGGTTTGAAATCGTCTGTGCCTGAATGCTTTGAGCGGCATCAACTATGAGTAGTGCCCCTTCACAGGCGGCAATAGAACGCGAAACTTCATAAGAAAAATCTACGTGTCCCGGGGTGTCTATAAGGTTTAACGTATACTGTTCACCCTCATATTCATAATCCATTTGTATGGCATGACTTTTTATCGTGATCCCACGTTCACGCTCCAAGTCCATATTGTCTAATAGTTGTTCTTGTTTTTCACGCTCGGTAACCGTGTTTGTGAAATCCAACAACCTGTCTGCCAAGGTGCTTTTGCCGTGGTCAATATGGGCTATAATACAAAAATTACGAATATGCTTCATCTGTTATTCACCGTCTAATTAGGGTTGCAAGATAATATATTTTGTTGATTCGTAGCTAAGTTGATTTAATAACTTATTGATGAAGAAGGCTTACAACTACAAGGTTTGCGTGGATTTTGGCTTTATTTTATAAACTTTCTGTAGCAAATTAGCTACTTTTGCGTTATCAAAAATCAGACAACGATGAACAAAAA
>PDWJ01005440.1_pt1 | contig 10460 bp, 7 predicted proteins | sample 1430881 | NCBI WGS metagenome assembly PDWJ01 (sample SAMN01162460, study PRJNA174530) | Oral metagenome, whole genome shotgun sequencing project. | biome: Marine environment; feature: Marine mammal; material: Swab sample of the gingival sulcus; isolation source: swab sample of gingival sulcus... | reverse complement strand
TAGATAAAAAAAGTTGCCCGAAAAGGCAGCTTTTTTTATTGGATTAGAAAGCTGAATTTCAATTCAATACTTAGTAGAAAAAGTAACTAACAGACAAACAAGTTTTATTGCCAAAAGGCTAACTTCTAAGCAAAAACTCCTTAAAAACTTGTAACTTAAAAAAAAGATACTACCTTTGTCGAACATTTTTTTTAACAAACTTTAAATTTTTATTAAAAAAGACTGCCTTTTCGGGCAGTCTTTTTTAATCTCAAAATTTTTAAAAGATTGTTAAGGCTTTCAAAAAATATTTATAAACTTGCGCTCTTTTTCCGGCAAATAATATGAAAGGCTTGGGGCGGAAAAAATCAGACGTACAGCAGAATGACTTTGGTAAAGATGAAAATTCTAAATATAAATACATGCAATTTAAACATATAATCTGGGATTATAACGGAACGCTTTTAAATGATGTTCAATTTTGTGTAGCGATAATAAACGAGATGCTTGATGCGCGAGATTTGGGACAAATTACAATTGAAAAGTACAGAGAATTGTTCGATTTTCCCGTAAAAGACTATTACGAACGTGCCGGTTTTTCATTTAAAAATGAAAGTTTTGAGAAAGTGGGAACTGAGTTTATCGATAAGTATAATGGTATAAGCAATAAGATTGAGTTACACGCGGGAATTGCCGATTTACTGAAAGAGATTTCAGATAAAGGCATAAAACAATCTGTCTTATCTGCTCGAAAAAAAGAACAGTTGCTTGAAGAACTAACTGCATTGAAAATACATCCTTATTTTGAATATATATACGGTTTAGATGATCATTATGCCGGCGGAAAAAGTGAGATAGGGAAAGAACTGATAAAAAAAATAGACATACCCGGCAAAGAAATTCTGATGATCGGTGATACAAGTCATGATTATGAGGTGGCAAAAATGCTTGGTATCAATATTATTGCACTGTCTTATGGGCACCACCCGCTTGGAAAATTAAAAGGAAAGGGAATGCCTGTCCTACATTCGGTCAAAGAAGTGCAAGAATATATATTTTCGTAGAACTGTTTAGTTCTATATTTCTTAAAGTTTTTATATTTGCGACGGCTAATTCAAATGTGTATATAATGTTACAAAAATTATTGCTTGTCGGTGCCGGAGGTTTTTTAGGAAGTATCATGAGATATACTTCCGGCTATCTGCTTGGGAAAATTTTTGAATCAAATCACCCCGCAGGAACCTTTCTTGTTAATGTTTTAGGAAGTTTCTTCTTGGGTATTGTAATAGGTTTTTTTAATAATCAGAGTGCTGTTGCACAGAACTGGAAACTTTTTTTGGCAGTTGGTTTTTGCGGAGGATTTACAACTTTTTCGGCATTTGCACTTGAAAATATTACTTACATTCAGTCTCAACAAACAATATTTTTTTTATTATACACGGGATTGTCTTTAATGTTTGGATTAGCGGCAGTTTATGCAGGTTTATGGCTTGTTAAATAATTTTATAAAAAAGAAGTGTTTTGAGTAAATCAGAAAATACAGAATTGTTAATAGTCCGGGGAGAAGGCAAAAAACAGCAAGTTACGGAGATGTTTGACAATATTGCGAATAGTTATGATTTTTTAAATCATTTCTTATCATTTAATATTGATAAAGTTTGGCGAAAAAAAGCTATAGATTTATTAAAAGATGCGCAAATAGAACTTATCTTGGACGTGGCTACGGGAACCGGAGATTTTGCCTTGGAAATATACAAGCATTTGCAACCTGCCCGCATCATAGGAGTTGATATTTCTCAAAAAATGCTTAAAGTCGGTGAGGGAAAAATAGAAAAAAAAGGGCTGTCGGAAATTATTAAATTTAAAAAAGGAGATGCCGAGCATTTAGACTTCCCGGACAATGTATTCGATGCAATAACGGTAGCTTTCGGAGTGCGTAATTTTGAAGACTTGCGAGCCGGATTAAGCGAAATGAAGCGCGTTTTAAAACCGGGCGGACGTTTAATTATTTTAGAGTTCTCTCAACCTGTTCAGTTTCCTATTAAGCAACTTTATGCTTTATATTCAAATCATATTTTGCCGCGTTTCGGAAAACTATTCTCAAAAGATAAAGCCGCTTATACTTATCTTCCCAAGTCGGTAAATGCCTTTCCCTACGGACAAAATTTTGCCGATATTTTAACTAGTTTGGGATTTTCTTCTGTATATTTTAAACCTCTTTCATTTGGAATAGCTACCGTATATTGTGCCGAAAAATAACGGCACCCGGCAAAACCTGCAAATTATTAATATACTGCATTTTAAACTTTCTAAAAAGCTCAAACTCCCCGCCTCCTCTTCTCCAAGAGAGATTTGCAATTGCGCTCTTTTTTTAATTGGCTCTTGGTCTTTGGCTTTTACATAAAAAATAAGGTAATAAGGTTTATTTTAGGTGTTTATTTCTACTAAGGTTTAAACCGACAATAAGTTTTTTAACAATTTTCAGTTCTGAATTTTCTTCCAACTTCCGGCTTCCAACTTAACCCGCATTCGAGACTTTTGAAAAAGTAAAGCCAACAAACAATCGTTAATTTTCCGCCAAGAAATGCCAAAAAAATTGGCATTTCTTTTTTTATTTCGTATCTTTGACCATTATAAATTTAAAATTAAAAAAATGGGATTTTTTAAAAGACTTTTTAAAATCGGACAATCAGAAGCCAATGCCGCATTGGATAATTTTGAAAATCCGGTGAAAATGACAGAACAAGGTATTCGCGATATGAAAGAAAAACTGGAAGAAAGTATCAAGGCTTTGGCAGAAGTAAAAGCATTAGCCATACGTTCCAAAAATGATGCGGATAAGTTTAGAAATAAAATGACCGATTATGAACACAAAGCAATTTCCTTACTAAAACGCGCAGAACAAGGAGCAATTGATGCCGGAGAAGCCGACCGCTTGGCTACAGCCGCATTAAACGAGAAAGAACAAGCAGCTCAGAGTTTGCAATTAGCTTTAAAAACTCAAAAAACCTATGATGCACAAGTAGCAAAATTAGACCATACCATTGACCGTTTGCGTGCCAATATCACGAAGTGGGAAAATGAGGCTAAAACACTTAAAGCTCGTGCAAAAGTTAGTAAAGCAACTAAAACGGTTAATAAACAATTGGCAAATATCGATGCCGACGGAACAGTTGCCATGCTTGAGCGCATGAAAGATAAAGTAGAACAAGATGAAGCTTTAGCAGAATCTTATGCCGATATTGCATTTGAAAATCAAAGCATTGATGAAGAAATTGACAGTGTTTTGGAAGAAACCGGCAGCGGTTCCGAAGCATTAGCAGCCTTAAAAGCAAAACTTGCAGGTGGAGATACTAAAGCAATTGAAGAGTAAATTGCTTATATTTTGTAAAAAACGAGACCTCAGGAGATTTAAAAATTCCTGAGGTCTTTTTTTCGGAGGAGTTTTTTTACCTCCCCTCAATAGACAATAAAAAATGAGAGTTAAATCCCCTCCCCTTGCTTGTTTGCAAAAGAAAGAGAACATAGCTTGTTCGACTTAGTAAGATAAGTTCAATTTAACACCGACTTTAATTAGTCTCCCCGGCATTTGAATATTCCCGAATTCAAAGTATTTTACATTAAAGAGATTTGAAGCATCGGCATAAATTTCCAGACGCTTCAGTTGCCATAAAACTCTAAGGTCAGTTAAAAGATAAGGGCTATAAGCAACTTCGCCGGTATATGTCCTTGTTTTTCGGTCATAAGCAGAAAAAGTCCCGTTTCTGTCTTCAAAGCGCATGTTCCAACTTGCCGATATTCTTTTATATATTTCATGCTTCACGGATAATACAGCTTTGTGTTTTAAATAATCGAGGGCATATTTTGAAATATATTCGCCGCTTTGTTTTGTAATGTCGGTGTAGGCATAAGAAAATCGGACGCCTTGAAGAAATCGATTCTCAGGAAAAGTATAATTTACGGCAAATTCAAGCCCGTTTGTTGTAAGCTCGGTAATATTTGCCGTTTGCCATTCAAGTGTATCGGACAAACGCACCCAGTCAATGGTATTTTTACCCTCTCTTCTGAAAAAAGAGCAATGCGCATTCAAACTCCCCGAAATATATTTAAATCCCACTTCGTAGTTTAGTGCCGTTTCCGGTTTTAAGTCCGGATTTCCTTTGTTTGTGGGTCCGTCATAATATAAGTCCGTATAGCTTGGAAGTCGTGCCGAACGGTTTATCGACAAAAATGATTTTAAACCGTCAAAGGGTAAGGCATAAGAGAGGTCTATACCACCGGAAAAGAATTGTTTAAATTGTGAATTTATATTTAAAGAACCGCCGGCAGAAAACATAATTTTTTTGTATGCGAAAAGATGCTCGGCATAAATATTTACATTGTTTTGTGCTTTGAATTTGGTAAAAAGTCCGTGAGGTTCACCCGGCACACTCACGGTATTATCAAGCGGTTCACCCAATACATTGCTTTTTATTTGAGTGTAAGAATATTCTGCACCTACAGCAGTTCTTCCGGCTTTTGTTTGAAGATTAAGTTTAAGCTCCGCAGCCAAATTATCCGTAAGGTGATAATTATGTCCTTTGTAATAATTCCATGCCTGATATATGCCCGGAACAAATTTAGCCGTATCTTGATTATTAATAAAATATTTTCCTGAGCGTTGATATTTATCTTCTCTAAAAAGCTCAAATCGGTCTTGATGCCTTCGATAGTATAAGCGATTTTCCAAAGAAATAAACTTTATTTTTGCTTGCGTTTTTAAGCCGGCAAAACTTGTTTTTACTTGTTCGTATTGCCATGGAAATGCCGGCGTATAAAAACTGTTTGCCCCGAAAGATTTGTCTGTGTATCCGGCTTGCAATGAGAAATTTGCCGGTTTTGTGTTGAGTTGCGTATGGTAAAAGATATTTAAGGTATTAAAATCTGTGTTCCCGATGCTGTCGGATAAGTAGCCGTCGCTTCTTTTATAAGATGCAGAAATATAGTTTGAGAAATTTTTTATATGATGCGATGCAGAAGCAAAGCCGCCGAAAAGATTATTTTGTCCGGCAAAAAATCCGGCTTTCAATCTTCGTTCGGTTTGGCTGTCCGTAATAAAATTAATTGCTCCGCTGTATGCGTTTATTCCGAAAATTCTGTTGCCCGGACCTTCAAGTATTTCAATCCGTTCAATACTATTTATATCAACAGGAAGATTTAAACTGTGATGCCCGGTTTGCGAGTCGCTGATTTTGAAGCCGTTTAACAGAATTAATGTTTGGTCAAAATTTCCGCCTCTGATACCGACATCTGCTTGCACCCCTTCGGTGCCTCGCGCGCGTATGTCGGCATTGCCCACATACTCCAGCAAATCCTGTAAACTGTGTACGGGCATTGCTTCAATATCTTTTTTGTCAATGGTGTAAATAATACGAGCCGTTTCGGAATATAGCGAAGCAATGCGTGCAGAGTTTATCCGAACCTCTTGCAGTTGTAAAGTGTCGGTTTGAGCTTGCAAGGTAAATACGGCAAATAAAAAATAACTTAAAGGCAAAGACCTTATAACAATATGTTTTCCAATACTGAAAAAGATACTCCATGCTTTGTTGCTCCATTGTGTGAAGCTTTCGCTTTTCTTGAAAAATAATAATTTTTTGTTCATTTTAATTTGTTTTTAGTTTATAAAATTTTTTAAATATCCGGGCAAAGGTATTTTTTTATTTGAATAAATTATTGTGTTAAGACAAAGTCGTATAGAAAACTAAATACAAGAATTGCCCGCAACTGAAAATAAAAAATCTATTTTCAAACAAATGCCCTGCTTCTTTGGCAAGCTTTGTTGAAAATAGATTTATAAAAAGCACCAATATAATTTCGTTAGATTTACTTTTTTATAATAAACCTAACTGACTGATTATTATTTCTCAATAAATAATATCCTTCTGATAGATGTGAGACATTGATACTTTTTTTACTCGCATTTATAATTTCTTTGTGCACACATACGCCATTTATGTCATAAATATAAATTTGGCTATCTTCATTAGATTTAATATTTTCAAGAAAGAAAAATCCACTGTTTGGTTGAGGATAAATATTTATTTTTGAATTTTCGGCAATGTTTTCATAAGAGTTTGAGCCGCCCGTTGTTTTAAAATCTAAAACAGCAATCTCTCCAAATTCGCCATTAATATTTTGTCCGACTGCAATTGCTTTATACTCTGTTCCCGGTTCTAAATTAAGCCAAACATGGTTGTCATCGGTATAGAGAGGATATAAAATATTGTTTTCCCAAATAAGCACTCCTGCCGAATCTGTTCCAATTTCGTCAAACAATTCTTTTGTCATTAGCCCGTCTCGATATACGGCAGTTTGGTCATTTGGTCGAGCCAATAAACGAACCGAAGAATCGCCTATCTCTGTTACTTCTATATCAATTATCGATAAACCTTCGCCTCCTTGCGCCAAAGAATGAACAGAGTCGGCTATAGCAGGATAACGATTGTTTGAAGCATCAAAAGCACAAGCATAAACAACATAATCTTTATTGGGTTCAACATAACTGTCCCCCCAAGTTTTTATTTCTTCTTCAGTATAAGGTACTTGTCCAAACTTAACAATTACATCTTCAATTGTTTTGATGGTATCTCCCAAAAAAATATAACCAATATAATTTTCGATTCCTCCTACGGTATCCGCATAAATATAGTATTTTGCACAGTTCGTTCTCGGGGTGAATCTTGCTGTTATTTCTGTGCTCGTAACTGTTTCAATGTTAATATCTACTAAGGTGTCATTAGTCCTTTTTAATATTTTTTGAGTTTGTCCAAAGATAGTACTTACGGATAAAAATAAAATTGCTGCGATAAAAATTTTCGATTTCATAATGCGATTTTAATTAAATTTTTAGAAAGCGCAAAACTATAATTTATTCTTAAATACTTCGCAAATTAAGCCGAATCAAACAACAATATTTATCATCCTGCCCGGCACTACGATAACTTTCTTGACCGTTTTGCCGTCCAACCGCTCCATGGTTCGTTCATCATTCAAGGCAATATGCTCTATTTCTTTTTTATCCGTATCTTTTGCAACCTCTATTGTAAAACGCGTTTTGCCGTTAAAAGCAACCGGATATTTAACACTGTCTTCGTGTAAAAATGTTTCGTCAAAAGCCGGGAATTTTGCATTAACCACAGAACCCGAAGCACCGGAACGTCGCCAAAGTTCTTCACTGATATGCGGAGCAAAAGGCGACAAAACAATCAAGAAATTTTGCAAGACTTCTCGCTTATTGCATTTGATTTTTGCCAAATCATTGGCACATACCATATATGCGGCAACCGTAGTGTTGAATGAGAAGCGTTCAATGTCTTCACCGACTTTCTTAATCAATGTGTGAATAATTTTTTGTTCTTCTTTACTCGGGCTGTCGTCTGACAAATCAATATTTCCTTCATTATTGAAAAACAAACGCCAAAATTTATTTAAGAAACGATGCACTCCCTCAATTCCGTTGGTATCCCAAGGCTTTGACTGCTCCAAAGGTCCTAGAAACATTTCATACAAACGCAGTGTGTCGGCACCGTATGTTTCAATAATATCATCGGGATTTACCACATTGTATTTTGATTTGGACATTTTCTCAACCGCATAAGCGCATCGATAAGTGCCGTCTTCTTCCAAGATAAATTTCGCATCTTTATATTCGGGACGCCATTGCTTAAATGCTTCAATATCCAAAACATCATTACGCACCATATTCACATCTACATGAATTTCCGTAAACTCATATTTTTCTTTTAAGCCTGCCGACACAAAGGTATTGCTGTCTTTAATGCGATACACAAAATTAGAACGTCCTTGAATCATTCCTTGATTAACCAATTTTTTAAACGGTTCGTCTTTTACGACAAGCCCCAAGTCAAATAAAAATTTATTCCAAAAACGCGAATAAATAAGGTGTCCTACGGCATGCTCGGTACCGCCGATATATAAATCAACATCTTGCCAATAGGCATTAATTTCTTTTGAAACCAGTTCATTCGGATTATGCGGATCCATATAGCGCAAATAGTACGCCGAAGAGCCGGCAAAACCGGGCATGGTACTTAATTCATAGTGATACTTACCGTCATACAGCCAATCGGAAGCACGTCCTAAGGGCGGTTCCCCCGTTTCTGTGGGTTTATAATCGTCTATTTCGGGCAAGTTAAGCGGCAATTCATCCTCCGAAAGGGCAAAAGCTTGTTCGTTTTTGTAATAAACGGGAAAAGGTTCCCCCCAATATCTTTGACGACTGAAAATAGCATCACGCAAACGATAATTAATTTTGCGTCTGCCTATGTTCCGATTTTCAATTTCATTAATGGCTTTTTGAACAGCCTCTTTCACGTCCAAACCGTTTAAGAAGTCGGAATTTATCATTTTTCCCTCTTTTGCATCATAAGATGCTTCTTCCACATTTCCGCCTTCCACTACGGGGATAATTTCAATGCCGAATTTGCGCGCAAATTTATAATCTCGGGCATCATGTGCCGGTACTGCCATTATGGCTCCGGTGCCGTAGCCGCCGAGCACATAATCAGCGACCCAAATCGGTATTTTCTTTCCGGTAAAGGGATTTAAGGCATAGCTGCCGGTAAATACTCCGCTTACATTCTCGGCATCTGCCATACGTTCCCGTTCCGTTCTGTTTTTGCTTCGTTCAATATAGGCTTCCACTTCTTCCGATTGCGCCACGCTTGCCAAACGCTCTGCCCACTCGCTTTCCGGTGCCAGCACCATAAAAGTAGCTCCGAAAACGGTATCGGGACGTGTTGTAAACACTAAGAGTTTGGCATCTTTTCCTTCAAGGTCAAAATACAACTCCGCACCTTCCGAGCGTCCTATCCAGTTTCGTTGCATTTCTTTTAAAGAATCCGTCCAATCCAATGTATCCAAGCCGTCAAGCAACCTTTGAGCATAAGCCGTAACGCGTAATTGCCATTGCATCATGTCTTTTTGTATAACCGGATATCCGCCTCGTTCCGACACACCGTCTTTCACTTCATCGTTTGCCAGCACCGTGCCTAACTCCGGACACCAATTTACTTTGGTATTTGAACGATATGCCAAACGATAATTCATTAAAACGGCATCTTTTTCGGCAGGCTCCATACCGTTCCAAACAGCAGCCTCAAACAAAGGCATGTCGCTGCAAGCTGCCTGCACCTTCATATTACCTTCTGTTTCAAATATTTTTATCAATGTTTCAATAGGCTCGGCTTTTTGCCTGTCTTTATTAAACCAATATCCGAACATTTTAAGGAAAACCCATTGTGTCCATTTATAATAATTCGGGTCTGATGTACGTATTTCTCGGCTCCAATCATAAGAAAAACCGATTTTTGAAAGTTGCTCTTTGTATCTTTTAATATTAATTTCGGTCGTAATTGCCGGATGTTGCCCGGTTTGCACGGCATATTGCTCCGCCGGCAGCCCAAATGCGTCAAAACCCATAGGGTGCAATACATTAAAACCTTGCAAACGTTTATAACGACTGTATATATCCGAAGCAATATAACCCAAAGGATGCCCCACATGCAAGCCCGCTCCCGATGGATACGGAAACATATCCAAAACATAAAATTTTTCTTTATCCGGGTCGATTTCAACAGTATAAATATTATTTTTTTGCCAACTTTCTTGGTGTTTTTTTTCTATTTCTTTAAAATTATATTCCATCAGATTTCTTATTAAGTGTCGCAAAAATAGTAAAAAAAGCATGCCTCCGGTAATTTCAAACAAAAACTTTTGACTTTAAAGTAAAAGTTTTAAATTTGCCCTAAACCTTAACCCAAATTATCATCTTCGATGCTGCTTCGTGGTTATCAAGTCTTCGTAATAAGGGACGGGCATACAATAAAATAGGAGATAAGAAGATTGAGGCATATCCTTGAGATATGGTGAATGAAGCTTATCAAACAAAGTGTCTTATTTTGAAGCAAATGACCGAAATAGAACTACATGGCAGATAATTTGGGCTAAATAGTGCCGATAAGAAAATGGTCTGATTTTCCAAAAAGACAAGTTTTCATCGGCAAACTTATGAAACGATTGTTTAACCATTAAATTTTATAATTCCAATGAAAAAAATAATATTTTTCTTAGTTATTGCAGTTGTATTTTCCGCACAATTAAAAGCTCAAACTCCGGGAGAATTAAATCCTGATTTTGGAACAAACGGCATATTAGAATTCGCACCCTCCGATTCTTATGATGAACCCCACGCCTTACTTGTTCAACCTGACGACATGCTACTTACAATAGGACGAGCGCGCATAGACAACAAGTATCATATTTACATTTCACGCCACAATGCCCAAGGCATTTTAGACAACTCTTTTGGCACAAACGGCATACAAACGTTATTTCCTTTTGCCGGCTACGACAATAATGTATTTGATGCAAAACTTCTTGATGACGGAAAAATAGTTATATGCGGATATTTATTTGGCGGA
>PDWJ01005438.1_pt1 | contig 10462 bp, 10 predicted proteins | sample 1430881 | NCBI WGS metagenome assembly PDWJ01 (sample SAMN01162460, study PRJNA174530) | Oral metagenome, whole genome shotgun sequencing project. | biome: Marine environment; feature: Marine mammal; material: Swab sample of the gingival sulcus; isolation source: swab sample of gingival sulcus... | reverse complement strand
TTACTGAGCAGGGCAGGAACATGGGTGGTTCTGCCTGCACAAATCAAGTAATCAGCTGTTCGCAGAACAGACTTGTACCTGTTTGTGACAGGCAAAAACAAGCCCAGGATAAAAGCAAGGCGTTCCAAAAAGGATTCTCTTTTGAGAACAATACAATGGTCACACACATCTGTTTTACGTTTCAGGGCATCCACCAGGCCAACGGTCTGTTTTTCATGCCCCGGACGGCCATCGGAAAAGACAACAATTTTTAGAATTTTTTTTGTTCTTTCCTTTGGCATATATTCAATCTCCGATTCATTTTATGAACAGCTGTGTCTTAGGCTCATTGAGCTTTCCTGTCACTCCCGGCTGATTTTTGGGCATCCTTCAAGATTTTTTTGATGTCCTTTTTCCAGCCTTTCCAGCTTCTTTTTACTTTTGTACCCTTTCCAACAGCACTGCCGGCAGGGGCTTTTTCGAAGTGGTTTTTATCAAACTCATATGTCCCTGCCCACACAAATACCTTGATGTCTCCATCCATCAGTTTGGGCGTCAGTATCGCCGGAAAAAGGGTAAACCGGTTTTTGATTCTTTTGAGCAGTGTCCAGCCATCATCAAAATTTTTATCTGCGAACCATAAATAAATGGCTTCACGCTGGCACAGGATTTCCTGCAGGAAGACATCATTTTTGTCATAATAGCGGAATCCGCAGGTATTTGGCCCCACAAGGATAACCTGTGTACAAGGGGCATCACGAAGCGCCCAATTTGCCTGGGTATCTACTTTGATTTCCTGGATTTCCCATTTTTCAGGAAGGTTCTGTTTCAATTCTTCTATTAATTTTGAATAGTCTGCTGCAAATGTTTCGGAACACAGTAATACCATGAAAGTCAATATGATAGAAAAATATTTTGTTTTCATTTTTGACTCCGCACCATCAGGCAAAAAAGTACAGGATTTCTCCTTTGATGGACACTAATTACAGGATAATGTTCAGGATCCGGCGAAGCGGTTCTGCAGCACCCCAGAGCAGCTGGTCTCCCACACTAAAGGCTGTCAGATATTCTTCGCCAAGATTCATCTTTCGGATTCTTCCCACAGGAACATTCAGGGTCCCGGTGACCGCCGTTGGCGTCAGATATCTGGAAGAGTCTTCCTTGGTGTTGGCAATTACCTGTACCCAGTCATTGTTGCTGGCAAGCATGTCGTGGATTTCATCCAATGGCAGGCTTTTTTTCAGTTTGATGGTAAATGCCTGGCTGTGACAGCGCATGGAACCCACTCGAACGCATTGTCCGTCAACGGGAATGGGGTTATCCTGGCGTCCCAGAATCTTGTTGGTTTCTGCATAACCTTTCCATTCTTCCCTTGTCTGGCCGTTTTCCATGGCCCGGTCAATCCAGGGAATCAGGCTTGCTGCCAGGGGCACTCCCCAGTTGTCCACGGGAAAAGAAGGAGAACGAAGATCATTGATGACCTGTCTGTCCAGATCCAGAATGGAAAGAGCAGGGCTGTCTAACAGAGGTGCTGCATTGGTTCCAAGTACACGCATCTGGGAGACAAGTTCCGCCATATTTTTTGCTCCGGCACCGGAGGCTGCCTGGTAGGTCATGGAGGTCAGCCATTCAATGGCATCATTTGCAAACAATCCGCCAAGGGCCATGAGCATGAGCGATACTGTGCAATTACCGCCGACATAATTTTTAATGCCCTTTTCCAGGCCGTTTTCAATGACTTTCATGTTGATGGGGTCAAGCACAATGATGCTGTCCTTTTCCATTCTCAGGGTGGAAGCAGCATCAATCCAGTATCCCGGCCAATTTTTTGCTGAAAGCTGTGGACGAATTTTTTCCGTGTACCCCCCGCCCTGACAGGAAACAAGAATATCCATTTCCATGAGGGCGTCAATGTCATTGGCATCCTTAAGAGGAGCCACGGGTTTGCCCACATCCGGGCCTGCCTGGCCTGCCTGGGAGGTGCTGAAAAAAACAGGATCAATATTCTGAAAATCATTTTGTTCTTTCATGCGATCCATGAGTACGGAACCGACCATTCCCCGCCATCCGATCATTCCAACTTTTTTCATTTTAGTCTCCTATAATTTGAAAAAATATATCACCGTATAATATTTTGGTTTTTCAGTTTTTATTTATCCTTTTGCTGGGCAATGATCCGCAGACCGTCCAGGGTCAGGGTATCGTCCACAGCATCAATTTTTTCACTGGTCTCAACAATGAGAGGAGCAAGCCCACCCGTTGCAATCACTTTTGGGGTGCAGTCCATTTCCTGTATCATTCTGGTGATCATTCCGTCAACCATTGCAGAACTGCCGTAAATAATCCCTGCCTGCATGCTTTCAATGGTGTCCTTTCCGATGATACGGGAGGGAGTCTGGAAAATTTCCACCCTGGGCAGGCGGGATGCCTTTTGAAACAGGGCTTCTGCCGAAACCATGATTCCCGGCGTAATGGCACCTCCAAGGTATTCTCCTTTTTCGGAAATCACGTCAAAGGTGGTTGCTGTCCCAAAATCAATAACAATCAACGCTTGACGGTATTTTTCATAGGCGCCAACGGCATTCACAATCCTGTCCGGGCCTACCTCATTGGGGTTGGTGTACAGAATGGGCATTCGTTTTTTCACGGAATCCGCCGTTACCCAGCAGGGATGTAAATTCAGATACTGGGAACAAAATCCATCCAGAATTCTGGTTGCAGCCGGCACAACAGAAGATATGGCAACCCGTGAGATTTGTTCCGGGTTCAAGCCTTTGGTGGTAAAAAGCGAACTTGCAAGCGCATGGAATTCATCTGCCGTGGTTGCCCGAAGAGAGCTGATCCTCCAGCTTTCAGACAGGGAGTTTCCTTTGAATACCCCCAATACCGTATTTGTATTTCCTACATCAATTACCAAAAGCATGGAATCTTATTATCTCCTCCTTTATGTCTGTTTGTCTGGTTTCAGGATGTAGACACAGCTTGCCTAAGATCCAATGGTCACCGTAAACACCCTGGGAACCGCCTGTATCATTGTCAGTCCCGCAGGAATATTGATATTCACATGTCGGGCATATACTCCGGGAGAAAGACTGCCAATATCCAGAAACGCATGGATTTGTTCCCTGATTTCCTTGTTGTCTGCATGGGCAAAAGGCCCCTTGATTGTGATGGAAATGGTTTCGGGCTGGATGGTAGCTTTGTATTTTCCGGCAAGTAAATGTACTGGTAATTTTTTGATGTCCCTTGTCACCTGTTGTTCCAGAATGGGAACGGTGACAAGGATCATCTTGGGGGCAACTTCGATGATATGGGGACGGTCAATGTGGGCCGGTACTTTTTTTTGAAAGGTTTCAGTATACAGCCCAATATCAACGGGTTTTGTCTGAATATCAGAAAGCGTATTGATAACGGATTCCGGCCCTGTGACCGTCACATGGGAAGGGTTGCAGGCAGGTTCCATGGCAATATAGCCCTGGGATGTTTTACCGGAACACGGTGCCCGTACGGGCAGGCTTTTGGATACTTTTTTTTCCAGATGTACCCGCAGATGGGAAGGGGAAATATTTAGTATCATTTCAGAGGGAATGGAAATTCTGCCTTTGCTGATGGGCAGAACATAGTTCCCCGTCTGGATGGACTGGGAAGCACCTGCCGGATCAAATTTGAGATCTGTGTATAAATCTGCAGGATAGCGAATATCCCGGCTGGAAATATTTTTGATCGCCTGGGCAGAGCCTTTTATCCGGACAATGATTTTGTCGGTCTGGAAATTGGTAATGGCCATGTGGGCAGGTGCATTGGAAAAATCCACCGAAACAAGAATGTCTGTGGTCACAGGTTCCCTTGTGCATCCGGAGGCAATAAAGATGATTGCCAGACAAAGTCCCATGAGCAGATGGGCAAATGGAGGAAATTTAATTTGCATTGTGGATCGCATCAAGCATTTTGGTAAAGGCTGCGGCCTTATAAACATCATGAACCCGGACAATATGAGCACCGCCTGATATGGAGGCTGCCAAGGTGGCAAGGGTTCCGTATTCCATGATTTCGTGGTCAGAATCCAAAGGGTTGTCCATGTCTTGTTCCAGAACCTGACGGATACAGGATTTCCTTGATGTTGCCATGAGGATGGGGAAGCCTGTTTTTGCCAATGTTTCAAGATGGTTCATCAGGCAAAGGTTGTGTTCCAGGGTTTTTCCGAAACCAATACCCGGATCCAGGATAATGTGTTCTTTTTTGATTCCCTTTGCCATGGCAAATTCTGCACGTTTTTTCAGGTAATCGCAGATTTCCAGAACCACATGCCCGTATGAAGGAGCTTCCTGCATAGTTGCAGGGGAGCCTTTTTTGTGCATGAGGATTACAGGGACCTGCCTTTCGGCGGCAAGGTCTGCCATGGCAGGATCGTCTTCAAAGGCAGAAATATCGTTGATTATGCTTGCTCCTGCATCCAGGGCAGCCCTTGCAACTTCAGATTTCCAGGTGTCAATGGAAATGGGAATGGAAAGCTCTGCGGACAGAGCTTTGATTACGGGCAAAACCCGCGCTATTTCTTCTTCCGGCAGGATGTATCGGGAAAAGGGCCGGGTGGATTCTCCTCCAATATCAAGGATGTCAGCTCCCTGGGCGGCAAGTTTTCTTCCCTGGGCAAGCCCTGCTTCCAGGGAAAAGAATTTGCCCCCGTCGGAAAAAGAGTCAGGAGTCAGGTTGAGAATCCCCATGATACAGGTCTTTTGACCCAAATCCAGATGAAATCGATCCCATTGGAGCGAAAAATTTTCTCTGGGGATTTTGTTTCCCATCAGTTGTTTTCCCTGGTATCCTTAGTGTTCTCATCCTTTGGCCCGGTATTTTCAGAATCGTCCAGATCATCCCGGGACTTTTCGTCCCCATCCGCACCTGCATCCTGGTCTTCGTCTTTCGCAGGCTCTGCATCGGATTCCACGGGCACAGGTTCAGTACGGACATTTCTTTTATTGAAAAAATTAAAGTCCGGCCGCATTTCTGCAATGAGGTCGTCCAGTTCCGGCCCCAGAATAGTTTCTTTTTCCATGAGAAGGTCTGTAAGGGCATGGAGAATATCAATATTTTTTTCCAGAATGTCTTTGGCAGTCTGGTATGCCTTGTTAATGATCTTGGCAACTTCGGCATCAATCTGCTGGGCTGTGGCTTCTGAATAGGATTTTGTCTGGGCCATGTCTCTTCCGATGAACACCATGTCATCATGGTCTTCGTAGGATACCGGTGCCAACACATCGCTCATGCCAAAACTGCGAATCATTCGGTTGGCAAGTTTGGTGGCCTGTTTGATGTCATTGGAGGCTCCGGTGGAAATCCGGTTGAAAATCAGCTGTTCTGCAACCCGTCCCCCAAAGGCAATGGCAAGCTCGTTTTCCAGTTGATCCTTGTATTTGAAATCCCCTTCTTCGGGCAGGAACCAGGTGACACCGGCAGCACGACCGCGCGGGATAATGGTAATTTTATTCACGGCATCGGTGTTGGGCAAAAATCTTGCCACCAGCGCATGGCCGCCCTCGTGGTAGGCAGTAGTCTTTTTTTCTTCTTCCTTCAAGACCTTGGATTTTCGTTCAAGGCCCATATACACTTTGTCCTTGGAATCCTCAAAGTCTTTCATGGTTAATTTTTCATGGTCCCTTTTGGCAGCAAGCAGGGCAGCCTCGTTGACCAGATTTTCCAGATCTGCCCCGGAAAATCCAGGCGTCCCCTTTGCCAGAAGGGCAGGATCCACATCCTTTGCCAAAGGCGTTCTTTTCATGTGTACCCTTAAAATGCCTTCCCTTCCCTTCATGTCGGGCATGTCCACCACCACCTGGCGGTCAAAACGTCCCGGTCTGAGCAGGGCAGGGTCAAGGACATCAGCCCGGTTGGTCGCGGCCATGAGGATCACCCCTTCGTTGGATTCAAATCCGTCCATTTCCACCAGCAGCTGGTTCAGGGTCTGTTCCCGTTCATCGTGTCCGCCGCCCACGCCTGCACCGCGCTGGCGGCCCACAGCGTCAATTTCGTCAATGAATATGATACAGGGGGCGTTTTTCTTTCCCTGGGCAAAGAGATCCCGTACCCTGGATGCACCAACCCCCACAAACATTTCCACAAAATCAGAGCCGGAAATGGTGAAAAAGGGAACTCCGGCTTCTCCTGCAACTGCCCTGGACAAGAGGGTTTTCCCTGTTCCAGGATTGCCCACCAGCAGAACGCCTTTTGGAATGCGGCCGCCAAGACGGGTAAACTTATTGGGATTTTTCAGGAATTCAACCACTTCTTCCAGTTCTTCCTTGGCTTCATCAATTCCTTCCACATTGGCAAAGGTAACCTTGTCTCCCTTGTCGTCCATGAGCCTTGCACGGCTTTTTCCAAAGGATAAGGCTTTGCCGCCGCCTGCTCCTCCCTGCATTTGCCGCATGAAAAACACCCATACTGCAATGAGTACAATCATGGGCAGCCAGGATATAATAATGGACACGAACCACGAAGATTCCGCAGGGGGTTTGGCTTTGATTTCAACGGCATTGCGCCGGAGAATGCTGATCAGGTCAATATCACCAGGAGAATAGGTTTTGAACCTGCTTCCGTTGACTTCGGTTACATACAACTCCCGTCCCTGGATCGTCACCTTTTGAATCTGGCCGCTTTCCACCATTGCGATAAACTGGGAGTAACCAATATCCGTGTGTCCGGCCTGCTGCTGGTTAAAAATATTGTACAGCATGACCATGATCAGAATAATCACAAGCCAAAGGGAAATATTCTTGTAAAACTGGTTCAAGGGAGTCTCCTTTATTTCTATGATTCGTTGCCCAGGTTTGTTTGGGAAATTTTATGGTTGATTTTGGGTAAATGTAAAATAAAAGGTAATGTGTATCATATATAAGCATCATAGTAAAAGATACAAGTTCTGATTGGCAGGAAAAATTCATTTGCTGGAATTCCCCTGCCAATCAGCATTCTCTCATTGATATTTTTTTGGCTTATCTTGGTATTTTTTATATTCAAGGCATGGGGAAAATGGTTATCCTGTTTGTTGATTTTTCTTGCCAAGTTGGCGAAGCGGCAAGTCTTCTTTTTTGATGGTAAGGAGCCGTCCTTTTTTGTGAATACGGATCCGGCCAGGAAAATCAAGGGACTTGCCGGATTCGGATTCTGTGATAAGTGTTCGGATGTCCCTGATGTGGACAAGGGAAATTCTGTTCAGATTGGTTTTTACATGGAAAATGGCTTTCCGCAAAATTCGGTTCATCAGGGCAGGGGGAAGGTTCAGTAGGGCGGGGATTTTCAAAGTAACCCGGGTTTGGGTTTCTGCTTCAAGGCATTGGGGATAAGTCCTTTCCACAAGGGCGTCCCAGAAATGTTCATCTTCCCGGAAAATGGCAGCACTTCGGTCAAGGGTCTGGCGGATATTGGGATTGTATTCTTTTTCCAACAGGGGAATCAGCTGGTTGCGGATGCGGTTTCGCAGGAATACGGGATCGGCATTGGATTGATCCACCATAAAATCCTGATGAATGTAGTCAAGAAATTGGATGATTTGGGATTTGGTCTGATGAATCAGGGGGCGGATAATTTTCGGGTTTTCTCCCCGGACAGGGGCAATACCCTTCATTCCCGTGGGGCCGGAACCACGGAGAAGAGCCATGAGTATTTGTTCTGCGTTGTCGTCTCCATTGTGGCCTGTGGCAATTTTGGTAAAACCATGCTCTGTTGCAAGTGCTTGGAAAAATTCATACCTTGCCTTTCTGCCGGCGGCTTCCAGGGAGAGTTTTTCAGCCTCTGCAAAGGCTTTTACGTCCACATCTCTGGTGAAAAAGGGGCATTGGTATTTTTCGGCAAGGGTTCGGGAAAATTCCTGATCCTTTTTGGCATTTTCTTTTCTCAGCATGTGGTTGAGATGGGCAGCACCAAGGTTTTTTATCCCAAGCTCGGTTTGTAATGCCAAAAGTCCCCGAAGCAGGGCCACGGAATCCGGTCCGCCTGAAAGGGCAACCAATAGGCAATCTCCATGCTGTATCATTCCGTATCCTGTGATGGCAGTTTTTACTTCATCCAGAAATTTTTTGGTATTTTGGTCTGGGGGAGAAAAATTTTCCACAGGAATTACCTTACAAAAAGATTCCAGGGACCTGGATTCATGAGGTTTGCCTCGGCAGCGTGGGAGAAAAAAGTTTGTATGGCCTGTTCTCCCTTGGTTCCAAGGTCTATGGAGTATTCGTTCACATACAGAGAAATATGCTGGTCAATTACCGAATCCTCCAGTTCCTGTGCGTGTTCACAAATATATTCCCGGCCAAGGTCAGGATGGGCAAAGGCGTGGCAAATACTCTCCCGTATCAGGGATTCCATATCCTGGATGGCTTTGGCACCAAGGGATCGTCGCATGGCAATACAGCCCAGGGGAATGGGCAAGGATGTCTTGTCTTCCCACCATTGACCCAGGTCAGCGATTTTTTGAAATCCCATGTCTTCATATACAAATCGGCCTTCGTGGATAATCACCCCGGTATCGGCGGTGCCATTCTGTATGGCAGGCATAATCTGATCAAAGGGCATGGGAAGAATCTGGATGGTTTCGCCGGGAAACCGTTCTTTCTGGTAAAAGGAAAACAGATAGTAGGCCGTGGTATTCAGCCCCGGAACCGCAATGGTTTTGCAGGGTTCGTCCTTGTCTCGTTCAGGACTTGATATGAGCAGCGGCCCACAGCCGTTGCCAAGGGCTGCCCCGGTTCCCAGCAGGGCGTATTCATCCAGCACACTACCCAATGCAGCGACAGACAATTTGGTAATATCAAATTTGCCAATTGCCGCATCCTGGTTCAGGCTTTCCACGTCATCCAGATGAATGTCAAAGTGTAAGTCACCCTTGTCAATGAAGGATTTTGCCAATGCCTTGAAAATAAAGGTGTCATTGGGACAACTTGAATATGCAAGGCTGTAAAGGGCTGTATTCATATTGATGCTTCTTGTTTTTATGTGAAAGTTTCTATAAGTTATTAAATTGCCTTCATTCTTTATTGTGGGCTGAGTCTGGAGGATAATATACCAAATCGGCCCGTGGCCGTTTATAAAAAGAAATCCCCACCCTGTCTATATGTTCCACCAACTCAGGATTATCTATGAAACAATAAATTGATACATCTGCCTGGTGGGGCAAATCGCTGTCTTCCAATTCCATTTGAATATGTGAGAGCAGGGAAACGCTCAGATTTTTTCCTTTAAGTGTGAGGTCAATGTCCGAACCATTGCGAAAGTTTCCTTTTGCACGGGAACCGTATAAAATCGCCTCGTCTATTTCTGGATACTTTGCCAAAATCGCCTGGATAATGGCAATATGTTGTTCTTTTAGTCCGTAGCTCATTGGTTTTTTTCTTCTTTGGATTGTAAATATTTCATCTTTTCTTGAAACAAAATAAGAAGAGGATAGAAAACGCTTACAATGTTTTGGTAAATTTCTTCTGCAATTTCTTCATTGTATGTATGACTGGTTATATTCCTGTTTTGTATCATTTGTAACCAATGATCTCCGTCTTCTATCAATGCAGCCTTGAATGCCTGCCGTGTTGCGTCTCGTGAACCCGTAATTTCTGTATTTCCTTGAAAAACAAAATAATCTTTCATTACTTTCCACGCAAGTTCGTGTGTATATTCAAACGCCTGAATAAGACCTTGTTTTTCAAGTTCACTCAATGCTTTGGTTTTATCCAGTTCTACCGCATGACGTAATTTTGATAATGCTTTATTATAATTATCCAACCGCTGTATCCAGCGAATATCCATATTTTTATTTTCCATTGTATTGTTTCCTCTTCATTCAACTCGGTTTTCACAATTTTGAATTTTCAATTTTTTCATGCCTCGTGTCGTCCTTCAGGATATGGGAAGATATGAAAGGTTGTGAAAAAAATCCTTTGACCAGACAGAGAGTTCTTCTTTCTGGTTTGCATTTTTAAGAAAGGGCAGAACATCTTTTTTGGCTGCATGAAAATCAGTCTTGTCTGCTTTTTCCCATAATAACCTGTGAAGCATTTCTTCAGATAAGGTCTGGCCTGTTTTGAGATGACCGGTTTGAATCAGTTTATTCTGAAGATATTGCAGGTTACAGGAAACCCCTGCTTTTACAAACCAGACAAAATCGTACCAGTCCCGGCCTTTGATATTGGTTTTTCTGGTTCTGCACAATAACGCATGGATTTTTCCGGCAAACAGGCTTGGCAGAGACATGGTTTTCATGGAAAATGCCATAGGGTTGAGGTGGTATTTTGCCTCACTTGTAAATCCGGCGGCAGGATTTTGGTCAATTTCCAGTTTGATTTTCATTACCGCATTTTTATGGGTTTTTATACCCGTATCTATCTTCAAAAGGTGGATGAGGGTATTGGCCTTTATAAAAGCCGATTCAATGGGTGTTTGGATGTTTTTTTCTACTTTTTCAGCGGAAATTTCAAACCCCCATGATTCCAATTCCCTT
>PDWJ01004203.1_pt1 | contig 10463 bp, 7 predicted proteins | sample 1430881 | NCBI WGS metagenome assembly PDWJ01 (sample SAMN01162460, study PRJNA174530) | Oral metagenome, whole genome shotgun sequencing project. | biome: Marine environment; feature: Marine mammal; material: Swab sample of the gingival sulcus; isolation source: swab sample of gingival sulcus... | reverse complement strand
GAGGGCCGCGCCGAGGAGCGCTTGCTTGAGGTTCGAGGTCACGAAGACCGGGCGGCCGCGGTCGAAGTAGACCTCTTGGAGGTGAGTGCCGGAGGTCAGGCGCAGCTTTCCACCGAGCTTGCCGTCGTGGACCTGATGGAAGACATGGGGTGCCCGGACGGGGTTGAGGGGGCCGTCGAGGAGGGGACGGTTCGGCTCCTCCTCGAAGAGCGCCGGGGCGAGGTCGACGATGGCGCCGACGTCGGCGGCGCGGATCCAGTCGCTGCCGTTGATCGAGACCCACTCGTGCGGCCCGATACAGCGGCTGTGGAGGAGCTGGGTCATGTGCTCGAAGCCGACCGGGCCGAAGACGGGCTCGCCGTCGTTGCGGAAGCGGAACGAGGCGGGGGTGAGGTCGACGCGGCGCAGGCGCCTCTGCCGGGTGGGCGCGGCGTGGGCCTCGGCGGGGAGCTCGGGGATCGCGCTGTGGTGGCGCGCGGTGGGCCGCAGGGAGGGGGCCGTCGGCGGGCGCCGGGGGGTCGGGCGGATGACCTGGTTGAGGAAGCTCGACACGCTGCGGGCCGAGACGCGCAGGCGGTTGTCGAACAGGTAGTCGAGGATCGCTTCTTGGAGGTCGGTTGCGGTCGCGAAGCGTTCGTCGGGGTCCTTCGCGAGGGCCTTGCGGAGCAGGCTCCGGATAGGCTTGGGGATGTAGCTGTGACGCTTGAACTTCCGATCGACGTTGGCCTCCCGGATGTTCAAGAGCGTTTGGACGTCGGTCTTGCCGACGAACAGGCGCTTTAGGGTGAGGCATTCGAAGAGGATGACGCCCAGGGCGAAGACATCGGAGCGGCGGTCGATGGGGAGGCCGGCGACCTGCTCGGAGGACATGTAGCCGAGCTTGCCCTTGAGGCTGGGGCGGTCGGGCTCGACGGGGTGTGAGGGACCGATGTCAGCGGCGGCCACGCCGAAGTCCATGATCTTCACGTCGCCGCTGAGGCTCAACAGGATGTTCGAGGGCGAGACGTCGCGGTGGACGATGTTGAGAGGGCGGCCCTCGGCGTCGGTGGCGGCGTGGGCGTGAGCTAGCCCTTTGCAGACTTCGGCGACGATGTAGAGCGCGATCTCGGTGGGGACGCGCAGCTTGTCGAGGGTGCAGCGGGAGAGGACGCTGAGGAGATCTGCGCCGTCGACCAGCTCCATCGCGATGTAGTAGCAGCCGTCGATCTCGCCGAGCTCGAAGATCTGGATGATGTTCGGGTGCTGCAAAAGGGAGGTGACCTTCGCCTCGGCGATGAGCATCTTCACGAAGGCGCGGTCGTTCGCGTAGCGTGGCAGGATCTTCTTGACGACCAGGAGCTTCTCGAAGCCATCGGGGCCGGCGGCGCGGGCCTTCCAGATCTCGGCCATGCCGCCGGAGCCGATGCGCTCGAGCAGGTGGTACTTTCCAAACGGCTTCGGCTCGGCGGGGACCGCGGGGGGCCGGCGCTGGTGGGTGTCGGCGCTCACCCGCGGGCGCTACGGCTGGCCCGCGAAGTCGTCAGCGACCGAGAGCGCGAGCTTGCACATGCGCTTGTCGTCGGCGCTTGCTCGCGCGGCCTGCTCGCGGACGCGCTCGCACTCCTCGGTCTGCTCGCCCAGACGCGCGCAGGACAGGTCCGCGAGGCGGTCGCAGTCGTGACTGCAGCCGGTGGCCACGGTGATGAAGATGAGCGTGGAGAGGGCGGCGAGGAGACGCGTCATGGAACGGACTCGCTTGGTGGTGGCGCGCGCTTTGGGGGGCGCGCGCGTATCGTGGCTGCAGAGCGCTCGGGCGACGGGCGCTCTTAGACGGAGGTGGCCACTGCAGGGCGGTCACCGTTGGCGGTGCACAGGCGCACCTCGTGGCGCTCCGGATCATCGTCGACCACGTCGACGACGACGACGGTGACGTTGTCGATGCCGCCGTACTCCAGGGCGCGGCGGACGAGCTCGGCCGCGGCGTTGGGGGCGCCGGGCCAGGCGGCGAGGATCTCGAAGATCTCCTCGTCGGGGACGAGGTCGGTGAGGCCATCGCTGCACAGCAGGTAGCGGTCGCCTGGGCGGCTCGTGCGGTAGTAGGTGTCGACGACGACCTCCTCTTGCAACCCCAGCGCGCGGACGATCACGTTCTTGTAGGGGAATTGAGGGAGGTCCTCCGGGCGCAGGACGCGCATTCGGATGTACTCGTTGGCGAGGGAGTGGTCCTCGGTGAGCTGGAACAGGCGCCCCTTGCGGTAGCGGTAGGCGCGGCTGTCGCCGACATGGGCGACGTAGACCCGGGAGCCGACGAAGGACAGGCCCACGATGGTGGTGCCCATGTCCTCAAGCTGGGGATCTTGGGAGGCCTCGCGGAAGATCTGCAGGTTGCCATATTCGACGGCGCTGCGAAGCCGGAACTCGTGAAAGCTGGAGATGTCCTCTACGCGACCGTCGGCGCAGAGCTCCTTGTAGGCCTGCTGGAGCTGCGCGGTGAGCCTGGCGTCCGTGTAGAAGGCCTCGAGGGACTCCACCGAGATGCGGCTGGCGACCTCGCCGCAGGCGTGGCCACCCATGCCGTCGGCGACGACGAACAGGGCCTGATCGGGCAGGATCAGGGAGTCGTCCTCGTTGTGCTCGCGGACGCAGCCGACCTCGGAAAGGGCGCAGGTTTCGAGGATCATCGTGCGTTCACCGTGGGGGTCTCTTTGGCGCTGGGAGGTGCGAGGACCGGGCCCTTCGAGCGGGCGCGCGCCGAGCGCTGCAGCTCGATCTCCGAGAAGAGCGTCGCCGGGGCGACGGTGCTCACCGGAACCATGCCTGATTCAGCCCCACAATAGCCGTTGAAGATGCCTACCCGGTCGCTGGCTGCGATGATCTTGCCGATCGTGACCAGCGGCGTGCCGACGACGTCGACGCCACGCACCAGTGTTTCCTTACCCGTTTCGACGTCAACTTTGTAGACCATACGCGCCTCGGCCTTGAAGGCTTGATACCCATAGGACGACGTGTTGGTGCTGCCGCCTGAGATGTCGCGAACGATGAGGCCGTAGGGCTTTCGCTGACGGCGCACCTGCTCGAGGAGCAGGTCCCGGAGGCGGCCGTGGGTGACGGCCTGGTGGGCGACGACGATCAGGTTGCCCATCCGACCTACGGGGCGGCGGGTGCCCTGGGCGCGGCCGTGACCGTTGGAGCGGTCGAACCCCTTGGGGGGCTTGCGCGGGTTGAGGAAGGCGCGCAGGACGCCCTTGTCGACGAGGGTGACGCGCTCGGAGGCGACGCCCTCGTCGTCGAAGTCGTAGTGCCCGTTGAGGGGGACGTCGCCCGCGAGGGCGAGGGTGGGGTCGTCGATGAGTGACAAGAACGGCGGGAGGATCTCGCGGCCTAGGTGTTTGGCGAAGGTCTGGCCGCTCTCGTCGCCCTGCTGGCGGTGCCCCTCGAGGCGGTGCCCGAGGACCTCGTGGAAGAAGACGCCCGTCGCGGCGGGCTCCAAAATCGCGGGGCCGGTGTACGGGTCGAGGACGGGCGCGGCGCGGAGCGCGGCGAGTTCGGAGACCAGCCGGCGGGCGTGAACGAGCAGCTCGGCGTCCGCGGGGAGGCCCGCCTCGGTGGGGGCGTAGAAGTCGGCCGAGTGCTCGAGGAGCATGCCGTCGTCGGCGCGCGTGTAGGCTGAAGCGTGAAAGGCGTACATGGGCTGGACGGTGCGGACCCGGGCGCCTTCGGTGTTGACCAGCCAGCGCGTCTCGACCTGGAACTGGATGGTCGCCTCAGAGTCGAAGACCGCCGGATCCGCGCCTAGGATCTCGCCAACCTCACGGACGACACGCTCCCAGCGCGGGCGGTCGATGGTCAGAGCGACGGGCTCGTCCACCGCGACGACGGCCGGGGCGGGCGAGAAGCTCTTGCGCTCGCCGTCGCGCTCGACCTGGTAGACGCGCTGGCCCTTGAGCTTGAGATAGCTGGACAGGGCCTGCTTGTAGCGAAGGTCGGTCAAGAGCCACAGGGCGTGGCGCAGCCCGGTGGTGTCCGCCCCCGCGAGGGGGACGACCGAGGCGGGCTCGTACATGCCCTGCTCGACCCACTCGAGCTCGACGTCCTCCGAGGAGTCGAAGGCGTAGGCTCCAACGCGGACGTCGACGAAGGCGTTGCGAGCGTGGTCGGTGTCGTCGACGTAGATAGCGCCAAGCTTTCCGCCCAGGTGCACCTCCCGCAGGTCCTTGACGGTGTACTGGACGTAGTAGGGGGCCTCGTAGCCGTCGAGGCGCAGGCGCGTGGCGGACCGCCGCAGCTCGGCCAGCATGGCGCTCATGACGCCGTCTGCCGATAGCTCGGCGGGCAGCTCCAGGCTCGGCGCCTCGGGCGGAGCCGCGGGGCGCCCGTGGGCGCGACAGGCGATGGCGCCGAGGAGCGCCAAGGCGATCGGGAGGGTTCGGTGGATGGGGCGCTGGATCATGGAGTCGGCCGCGCGGTGTGCAGGAGGGCAGGGGGAGTATGGACCAAACTAGGACAAGGTGAAGAGCGCGAAGGTTGCACGGATTGCACGGAGACCCGCCGAGCGCTGAAGTCGCCGACGGCGCCGCGCGAGGCGCTCGGGGCAGCGCGGAGCGCGTGGAGCGCGACGAGGTCGGCGACGGCGCGCTTGCGGCGCCGGGTTCCGAGGCCCTCCTGCGCCTGCCGCTAGGGACAGAAGAGCTCGCCCCCAGGCTCTGCGAAGAGATGGCGGATGCCTGGTGCGGCAGCCGACGACTGACACGGTTTTCGACGCCGGAGGCGGCCTTCGGTGCGCTTGACCGGGCGGACTCGGCGCAGGGGCGCTGGCCCATGGCGCGATGACCATGGGTGTCATGGAGGTGAGGCCCGGTGGCCGGCGCGGTGATGTCGTGACCGCGACCGGCGCGCTGATGTCGCGACCGTGACCGAGGGTGAACGCAGTCGGAGGCAAGAGTCGATGGAAGGGACGCGGGGTTTCCGGGCTGACCGGGAGGCACGGTTCTTCTTGAGACCCTGATACAGGTGGCTGCACGGCGGCGTAGATCGGCGGAAGGCTCTTGTGGGTGGGTAGCGCCGGTCACGTGGAAGGTGCTCTCAGATATCCGCATGGTCGTTCAATCATGCAGGCGATGACTGGGCGATGGCCCATGCGCAGGGATTTGGACCGAGAGATTGGCGTTCAGTCACGGGCTGTTGTGAACGGGTGGTCAGCCGTGTGTTTCACGTGAAACAAGTGGGTCGATAGAGGTGGTGCCCCCTCAAACCACATCAAGACTTGACCTCAGAGCTCCGTCCGGTACAAGCCGCTATATATGGCAACCAACAACTGGTGATCTCGATGCCTTCTCGATCCCGTCCCCGCATTATCGCCGTCGCCAACCAGAAAGGTGGCGTCGGCAAGACCACGACCGCCGTCAATCTAGCCGCGTCTCTAGCCGTCGCCGAGCAGCGCGTCCTGTTGGTCGACCTCGATCCCCAGGCCAACAGCACCTCTGCCTTTGGGATCGACAGGCCAGAGCTGGAGCACACCATCTACGGCACCCTGATCGGCGGCACGCCCATCGAGGCCGGCCTCGTTCAAACCGATCTGCCCCACCTCAAGGTCGCCCCCGCCAGCACCGATCTGGCTGGCGCCGAGGTCGAGTTGGTCAACGCGGTCGCCCGCGAGACGCGGCTCAAGACCGCCTTCGAGACGATGACTGAGGGCTTCGACGTCGTCCTCATCGACTGCCCCCCGTCTCTGGGCCTGCTGACCCTCAACGCCCTTACGGCGGCCGACGCGGTCCTCATCCCGCTACAGTGCGAGTACTACGCCCTCGAAGGCATGACCCACCTGCTGTCGACGATCGAGCTCATCCGCACCCACCTCAACCCCACCCTCGAGATCGAAGGCATCGTCCTCACGATGTACGACCGCCGCAACAAGCTGTCGTTTCAGGTGGAGCAGGAGGTCGTCGGCTACTTCGGCGACGCCTGCTTCCACACGCGCATCCCTCGCAACGTGCGCCTGAGCGAGAGCCCCTCCTTCGGCAAGCCCGCCATCCTCTACGACGTCACCGCCCCCGGCACGCGCGCCTACCTCGATCTCGCCACCGAGCTCCTCCAGCGCCTTGACCCGCCCCACGATCACACCCAGCGAGGTGCAGCCTAATGTCCAGCGACCGCGGCCGCAGCGCCCTCGGAAAGGGCCTCGGCGCCCTCATCCCCGCCCCCCGCTTCGCCAACCTCAGCGATGAGTACTTCCAGTGCGCCATCGCCAAGGTTCGGCCCGACCCCGAGCAGCCCCGCCAGCAATTCGGTGACGCCGCCCTCGAAGAGCTCGTGGCCTCGATCAAGGAAAAGGGCATCCTCCAGCCTCTCGTCGTCCGCAAAGAGGGCGACGGCTTTATCGTGGTCGCCGGCGAGCGCCGCCTACGAGCTGCTCGCAAGGCAGGCCTCAAGCAGATCCCGGTCCTCGTCAAGGACGTGGCCTCCGACGAAGCCTTCGAGCTCGCGCTCATCGAGAACATCCAGCGCGAAGACCTCAACCCCATCGAGGAGGCCAACGCCTACCAGCGCCTCCTCGACGCCTCCGACTACACCCAAGAGGTCCTCGCCCGCCGCCTCGGTAAGAACCGCTCCACCATCGCCAACACCCTGCGCCTGCTGCGCCTGTCGAGCTCCCACCAGCAGCTCCTCATCGACGGCACCCTGAGCCCGGGACACGCGCGCTGCCTGCTGTGCGTCGATGACACCGACGCGCGTGAGGGGCTCGCCCGCCGCATCGTCGACGAGGGCCTCAACGTGCGCGAGGCGGAGAGGGCCGCCAAGGCCGCCAAGGCCGCCAAGGCCGAGGGCGACCAGGCCGAGGGCGACCAGCCCCGGGAGACCAAGCAGAGGTCCCCATCGGCGCTCCAAGTGTACTGCGATCAGCTCGCGGTCGAGCTCAGCGAGCGCCTTGGCACCCCCGTCCGAATCAAGGCCCGCGGCCGTCGAGGCCAGCTCAACATCCAGTTCAAGAGCCTCGACGAGCTCAGGGACCTTCACCGCCGCCTGGTCGACGAGGAGCCCGCCCCTGCGCAGCTCCGCGTCGCCGCGGATTTCACGTGAAACGACCAGCTCGGTGAAGCGGCGTCAGGCGCCCGCTGCGACCGGTCGCCCGACAGAGTCGAGCCAACGCGCACCTCACGCGAATTGAGCGAGGGCGGTCACAAGCGTGGCCGCCCTCGCGTGGTTGTCTTTTGCGCCCCCGCGGGCGGCCCAGCCCCCGGGGCTACGCCTTGTTGGTGCGCTGGATCGCGAGAAAGTCGACCTGGTTCACGATCTGATCGGGGAACTCGGTCTTGCAGTTGGGGCACGTCACCTTCCCTGGGCCCCGACGCGTCATCTTCTGGTCGATGTAGACGTTCCCGCACGCCGCGCAAGCGATGGGGAGCGGCTTGTCCCACTGGGCGTGGTCGCACTGGGGATAGCGAGAGCAGGAGTAGAAGACCTTGCCCCGCCGAGAGCGCTTCTCGATGAGAGTCCCCTGCTCGCACTTGGGGCAGGTAACGCCCGTCGAGATCGCGCGCGTGTAGCGGCACTCCGGGTAGTTGCTGCAGCCGATGAAGCTGCCGAACTTGCCCTTTTTGAAGACGAGCTCTCCGGCCCCGCACTCGTTGCAGCGCTCGCCGACCCTTTCGTCCTCGATGAGCTGGATGCTGCCGTCCTCGAGGCGCTTGAACTCGCTCGTGTACTTGCACTCCGGGTATCCGGAGCAGGCCAGAAACGAACCGTTCTTCCCAAACTTGATGACGAGGCCGGAGCTGCACTTGGGGCAGTCGAGATCCGTCGGGATCTCCTCGCGCTTTACGTTGCGCATCTCGGTCTTGGCGACCGCCAGCGTCTTCTCGAGCCCGCGCCAAAAATCGGCCAGCAACGCCTTCCAGTCGACCTTGCCGTCTTCGATCTCGTCGAGCTGATCCTCCATGCGCGCCGTGAACATCACGTCGAAAAGCTGCGGGAAGGACTCCACCAGCAGGTCATTGACGATCGTGCCGAGCTCCGTCGAGCGGAACCGGCCCTCGACCTTCTCGACGTATTGCTTTGACTGGATGACCGAGATGATCGAGGCGTAGGTGCTGGGTCGCCCGATGCCCTTTTCCTCAAGCTCCCTGACGATGGTGGCCTCGGTGAAGCGAGGCGGCGGCTGGGTGAAGTGCTGCTTGCCCGTCAGCGCCTTGGCCTCAAGCACGTCGCCGGCGGACAGATCCGGCGGCAGCAGCACCGAGGCCTCCGCCTCCTCGTCCGCCCCCTTTTGCTCCTGATACACCGCTGTGAAGCCGTCGAACTTCAGGATAGAGCCGCTGGCGCGGAACGTGTGTCCGCCGTTCGCCGCGATGTCTACGGTCGTCGAGGCGTAGACCGCCGCCGCCATCTGGCAGCCCACGAACCGCTTCCAGATGAGGGAGTAGAGCTTGAGCTCGTCAGGCTCGAGGAAGGGCTTGACGCGATCGGGCGGGAACTCGAGGGACGTCGGGCGGATCGCCTCGTGAGCGTCCTGGGCACGCCCCTTCTTCTTGAATACGCGGGGCTGCTTCGGCAGGTACCTCGGCCCATACGCCGTGGTGATGTAGTCTCGCACCAGCGCCACGGCCTCGTCTGACAGCCGCGTCGAGTCCGTCCGCATATAGGTGATGAGGCCGACGGTCCCGGCGTCCCCGAGATCTCGGCCCTCGTACAGCCGCTGCGCCACATTCATCGTTCGCTTGGCGGTAAACCTGAAGGCGCGCGCGGCGTCCTGCTGCAGCCTCGAGGTCGTAAAGGGCGCGGGCGGCTGCTGGCGCCGGTCGCGCTTTTTGACCTCGGCGACCTCGAAGGGGTGCCCGGTGACCGCCGCCAGGACCGCGTCCGCGGCGGCCCGGTTGGGCAGCTGGACCTTGTTGCCCGCGATCCGAAACAGCTTGGCCTTGAACTCCGGCGGCGTCTTGCTCCCAAAGAGCCCCTCGATCGACCAGTACTCCTCAGCGTCGAAGGCCTCGATCTCGCGCTCGCGTTCGACCACCAGCCGCACGGCGACCGACTGCACCCGTCCCGCCGACAGCCCCCGGCGTACCTTGTCCCACAGCAGCGGGCTGATGTTGTAGCCCACCAGCCGGTCCAGGATCCGCCGAGCCTGCTGGCTGTTGAAGCGGTTCTCGTTCAGCGCCGTGGGCGTCTGCAGCGCCGCCCGCACCGCCTTCTTCGTGATCTCGTTGAAGAGGACCCGCTTGACCTTGTCCTCGGGCACCTTCAGCTCTTTGAAGATGTGCCAGGCGATGGCCTCGCCCTCGCGGTCGGGGTCGGGCGCCAGGTAGACCGTGTCGGCCCGCTTGGCCGCCTTGCGGATCTCCTGGAGCACCTTGCCCTTGCCTCTGATCGTCTCGTACTGCGGCTCGAAGCCGCTGTCGACATCGACGCCCATCCGAGACTTGGGCAGGTCCTTGACGTGACCCACGCTGGCCTTCACCTCAAAGCCCTTCCCAAGATACTTCTCGATGGTCCGCGCCTTCGACGGGCTCTCCACCACCACCAGCGCCTTACCCGCCATCCGCACGCTCTCCTGCATCCATCCGGACCCGGCTAGCCTCCAGCGACCCGCCGCATCAGCACGAACCGATCTCCAGGGAGCCGCTGGACAAGTCCACAGAGCTCCAGATCCAACAGCGAGGCTGCCAGGACATCGGTGGGCTCACCCGTTCGCATAGCCAGGCCGTCGAGGTCAAGCGCCGAGTCCCGCGCAAGCGCGCGCAGGACCACCTCGCCGACAGGCCCGCTGTCCCCCGGAAAAACGGGCTGAGCGGCCACCTCGCTCCAGGGCGCCGCCGCCCCTTCGAAGCCAACCGGCCAGGCCCCCGCGCCGCCCTCGGCCCCGATCGCCTCGGCCAGCACCCGCGGCCCGGTCAACACCGCTGCCCCCTTGGCGATCATCGCGTGCCCGCCCTGACTGTGGGCCGCGCCGACGTCCCCAGGCACCACCAGCGTCGGTCGGCCCAGCGCCAGCGCCGCCCGCGCCGTCGCCAGCGCGCCGCTGCGCGCCGCCGCCCGCGCCACCACCACCGCCTCGCTCACCGCAGCCACGATGCGGTTGCGGAACAAAAACCGGTGCTTGCCGGGCCGCACGCTGGGCCACCACGCGCTCATGGTGCAGCCGCCTCGCGCAACGACCTCCTCGAAAAGCTCACGGTGACGGGCCGGGTAGGGGTGGTCGTGCCCGCTCCCGAACACCACCGCCGTCCGACCGCCCGCGTCGAGCGCGCCCCGATGTGCGGCCGCATCGCATCCCTCCGCGCCCCCCGAGATGACCCAGCGCCCCAGCGCCACCACATCCTGGGCGACCCGTCGCGCCACCGCCAACCCATACGCATCCGACGCCCGCGACCCCACCACGGCGACGCCGCGGTCCGGCGGTCTGCCCCGAACCACCACCACCGCCGCCGGTCCCGCTGGCGGGATCCACGGCGCCAGCCCGCGCGCGACAAGCGCTTCCCTCCACCCCG